>Ga0169931_10006832_pt1 | contig 17085 bp, 15 predicted proteins | sample Kivu_15m_20L_FD_129675 | JGI IMG/M metagenome (GOLD analysis project Ga0169931, IMG submission 129675) | Freshwater microbial communities from Lake Kivu, Western Province, Rwanda to study Microbial Dark Matter (Phase II) - Kivu_15m_20L... | ecosystem: Environmental > Aquatic > Freshwater > Lake...
GATAGCTATCCAGATCAATATGAAGCAATAGATAATGTAAAGATTTGGTTAAAGAGCAATATCTTGGTGGCCATATTGATCATCGGCTACATCAATGTAAAGAAACCAAAACTACCCAGAAGCCCCTGGCTAGCAATGGTAGCGCTATCGGTGAGCTCTATAGCTATAGCGGTGGTTTGGTAGGGAAAACGTCTTAGCTCTGTGACGGGCAAGGTCAGCACCTTTGCATGACAAATTTGGTGAACTGGATACTCGAGGCATTAAGTTTTTCGAAATATTCTCTAGAAATAGTTTCGTACGATTTTCATACAGTGGCATATTCTGAATCTGGCCTATATAAATTTTTTTGAAATTCTAAAAAGAGTTGTCTTGCAGTTTCTGCGCTTCCTAAATACGAAACTCCTTCAATAACAGACTTATACTTAATTGAAATTAAAGTTTCTAGCTTAGAGTCTTCTAATACCTCTACACCCGTTTCCACATATTGACTAGCTAAAAAATCAACAAATTCCAATTGCTTTGCTGCAATTGCACGTTCCAAAAGTGAACGAGACACTGCAGCTCGCTTAACTCTAGTGATTGGTTTTTTTGCATATTTGATGAATTCTAAGACATCAAAAAGGTCACTATTTTTAGCTTCGATTAACTCTTGGACTGACACTAGCTCTTCAGTTGAAAAACCAGCTGACTCCAATTGCTTTAAAAGTATTTTTCTTGTGGATGGGACAGCCCATATCGCTCTTAACTCTTCCTCATTTTTAAAGAGTTCAGGCATATCTAAGGTGTTGAAAAGAGACTCAATAAACTCAATTAGTGAAATTGGTCTTCCGTCGACTGCATAAAACATCCTAGATGTCATATGCTGGAACTGACGTTCTTTTCCATCTGCCAATTTGATAACCACTTTTTCAACCTTACGTGGAATTGGTTCACCCGTGCAGACATTAGTTGTTGGAGGAGTTGGTCTTGGTGGGCCAGGTGGAGCTGGATCTACAGGCTCCCCATCCCATTCAGGATCGTAGAAATTATGCGATGCATTTACGAAATCGTGAATGGTGAAAAAATCTTTTCCATCATAAAGTCGAGTGCCGCGCCCTATTATCTGCTTAAACTCTATGATTGAGTTTATCGGTCGCATTAAAACAATGTTTCTTATATTTCTAGCATCAACTCCAGTCGAGAGCTTTTGAGATGTAGTGAGTATTGTTGGAATAGTTTTCTCATTGTCTTGAAAAGCGCTCAAGTGTTGATCTCCAATATTGCCCTCATCTGCTGTTACACGGACGCAGTAAGAGGTATTTGAATTTGTCTTTAGCTCATTAACTATATCTCTAATCATTAATGCATGATTTTGATTAGCACAGAAAATGATCGTCTTCTCATTGGGATCAATTTGCTCTAGCAGTAATTTCACACGATATATTTCACGCTCTTTAATAATAATTATTCTATTGAAGTCACCTTCGGTATAAAGCTTTCCTGTTTCTACTTCGCCAGCAATAACCGTGTCATCTGGCAAGAACGTGTAATCATCAATGGTTGTTTGATACTTTCTAACTCTAAATGGAGTTAAAAACCCATCACTAATACCCTCTTTAAGGGAATAAATATATCTAGGCTCACCAAAGTAGGCATAAGTATCTACATTGTCACGCCTCTTCGGGGTTGCAGTCAGTCCTAGCTGCACGGCAGGTGAAAAGTATTCAAGTATTACGCGCCAATTACTCTCGTCGTTGGCTCCACCTCTATGGCATTCATCCACAATAATTAAATCAAAGAAGTCCTTTGGATACTCTCCAAAATTTGGAACCCCAGTTGACTCCGTTTCAAATGTCTGAAATATTGTAAAGAAAATATTCCCATTAGTGGGAACCTTTCCTTTTTTGCGTACCTCATCAGGTTTTATTCGAACGAGCGCATCCTCTGGAAATCCTGAGAATTCATTAAATGCTTGATTTGCTAATATATTTCTATCTGTCAAAAATAGGATTCTCGGCTGACGTTTTTTATCCCCTGATCTGCTCCATCTGGTTTGGAACAACTTCCAAGCAATGTGAAAGGCAATCCTTGTTTTTCCGGTGCCCGTTGCAAGCGTCAACAGCAGCCTGGTGTCACCTTTCGCAATTCCTTCTAAGACATTTTCTACAGCTCTCTGTTGGTAGTAGCGAATAGGCTCAGTTCCGCCCCTACTCTCGTAATTAATCAATCTAAAATCGTCTATCCATTCATTCCTTGGCTCACTTATTAGAGCCCAAAGCTGATCAGGGGTTGGAAAAGTTGAAATATCTTCTTCTTTTCCTGTAATTAAATTTATTTGGCGTATATCTCGTCCGTTAGTAGAAAACGCGAACGGCAGGCCAAGTTTGTTCCCATCCCTAATGGCTTGGCTTACGCCCTCTGTGTGCAGTGAATCAAACTTCTTAGCCTCAATAACTGCAACGCGCTTACCTCGATACTCTAGAAGATAATCGGTCCTGGAAGGTTCACCCCTTTTTCCACCACTCAGTATCCTTCCTTTGGTAATTTGAAACTCTCTATGGACTAATTGTCCTGACCAACCAGATCTAGCTAAGGCTGGATCGATGTACTGGGCGCGTGTATCAGATTCTGTAAGAGCCATCAGGCAACAGCTTCCTCTTGAGTAAAAGCACTACTTAAAAGCGATTGGCGAAGAGATACGGCATAGTCTTTTTTAGTTCTGATCTGTGCTTTCAATGATTGAATCTCGGCAAAAGCGCTATCGAGTTTCTCGACTATCTCACATTGTTCTTCAAGAGAAGGTAGAGACAATTCGTAATTAGCAATATCCGAAAATTTAAGGTTATTGATATTTGTGCCATCATTAAGATTCATTAAAAACTCTTTAAACTTTTCTGAAATTAAAATGTAATACAGATATTTAGGATTACATTTATCGGTTGGAGTTATTTGCCCCATAAATCCACCAAATGCGTAGCCGTAATCTTTATCAATTAATGCAACTTTCCCAACATGGGATTTACTTCCACTAGCTGTACAAATTATGATTGAATCCTTCATTACAATCTTGTCTTCTTTAATTTGTATTGAATCTTTTATGTAGCGCAACTCGTCAAAGTTCAATGAATTTGTATTTAAATCGATGTTGTTTGCTCTTAGTACAATGTTATTTGAGTGTTCAACTTCATCACTCTTACTATATGTAAGGCCGCGTGTAAAAGTGCTAATTTCAGATAGCCTAACTGTTCTCATAACAGATCCTTGATTCGCTGAAAGATTACTTTCGTCCACAGGAGCGAACGCTGAACTCAAAAACGACTGCAGTAATTGGTTTGTTTTCTCTTCACTTACTCCTAGATTTCTTTCAAGTAAATCAAGCTCGGCGAAAGCGCTATCGAGCTTCTCGACAATACATTGTTGTTTATCTAGTGATGGGAGTGGGATTAGAACGGTTTTGAGCTTCGGCCCCGATATCTCTGCAAATGTTGTTCCCGACCCTAGTTCATTTAAGTATTGTTTGTTTGCGTAAAGAAAATAATACAAGTATTTATAGTTGAGATTTTTATCAGGGATCAAGCCCTTACAACCTTGGTTAGACGCCATCGGTATTTCATTTATGACTAAATGTCCGATTGGGGCACGAGACGACATAATTACAGAATGCTTTGGCGCCAATTGCGCCGATGAATTACTTAATCCTCCATCAGTGAGAGTTCTTCTTGTTGCTGACAAATATGGAGTACACAAGTTTCCCATTTCCGCAGGAGTTACCCAAGCGTGCGGACCGTCCCAATATTCTTGGACTCTTGTATCGGGAGTGCCACCATTGACTACGGTGCAAACTTCACCCAGTGGCACAAATTTCATAACAAATCCTTGATTCGCTGAAGAATTGCTTGGTTCTCAACATCAAGAGCTTCGATTTCGGCGATTATTTCTTCTGGAGAACGATGTACTACTTCGTCAGTATCATTTAGGTTCTTGACCGAGAGATCCCAGGTCTCTTGATTAATTGTTGAGGCATCTACAGACCATGAGAGTTTTGAATCTTTGTACTTCTTTTGTAGATCAATAAACTCTTCTAGATCCTGATCATTCAGTGGATTGGTTTTTCCCATATTGCGCCCAGGCTTTAGTTGGTAGTACCAAATCTTCCTGGTTGGCTCACCCTTCTTGAAGAAGAGAACAACGGTCTTAACTCCAGCGCCTTGGAATGTTCCGCCTGGGCAATCAAGGATGGTGTGAAGGTTATGGTTTTCAAGCAGCTCTTTGCGCAAAGCGATAGAGGCATTATCTGTGTTGGAGAGAAAAGTATTCTTAATAACAATGCCGGCAGAGCCACCTGCGCGAAGAATCTTCATGAAGTGTTGCAAGAAGAGATATGCGGTCTCACTTGTTTTAATTAGAAAATTCTGTTGGACCTCTGCACGTTCCTTACCTCCGAAAGGCGGATTAGCGAGAACAACATCAAAGCGATCCTTTTCTTGAATATCTGAGATATTTTCTCCCAGAGTATTTGTATGCATCAGATTAGGTGCATCAATCCCATGCAAAATCATATTCATAGTGCCGATAATGTAGGCAAGGGACTTTTTTTCTTTTCCAAAGAATGTTCTCTTCTGCAATGTTTCAATGTCTGAAGGAGTCAATTCTTTAGACTGCATCAAGTATGAAAATGCCTCGCAAAGAAATCCGGCAGATCCAACAGCTCCATCATAAATAGTTTGACCAATCTTTGGGTCGACAACTCTTATCATGGCTTTGATTAGCGGACGAGGCGTGTAATACTCGCCTCCATTTCTACCAGCGTTACCCATATTCTTAATTTTGTCTTCATACAAGCTAGACATCTCATGCTTATCTGCAGATGTTTGAAACTTTAATGTATCCACTAATTCGATAATTTCTCGAAGATTGTATCCGCTTTGTATCTTATTCGTAACTTCAGAGAAGATTTCGCCAATTTTATACTCGAGTGTATCTACCTCACTGGTTGAAAACTTAAACTTACTGAGATAAGAAAAAAGTTGGTTATTAACAAAATTTCGCAGATCATCTCCCGTTAATGCAACGTTAAAATCTATCTTTCCGACTGCGTCTCTCGGACAGGCCCAGCTCTCCCAACGATATGGTTTCTCAAGAATTGGTAAAGACTTCTCCCCTGCTAGCTTTTTGGCGAGACTCCGTGCGTGATCTAAGTCATCCAAATACTTCAAGAAGAGAATCCATGAAGTTTGTTCAATATAGTCGAGCTCGCTCGAGCACCCTGCATCTTTACGCAAGATATCGTCAATTTGCTTAAAAACATTTTCAAACAATTGAACTCCTCTTTCCCTGGGTAGAACTTTAGTCATCCTTGCTGTTTTTTTCTCAAACTTCTTCAGCATTCCCTAGGTTTATCCAAACTCTCACTGGCCGCAGATTTTAAATCCTTGCGCAGCTGATGCAGCATCTTTGGCAAGGCTTTCTGAACTTCTAATTCAACCAAAAACTCTCTAGCTAGTCCCAAATCTGCAGCTACTAAGAGGCTAGTTAGCTCTGAGACAAGCTCACCTGCACGAGAGTTTTCGGCTTTTTCACATTCACGAAATATCTTGGTTAGAGTAGGCAAAAGGTTCACGGTTTGATTATGTCCGATAGTTCGATGAATACTCAAGGAGAACTCCTTTTTGCTTGCAGCCTCAAATACAAATCCTTTTTTAAGGAGATGATTGACAATTAATTCTGCATCATGTGATTTTTTATCCTTATGCAACTTTTACATCATCTCCTTCTGCAAACTTTGCTAGTCGTTTAACTTGGAATTCGACTGTAGTCTTTATTGAAACTCGAGCTGACTCAATCCGGTCAAGAGAGGTTCTAGCTGATCGGACGGCCCCTTCGATCCCATCTAGATTCATCATTGCACCATGTAGTTGTTCTGCAACTTCATGGAATATTTTTTGATCAAAGTCTGTGCCCTGCAGTTGTCTTGCAATCACTGTAGCTCTTGCAAAACTAATGACACACATCAGAACTGCTGGGTCATCGATATCTGGATCAAAGGCGACAAATAGTTGCTTAGAATCGGTGATACTTATTCTACTTTTATTTGGCATTTGATCGATATTTTGTACAACTGCGATTGCCAGCTCTGCACCTCGATTCAACGTAGCTGTCTCAAGCTCCCTTCTCCACTCTTCGCGTGTAAGGTTCATAGACTTAGTTTCTATCACGATATTAATCGCTTGATTTCGGGTAAGACTTTTATTTAGTGTTAACAAAACATCGCCTTTTTTGCAGTTTTTGATGTTTCCAGAGATTGCTCCAGTACGCAACGCCTCGTCTCCTGATGCCGTTGCTATTTGAGTAATCATCTCGAAAACTGCCTGCTCAAATGGCAGACCTTTTTTAGTCGTATTTGCCACAATTACCTTACGAGTTTCCAGTGCTTCTAATTTGAGTCTGAGTTGCTCTAGTTTTTCACCCAGCCCTTTATTCATCTCCAGAGAGGTTTGCAAGATATCTGACTTTAGGGCGCGAAGCGGCGAATTTTCAGAGTCTAAGCTCAAGGAACCTCCCATCGAAATAGAAGCTTGGGATATAACCCGATACATTTCCTTTGAGAAAGAATCTAGCTTGTCATCTAATTTTTTGGATACTTCTCGAGGCACGATTGCATTCTCCCCAATAAATAAGGCGCTGATGGACTCTCTGGTCTTATCGACAGTCTCCTTAGCAGCTTTTGCTAAAGATCCATCATTTGGATCTACTAGTTTTCTGACTGCTTGATCTATTAAATCTATTGTTTCCTTCGAATTTTGCTCAAGACTTTGACTCAATGATTGAGCTATAGAACTCATTCTTTCAATTTCAACAGAGCTTGAACTTAACTTCAGAACCTCACTCCCCAGCTTTAAGAGTGCTTCGAGAGCTTCTACTGTTGACAGATTTGTAGGAGCACCCATGAGCTGAGCTAGAGACTCAGTCACTTGTCTTGAAGCAAACTTCCACTCTTTGATGTGGATCGTGTTGCCACCAATTGCGATTGGATTCAATTCAATTCTTTCTTTGCTTGTAGGTAATTAGTTGAGAGTTGCTTAGCGTGGCTTTATTAGGCCACGCTAGCAAATTGGAGTTGTGTAAGATTTTCCTTACTAATTTGAGATAGATGCGGCTGCAGTGTTTCGTTTAGTAAATCTTCAAAAGCGAAGGTTGAATCAACGCTAACATTGATAGATATTGATTTCTTTATTTTATGATCCTGAAGAAGGCTATGAATCTCAGAATCGGTTTTAAATGTAAACTTCACAATCTGGCTTGAGAGTCTTCTTGATATTACTGTTTGTCCTGGAACGATTTCATGCTTGACTGGGCATGAAAATGAATGACTAACTCCAAAATACAGAGCCAGTGCACTGATTTCTTCCTTTGTAGCAGGAAGTAAAGTGAAGTCTTCTTCTCCATGATTACTGAACTTCTTGATTTGAACTTGAATCGGGAAGTCTCCCTCAGACCCATAATCTGTAAGCGGAGTAACACTGAACTCCACCACATCAGCGGTCTGGCTTAATGCCATATCCGGTTGTCTATTCACCTAACTCCATTTCTCTATGTATGTCACATCAATTACTCTTCCTTGGCCTCAATTTTGTAAAGGTTTACCTGACTTTAGGCCGAGGAAGGCAATCTCTACCTCAATGACTATTACTCCGGCTTGATGATTTTTTTGTAAAGCTACTTATCTAGCTTGCCGGATTGGCGCTCCGCGGCTCGCCTCATTAGCACCCGAAGGTCATCAGCCACGTGATCAAAGAAGCCCTTTGGCCACTCACTGAGGTCGCCTTGATCGTCCACGCTTACTGTTCTGTAATTTGTTCCAGTTTCAAGATCTCTCTCTACGTAAATGATTGTGAAATATCTATGGTCCTCTGGAGTTGTGGCTGCATTTCGGCGAAGCCTTGTGATGAGGTATTCAGAATGTGTTTCAACGATTATTTGTCTGCCAGTTTTTGACATCACCAAAAGAAAGTCAGCCAATTTCTGCTGCATCCCTGGATTCAAATGCAGTTCAGGTTGTTCAAGAAGTATTAGATCTCCAGGACTAGCACTAAGGCACAATCCAAGAACTGGCAATATCTGGGACGCTCCAAAACCAACGTTGGCAAGAGTTCTCTTGCCAATCTTTAATGGATAACCTTGACGATTTGGTGCGTCAACGTTGATCTCATTTGTTTCTTGTGAGGATCCTAGCTCCTGATACCAGAGAGTTACGGCTTCTTCCAAAGTCATTCTAGAGTCCCTTAGTTGGCCTCGTTCGACAATTGGATACAGTCTTGATGTTCTTTCAGTGAATAATTTTTTGGCAAGGAATTCTCCACTTTCTCCTAGCGGAAGATTGGAATTCTCGATCGAAGATCCAATTCCATAGCTTGCTCTTGGGCCTACCCGCAGGGGCCCTAAATAGAGAACTTTTTCGGAGAGATAGCGATTCCAGGACCTTATGAGTCTGGGAAGCGGTGTCTCGCTTGATGCGATTCTTGGATTTGCACTTCTTCTTCCATTTGCACCACAGTAAGTAACTTCCTTGGTCCATTCTGCTGCACCGAAGAGCTCATTAAAACGTTTTTGCAAATCTCTTATAAGTTTCCAGTAGAAAGTACTGTCCACGAGTTCATCACTTCTAGAATTTGCTTCACCAAAATACTGCAGAATACTTTCCGGAAACTTTTCAAATGGGATCAAAGGGAATTGCTCGATAGATGAACTCAAACTTGCAGGATTTCGGTCTTCGGAAGTACGGTCTTGTTGAACGATTCTCTTGCCATAGTCGGCTAATTGCATGACATAGTCTTCAATAAAGGGTAGGTAACCTTTATGTCGGCCTGCAGCAAGTTCTGCTTCAGTCAAGTCAGGATCTATTGACATTCCTTCTTCAATAGCCTCAGCAAGCACCTGGCTCTGACTGTCAAAGAGATATTTGACTATGTTTTTTCTGACAAGACCCGTAGTCGGTAGCCCTGCTTGGAAAGACACAGCTTGAAATTTAGATGATTTTGTCTCATCACTCTCTTCCTTGGTAGTTCGATGATTTTTTAATTTAGCAGAGTGGGAAAAGCTAAAGAGCTCATATTTAGATTTCAGTAAATCTACATTTCTTTGTATGCTTGATTTAACGTAGCTTTCTTCCTCTACGGTTTCCTTTCTGCAATGCTTTACAGAAGATTGGTCAACTACAGCAAGTCCACTATCTAATAGACGTTCGACCGGGCGCAAACTCAGGTCCCAGATCAGAGACTGTTCACTCGTACGCGCCAACCCAGCTGATGGTTCAGAAGAGAAACGACCCAAAATTGCTCGATCTCGATCTCCCGCAAACCAGGTCCCTCCAAACTGAAGAGTCGGAGACCTTGATTCTGTTAAGTCACACCGAGTCTCTTTAAAAGTTCCCAATTGAACTAGTGGACCATTCAATTCGAATATTCCTTGCGCTTTTGCCGGGCTTCGCTCATCGCTTCGCATCGCATTTTGCGCCATCATCAGAATACTTTGAATTAAAGTGCTCTTTCCTGATGAATTTGCGCCGACGACAACCGTGAGAGGTGCAAGATCAATTTCTATGGGTTTTGCAACGCTCTTGAATGATCCTAGACACCATTTTCGTAGATTCGTAAACCGATTTTCCCATTTGAATCCAATTTGATTGTCGAGATTCATCAAGCCGCTACCTCAATTCTTTCTTTAGAAATTGCCCTGAATCTGAGCGCATCTAAATTTACTTCTGGATCATCAAAGGCACTTGGATTTTGGTGGTTAATTTGATAAAACCTTACTGCAAAATTAAGCGAAGACTTATTACGAACAAAAGTTAGCAAAGAAAAATTAGCTGCTTCAGCGTCTCTAAATGTCCAAACGGCATCATATTTCTGAGCAGGAAAACTACCAACTTCAACTGAATACTTACTCTCATCAATATTTATAGCACCAAAAGGAGAAATATCGACTGCGTGCCTTATTGCCTGAATCAATTCTTGACTTAACTTTCCAATAATGGGATTGCTCGCCAACCTGCCTTGATCAGCTCTGGACAGGTAATCGCCCATTAAAGCAATGTCGTATGGAAGGGCGGCGGTATGCTTGGAGATAACTACATCTCTAGGCGTTGCAGCATCAGTCGCATTTCCCAGAAGAAAAACAAGACAGGTAGCATCCATGGCATCTACCTCTGCGATGGCTACGAGCCTAGAAGACGCAATACCATCTATCGAATCAAGTTTTCTAACCTGACCGATCGCGATTTTTGGTAACTGAGATTTCTCCATCACTTCACCATAACCCCATCTGATATTCCTGCTCCCAACATGACAAAAACTTCTTGCATAATCTTCAAGTTTTCTTCCTCTCCAAGCTCCAAGGACTTCAAGGTTTCAGCTAAGAGTTCCAGTGTTCGCTCAATCCTCTTAACTGCAGTCGTCCTGGAAACTCCAAGCACCGCTGCAATCTCGCTTTGAGTAGCCCCTGAAGCGACCTGAAACACTATTTCACTGCCCTCTTGCTCCAGGACTTGAAGGACTCTTAGCGCATGCGCAGAAAGGTCCTCCGATGAGTCGAAATTTTCCACCCATCTAAGCTTGGCCGCCTTTCCACGATTTCTCTCTCCTGTTCCTACCACCCCATCGAAGTCTTCTTGCGAACTCCCGACAGCTTCCATACTCATCCTTGGCGAAATTTTTGCTAAGGCAGTCCTCAGTGCCGTTTGAATTACATAGGCGGAGGCCTCGGGATGAACTTCAACGATTTGTTCTGCAAAGCCCAAAAGTGTTTCACCAGCGAAAAGGGGTGAGAGCCTCTGCTGTCCCCTGTTTCGAAGCCTCTTTAGGTTGAGGATCTTGCGGACTATTTCTTTTATCATGCTCGCGTCATCCCCTGAATCATTCCTAGACTTTTTCCCCTCAGGAGACCACCCCGCCTGTCTCAATCTGGGCTCCAGGTTAGACCACACGTTGTCTACCTGGTTTGGAACCCTTCGGTCCTCTAAAGTGAAGGAGACTTCATTTGATAGTAGCTTCCTCGCGTGTTCAATCTCGGCAACAGAATCAAAGATGTATCTAGCCTGAGCTCTTCCCAATAATCTCTCTGCAATCACTGTCTGGGCAAGATCGTCTGCATCCCAGTCAACAAAGCCAAATATCTCTGCAGGAAGTCCAAGGTTCTTTTTTTGACGTATTCGGTATTGGCAAAGCCTTTTTACCTCTGCACGCCAAAGTTGGCCCGGCCCATCGTTCTTCTCAAATTCATCTCGAAGATCTCTCCATGTGACCTTGGAAGTCATACTCCCGCCTCTGATATGTCGAGCTTAAAGCCTGCATCAGATAGGTAGTAAAGAAACATTGATAGAAACTTTCTATCCTTTTCTAAACAAAAAAATGAAAGCTTATCCAACTCCTTAGTGCGTGCATAATCTCTAATGCCAGGTTCAAGACTTCTATTTACACGAGTCCATACATAGGCATCAAGATTGAGTATGCAGCCGGCAGGGTTTGAATGTGGGTGAGCTTGATGCCCTATTGCCTCTGGTGGTTCGCCTTTTCGCGTAGAGCGCAGGAAGAGTGGCTCCACTTCTGAATCAAAATTTATCCCTTTCTCATTATCAACTTTCACGCCACGAAGTCTGAGCCATCGATGGTCTTTGTTTTTTCCAGTTCTAATTCCACGCTCAATATTCAAAAATGAGTACCACTCGCCAAATGTAAGATCAAAATCAAACCCAGGTTCACTACTTCTAAACATTAGAAAGAGCAAGTCTTCGGCTCGAACTACCCTTTGATTAGTCATATTCTTACCGGTCTAACGTCCAGGGTATATTCGGTATTCCAATAACAAAACAATAAATACCGCTTGTTTCATCATGCCCTTTCCATATTCAACTGGACAGGTTTACAAAAGTCCCATCAACAAAGAGTATTTTGATGTGAGATCAAGTCAAGGGCATCAAAGAATACGAGGCAGAATCACGATATGGAGCCGAAAAGAACTTCAAAGGCCATGATCAAACACACACGAGACAGCGGAGGCAAATAGGCTATATGGATGAAAGGCACATTACTTTGATACTTAACTACTCCAAGAGCCTTTTTCAAGGAGTATGCACATGCGGCTGGACATCTACTATTGGAAATTATGCCGAGTCTGATCTCCTCAGAGCTATGCACGCCCACGCCGTAGAAACCTTTAAGAGTTACACGTAAATCAGTGCCAAGAGTTAGCTTCTAACTCCATCGGCTTGCAATAGAGGCCTTTGTCTTAAATATGTCAGGGGATTCCTTTACATTCTCATCATCAAGCAAGAGTAAACCATTTGAGCAAGATAGGAGGCGCTAATAGAAAACGAAGAACAGAAAGAGCAGGAGCTTTGGAAACAACTTCCTAGTAAGGAAGGCGAAGAACGAGCGCAGATATTGATCGAGCTCGCGAAACAAGCGATTTACCGATCGCAAGGCAATGAGGCTCTAGCGCTAACAGAAGAGGCGCACGAGATCTACAAATCAATGGGGGCACTCGCTCCACACGTTGAGATGGCAAATGCAATAACAGGAATCAGCTATTCATTAAAAGAGCTGAATCGAGTTGATGAAGCTGTTGTCGTAATCAATGGAGCGATTGATCTTCTTCTAGAAGGTAACTATCCATTCGTGGTCGATACTTTACGAACCAAAGCTTCATGGTTGGTAGATCTAGAGCAGTATGAAGCCGCAATTAATACTTATCTTGAAGCAATTCAAGTGAATGAAATTGAAGGTGAGATCGAATTCTTCGCCCGAGACCTTTACGCAATTTCACAGTGCTACGCCAAGGTGGCCAAATGGCCAGAATCACTAGAACACGCATCAAAAGCTAGAGAAAGCTTCAAAATCAAGAAGTTGGTTGACGAAGTTGCCTGGTGTGATGTACTGATTGCAAATTCCTATGCAGAGTCTGGAAATGCTGAACTCGCTCTAGACATCGGACAGCGAGCCTATGACTTGGGTGATTTACGTAGGAACCTAGCTATAAAGTGTCAAGCTTTTACAGTAATGGGCAAGGCTTACGTCATAACTAAGAACTTTGAAGATGCTGAAGCAAGATTCGGTGAAGCCAGGGAAATCGCTTCAGGAAGTAACGACTGGGAAACCATCGTAAAGATCGAGAGAGAGTTTATTAATCTCTATCTCGTGCAAGGAAATATAAATGCCGCTAAAGAAGTTGAGCGAAAGCTCAAATCTCTCCAAGAAGTCGTTGGATGACAAGCAGTTCAAGGAGACAACCGATGGTTAAGAAGCAGAAACTCGTTCAACTATCGGTTGCCCTCTGCCCACAATGCCAAAACAAAGGCGGGCTTAAGAAAATTATCTTCGGGATGCCTAGTGTGGACTTCGACCATGAGAAGTACATCTCCGGTGGCTGCATAGTCTCAACATTTGACCCAAAGATTGGGTGTGTCAGATGTGGTTGGGAAGGTTTACGTAAAGATATTCTGAAAATTCATGATGTTGAATTACAAGATGGAAGTTGAATTGGAGGGATTTGGAGAACATGGGTAAATTAATCCTTACTGGTATCTCCAAGGGCCGACACAAGTTTTCTCTTGAATACCCAGAGGCTGATGGGAAAGTTACCTGCACCGTGCGGTGTGCCTGTGGGTATGAAGTTGAAATCTTGCAATTTGGGGGCTGGGGTGGAACCCGCGAACTTCAAAAGAGATGGGAAGACCATATTGGCGATCAATAGTGATGATTCATTTAACCGTACGCTACCCCTCTAGTAAATATCCCTATCAAAAGTAGAATTGAGCGATGCCCACACTAGCAAGTAAGCCAAGCGAATCCAATTCTGCACCGATTCGCACTATTGGAACTTATTTTAGCCAAACGGAGAGACGTTTAATTATTCCGCCTTGGCAACGCGAATACGTTTGGCAAATTGGTGAAACTGGCGAGGTTGGTGAGCTAATTGACGATCTTAAAGAGTTTGCTGAAAGTAAATCTAGTGAGTACTGGCTTGGGTCAGTAATTCTCTGTGAAGCAAATCCAGGCAGTAGAGAATATTGGTTGATTGATGGGCAGCAAAGATCACTAACTCTTCTAATATTTATTATGGCAGCAAAGAAATATATGACAAATCAAAAATTGTTAATGCCAGGAAATACAGATCATGCCCGTCTTTTGACTTTGACTAGTGATTCCATTTCAGGCACTCCTAATGCCTACACGCCAAGAGTATCAATGGATCAGGGAAAAGCTGATTCGATTCTTCAAAGTATTTATGTGTGGTCTGGACTTGCTGACGATCAAAGTAGTAATGAGCTTTTGGAAGAGAGAGATACTTGGACTCAAACCCAGAAAAATCTTGCAAACGTTGCTGATTGGATTTATAGTCAGTTTACGTCGGAAAAAAAGTGGGTTCCTGATTCCAAATTTGTGGAAATATTTGAAAAAATAATTAATGGAGTTAGATTAATTGAACTCAATCTTCCAACTATTCAGGATGCATTGACTGTTTTTGATCGAATAAATAATAGAGGAGCCGACCTAAATAGTGCTGATTTGGTAAAGAATCGAATATTTCAACACGCAACTGACGAAGAATTTACTGAGATATCAGATGACTGGAGATTAATGCGTAAAAACCTTAGTTCTGCCTCTCTGACGAGGTTAAAAGATCCAACCTATTTATTAAGAACCCTAGCTGTGATTAGACAGGGAGAAGAAAAAAACGCCTCTGCAGAGACTCCGAAAAAAGGCTCAAAAATTACTTATAATGCGTTGACTACGTTTTGGAGCGACAGACTTGATCCAAACGAAAAGAATAACCCCAGACTAGTCCCAATAAATTCAGAGACTCTTGTGGATCAATTACTAGAAGGCTCAGAATGGATTGCTAAATTAAGTAATGAAGAATTACCCCATCACAAGAAAATCCCTCTCAAAGATCTGTACTTCTCACGATACCTAAAAATAGTTCAGCACTTTCCTGTATTAGTGGCTGGTAAGCACTTATCACTTGAGTCTTTCTCGCTACTTGCTAATCAAGTCCATGCTAGAACTGCCTACTACTATCTTGCTGGTGAAAGAACGCAGGATTTTGAAAAGTTGGTTCCTGAATGGGCATTTGAGATTGCGTCTCTTTCCCAAGATGCAGATCAAAAAAAGATTAGTCAGATATATAAAGCCTTTGAAATTACAGAAAAAATGTTTGTCGAGCTGGAACAATCGATGATTCTCTGGTCTTATAAGGATGGAACTGAGAAGAAGAAGATAAGAGCTGTTCTATCTCAATTGAGTCGAACCTTGGATGAGCGTTGTGGTAAGGAGCTTCGTAAATCACCTGAGGCTTACTTTGAAACTGCCAAAAAAGGTTCTAAATTTGGTTGGGACATTGACCACATAGCACCTCGAAGAAGTGATCCAAAGGGATCTCCTTTCCAGACAATAGGCAATCTAGTGCTCCTGCACCCTATTGATAATCGATCTAGAGGAAAAGCTAAAACAATTGATAAGAAAGCAAACTATTCAGAATGTTCGCTAATGCTAACTAAAACCTTGGATGGAATCAAAGCGAATCCTGATAAAAAGAAAATAGAAAAGTACTTTGATTCGCTTAATCTGAAATACGATTTTGATTTAGATAATTGGAATGAGAAGCAAGTCAAGAACCGCGCAAACTTTTACTTTGAACTTCTCAAAGACCACTTAAAAGTCAGGTGATAGAGCAACGCAATTAGTTTTAAAAGGGATACCAAATATATCTACTTAGTTTTAAATTTTATTCTTCCGGTAAAATTAAGATGAGGCCGATAGTTTCCGTAATTTGACTTCTTAATTCTCTCTCAATGGATGAAATTTCTTGCTTCAAAGCCAAATTTAAAAGCTCACTTGCTTTATTTTTTGCTGACTTCACATCGCCTTGATCCATTGATGCAGAAATATCTTCGAGAAGTGATTCTATTTTTCCCCCTAGCGATACTTCTAACTTCGCTTTTTCTCGAAGGCGGCTTCTAACCCGCCTCACAGACCTTTGAACTAACGCTTTTGCCCATCTATCCAAATCTTGATCTGCATTAGTTGGTAACTCATCAACCCAGGAATAGTTGCCATGATCTCTAATCCATTTTCTAAGTTTATTTTGACGACTAGCCGCATCCCAGTCAATTCTTCTTGCCATAGCTGAAACTCTACTCGGGTGTATCTTTTACTCAAACTGATGGAAGGTTTATCTACGCTTCCCAAGTGAGGGTAACCCTGCCGAAGAAACAATCCATACAGACCTCTTAGTTTTCTTTCCCATTCGGCAGCTACAGAACTTAACTTCTGCGCTTTTAGGCAAGAAAATCTTTTTACAGCTCAGGCAGAATTTATATCCAGCTTTGAGTGCACAAGGTTTACATTTACGTCGCGCCCCGCGAAAGTGTGGTCGCGCCTGACAGACCTGACAACTACTCTTCGGTCCATGTCTCTGCGATTTTCGTTTTCTGCTCTTGGGGTGAGGCTTATTATTCTTTCGTTTTGATGTTTTTTTCTTGCAATCCAAACACCAATTTGCCTCATCAAGACCGTGAATACAAGGCATCGGACTTAAGTGTATCTCTTTACGAATCTAAATGTTGGCTTTTACGGATAACTACTATTTCCTTGGGCTGAATCTGCTTATGCTCTGGGTTCTCTCGCCAGGCTTTAATTGCTTCAAGGCTTTCAACTCTTACCGAGGTGGTGCATTAGGCAGTATGGCGCCTTAAGCCATCCCTAAATCTTATTTAATCCCTTTTCCTTTGCGAATAGCATCTTTTCTGATCTTCACTTTGTAGGCTTTTAACTTAACACTTAACTTGCTATCAGAGAGTGCAAGAACTCGAGCCGCTTATAGAGCCTCATGCTTTGCATTATCAATACCCACCGTCGCCACAGGAACTCCGGCTGGCATCTGAGCGATAGAAAGTAAGGAATCTAAACCCTTTAATTCTTTCAAGGTTATTGGCACACCGATAACCGGCAGCTAGGTATGGGATGCGACCATGCCCGGAAGATGAGCGGAAAGGGATCCTTTTTCAAAGCGGTGGCAAGGGCATGTTCGCGTCCACCAGAGCCTAAAAGA
>Ga0169931_10006835_pt1 | contig 17082 bp, 17 predicted proteins | sample Kivu_15m_20L_FD_129675 | JGI IMG/M metagenome (GOLD analysis project Ga0169931, IMG submission 129675) | Freshwater microbial communities from Lake Kivu, Western Province, Rwanda to study Microbial Dark Matter (Phase II) - Kivu_15m_20L... | ecosystem: Environmental > Aquatic > Freshwater > Lake...
AAAGTGCGTGTGAGCGCATGACCACGCAATCATTCCCCCACCTCCCCGGCATCTTGTCGACCGCGGACTTAGCGCGTACTGCTGACTCCATCGAACACTTGCAACTCGATAACGGCATGATCATGTGGTATCCGAATGGTCACTGCGACCCGTGGAACCATGTTGAGACCGCGATGGCACTTGATGTCATGGGGCGCCACGATGCCGCGATGCGCGCATACACATGGCTTGCAAACATTCAGCGCGAAGACGGTAGTTGGCACAACTACCACTTGCCTGATGGTTCTATCGAAGAAGCAAAACTCGACACCAACGTGTGCGCATACATCGCTACTGGCATGTGGCACCACTGGCTGAGTACCAACAATCTTGATGATGTTGCTGACATGTGGCCCACGGTGAAGCGTGCGATGACGTGGGTGTTGTCAATGCGCAAATCTAATGGTCTCATCATCTGGGCAAAAGAAGTTGATCACACGCCATGGGACTACGCGCTTCTCACAGGTTGTTCCTCTATTCGACACGCGTTGCATAGTGGTGCACTACTTGGCGATCTCCTCGGTGATCCGCAACCACATTGGCGCGATGCAGCAGCGCTACTTGATCGGGTGATTCGCACAGATCCCAATGCGTTTGAACCAAAACATCGCTGGGCGATGGACTGGTATTACCCCATTCTCACAGGTGCACTCACCGGGCCTGCCGCAAAAGCCCGTCTTGCAGAAGGATGGGACACATTTGTTCTTGATGATCGTGGCGTGAAGTGCGTGAGTGATGAACCATGGGTAACGGCGGCGGAGACCGCAGAGTGCGCGCTTGCACATTGCGCAGTGGGCGATCGAGAAACCGCACGCGAACTGTTGTTATGGACACTGTCACATCGCCATGAAGATGGCGCTTACTGGACTGGCGTTGTGTACTCAGTTGATCCCGATAAAGAGATGGAACACTTCCCCGCAAACGAACGCAGTACATACACATCCGCCGCCGTCATTTTGGCCGCCGACGCAATTTGTGCGACCTCTCCAACAAGTGCGGTGTTTACTCCGACACTCGGCGTAGAACACGTAAAGACCCGGTAACAGACTCTTCTTCAAATAGGCCACTACGCAGCGCCGGAAGATAAATGTTCTCATACGGTGGTCGCCCACCATCTTTTGGGTCAGGGAAAACGTCGTGTATTGCGAGTGTGCCACCAACTGCAACATGTGGTGTCCAGCCTTCATAGTCAAGTGTTGCCGGCTCCACGCCATGTCCACCGTCAATGAACAAGAAAGACAGTGGTGTTGACCAATGACGCGCGATGGTCGCCGAATTACCCACCATCGTCACCACAACATCTGACAACTTCGCATCAATCATCGTTTGTCGGAAAAATGGCAATGTATCCATGCGACCAGTGCGCGGATCAACAAGTGATGTGTCATGCCATTCCCATCCGGGCTGATTTTCTTCACTCCCAAAATGATGATCGACAGCAAACAGTGTGACGTTCGTGCGACGTGCCACTTCTCCTAACCACACCGTGGATCGTCCGCAGTAACTTCCCACCTCCACCATCGGAAGATGCGGAAATTTCTGTGCTACTTCAAATGCGGCAATGTACAACGCATCGCCTTCATCAGCGGGCATGAAACCGTTCGTTGCTAACGCACGGTTGCGTACGTCAGCGGGTACGGACTCCATACGTGTGAGTTACCACGTATCCCAGTGAATAACAGAGTCTGCAGGTGGGCGTTTTGCGGGCTTGAAGTCTGTGCCCACTGTGTACGCCAACGGCGACAAGCATGCTTGCTGTACTGAGTCAAACGGGATGCCAAGAATCTCAGCAACGCGCTGTTCCTGCACGAGATGAAGTGTGGTCCATGCGGTACCAAGACCTCGTGCGCGCGCAGCCAACATAAAACTCCACATTGCAGGCAAGATGTTGCCCATCTGCGCAGCTGCAGAGACCGCTGGCGCACCATCAATACGTCCGGCTGCATTACAACCAATCACCAGTGCGGGCGCATCCCCCATGTGCTCACCGAGATAGTCTGCCGAGTTCGCAGAGCGTCTTTGCTGTGCGTTGAATTCGTCAGAACCTTTGTCGATCGACCCGATGTACACGCCGTCCCACGTTTTGTACATCTCATAACATTCGCGATACACCTCACCAACGGCCTTGCGCTTGGCCGGATCCTTCACGATCATGAACTGCATCGACATATTGTTCGAGCCAGAGGGAGACTGCATCGCGAGCTCGACACACTCGCGTATGACCGCATCTTCGACCGGACGAGAAAAATCAAGGCGCTTTCGGACTGCGCGGGTGGTGGACAGTAATTGATCAGGATTTAGGGGCAATAGTGACACGGGATGACCCTACTACGGGGTCGTACTATGGGGACGTGGTCTCAGCCCTAGATGAACTTGTCCGTTTACTTGACCTTGAACAAATCGAAGTCAACCTCTTTCGTGGTATCTCGCCTGATGAAAATCGACAGCGAGTCTTTGGTGGACAAGTGGCGGGTCAATCACTTGTTGCTGCCTCACGCACTGTTGACTCAACCGCGCGTTTTGTGCATTCACTTCATGCATATTTTCTTCGCCCCGGCGACCCAACAGTGCCAATCGTCTATGAAGTAGATCGCATTCGTGATGGTCGCAGTTTCTCCACTCGTCGAGTAGTGGCGATTCAAAATGGCGAACCGATTTTTAACTTGCAAGCAAGTTTTCATGCCCACGAACCAGGACTTGATCATCAAATTCCAATGCGTTCCGGAGTACCTGCACCAGAAACACTCCCTGATTTCAAAACACGCATGGAGCCACACAAACATCTCATCGGTGAGTGGTATGACCGTCCACGTCCGATTGATCTTCGCTATGTCAGTGGTGACCCATTTACACGTAGCGGGACAGCGCATGGTCAACAAGTGTGGATGCGTGCCGACGGTGAACTACCAAATGATCCCGTGTTACATGCCTGCATCGTGACGTATGCAAGCGACATGACGCTGCTCGACACCACCCTGTTGCCACACGGCCTCACATGGGCCGATAGCGACGTACAGATGGCAAGTCTTGATCACGCAATGTGGTTCCATCGCCCATTCCGTGCTGATGATTGGTTGCTGTATGACCAATCCGCAATGTCCACATCAGGATCGCGTGGCCTCGCAGCCGGCTCCATCTTTAACCAAGCAGGAGATCTCGTTGTGACAGTGGTTCAAGAGGGCCTTATCCGTGTGAAACGGAACTGATTCCCCCGCATACTGTTTCCACAGTTCATCAAGAACAGGCGCACAACATGAACACAAAAAGACTTTCCGTTTTCGCATCGCTGGTGCTCGCTACATCACTCACTCTTGCAGCATGTGGCGACGATTCATCTGACACTGACTCCAGCGCGACGCCGTCTGATTCAGTTGTAAGCGACACCACAACACCCGCCACGACAACGATTGCTGATCTTCCTGCTCCGGATTCGTTGGTTGCAACAGAGGTAATGAAGGCACGCAAACCGATGTCAATCGTCGAGCGATCAGCAGACGACCCCTTTGTGTACATCGTGGAACGAGACGGTTACGTGTCGCGCTATTCCAATGATGGGACGAAACTCGCCGAGAGTTTGAACATGACCAATCGCACGAAAGCCTCGGTTGAGGGTGGGTTACTTGGTCTTGCGTTCCTACAAGTTGATAGCGCGTGGTACGCGTATGTGCACTACACCGATCGCGGAATCGAGAACTCATTTGTTGACGAATACAAAGTGGATGACGCCGGTGATTTCATTGTGGACTCGCGTCGTGAAGTAATCACGTTTGAACAGCCCTACCCCAATCACAACGGCGGCGATCTAAAGATTGGTCCCGACAACATGTTGTACATCGCTTCTGGTGACGGTGGCGACGGTGGAGACCCCCAGCGCTACGCAATGAAGACCGACAATCTCCTCGGCAAGATTTTACGTATTGATCCCGCACCGACGGCAACAACACGCAACGCGGACTCATACAACATTCCCGCAGATAATCCATACGTTGGTTTCATCGACAACAAAGGAAATCCTGCGCGGGGTGAAATTTGGTCAATCGGATTGCGCAATCCATGGCGCATTGACATTGACTCCACCGGCACGCTGTGGATCGCAGACGTTGGTCAAAACCGATGGGAAGAGATCAGCATGTCCGCACCCACTGGTGCCGACAAAGTGGGTGGAAAAGGTGCGAACTACGGATGGAGTGCTTTCGAGGGCACGCACGTCATGAATCCGGAGATGACCGCAGAAAACCACACCCTCCCCGTGTTTGAGTACGAACACGTTGACGGTGCCTGTGCTGTGAGTGGTGGCACCGTCGTGAATGCCAACAGCATTGCTTCGTTAAATGGCTGGTATCTCTACAGCGATTCATGCCAAGGCAAAATTGCGGGCATCAAAGTTGAAAATGGAACAGTTACTGACAACCGCACGTTCACCGAATCACTCGGCTCGGTGATTGCTGTTCAGCAAACATCACGCGGTGTATACGCACTCATCTACGGTGGTTCAATCTTCAGACTTGACGTGTAGGACTCGTCACGGTGGCGAAGTGCGCACTTAGCGACGTGCGCCCATGAACATGCCACGCAACGCTTGGTAGTTCTCAATACAGTGACCCGCACCCAGCACCACTGCTTCAAGCGGTTGCGGTGACATCAGAACCGGAACCTGTGTTTCGCGTTCGATGCGCTCGGCGAGTCCGCGCAACATGCCACCACCACCGACGAGATACATACCTCGTGACAAGAAATCCTGCGCTAACTCTGGTGGTGCTTTTGCAAGGCAACGCTTTACAGACAACACGATTGCTGCGACGGGTTCATCGATCGCAAACCGCACTTCTTCAGCGGTGAGTCGTACCGTCTTTGGTAGGCCAGACACTAAGTCACGGCCGCGAATGTCTGCTTCGCGATCATCAGTGCCGGGTTCTGCTGAACCGATTTGAATTTTGATTTCCTCAGCGGTGCGTTCACCAATTGCGATTCCATGTTCGCGCCGCACATAGTTTTTAATTGCTTCGTCAATGTCGAAACTGCCAACACGCACCGCTTCAAGCGCAACCACGCCACCAAGACTGATGACGGCTGTCTCACTGGTGCCACCACCAATGTCAATAACCATGTTCCCAACGGGTTCATCAATAGGAAGATTCGCACCGATTGCAGCCGCCATTGGCTGCTCGATGAGTTGCGCGTCTGAAGCACCGGCTCGACGCGTTGCGTCGGTGACTGCACGCCGTTCCACTTCTGTAATTGCAGACGGAACACAGATCACGACTTTGGGTCGCGTGAAACGTGATACACCAACTCGCTGTAACAACAAACGAATCATTCGCTCAGTGATATCAAAGTCGGTGATTGCACCACCACGCAGAGGACGCACCGCAACGATGTAACTCGGTGTACGACCAATCATGTCCCAAGCATCATGACCAGTAGCGAGCACTTCACCAGATTGGCGGTTGACAGCGATTACCGACGGCTCGTTCAATACGATGCCGCGGCCTTTCATGTACACAAGGGTGTTCGCGGTACCTAAGTCAATTGCAAGATCTCTTGCCATGAAACTATTCCGTGTCTCCTACTTGCGGTAACGCCAATCAGCGCCATCATCACTATCACGCGTGACGGCGCTGCGGCGGGATTCCGGAGACAATGCATCAATATGACGACGAAACGCCGCAATGCTGTCATCAATACGACTACGGCGATAATCAAGATAAACGGTGAAAAGCAGTGTGATGCCAGAGACTGCAGACAACACGATAAACACTGTTGTCACAGTTGATAGCGCAAGAAGAGAACTCATCGTGGGCCTGCAACATCTCGAGGTGACACAAGATCATGAGCATCGGTACCCCAGTCAGATCCGCAACTCCAATGTTCCTTTTTCCAAATTGGAGCACTCTCTTTCAACGCATCAATTGCAAACCGAGCTGCCTCGAACGCCTCGGGCCTGTGCGGTGCAGAGACCACTGCGATGACTGACGACTCTCCTAATGCAAGACGACCCAAACGATGCCACAACACAACGCGTCCCGCGGTGGGAAAACGTCGGCGGGTCTCGTCACCGATTTGAGCGAAACGATCTAGAGCAGCCTCGACATAAGCCTCGTAGTCGAGAGCCACGACATCAGTACGACCATCGGCGTGGTCGCGCACGGTGCCAGAAAACAACACGACTGCCCCGCATTGGGGCAAAACAGCCCATTCGTAGGCAGCTCCCACTGGCAACTCATCGGTGGTGATCCCGTACCACTCATTTGCCGTCGGCGGCGCGGTTGCTGAAAACGAAGGGTGCACAAATACAGCGTATCCCCGACGACACAGCGCAACGCTTGATGATTAGCCTTATACGCCTGTGAGTCACGACGAGTTTGATAATGCCGACTCAGGCCCTGTGCCACCATACGAACGCCAGTGGCGTCACCCCAGCGAATTCGCACAAGACCAGCGACGCGCGTACGAGACAGCTTTGGCGGCACCGCCACTTAGTAAACGCATTGCCCTTGCATCAGTGACGGTGAGTCTTGTGTGTTCACTTGCACTTCTTTCAGTAACGATTCCCAAAGGCGTGGGAAACCTCACGTCTGATGATTCTGTTCCCGATACAACGGTGGTCCGTTCGCGGATTGCAACAAAAGTTAAAAATGCGACGGCTGCCGTAGGTGAATCCGATAATAAAGACTCAGTGCGTGCGCTCGCAGTGGGCAATTCTGATCTCGTCATCGCCGCAGTAGACAGTGAAACAGATGGCGGAACAATTCCCATCGTCACCAGCAGTGGCGAAGTTATTCATTGCCACATCCTTGCTCGCGACGAGTCCACTGGACTGGCGATTCTTGATTTGCCTGACAACGAAGGTTCCACGCCACAACTAGCTGGAATAGCAGATGATGACGCGTCAGATGAATTCGACTTCAACGACCTCATGATCATCGAACCCATTACCGGAATCGCGGTAAGCGGGCAACTGAGTATTTCCACCGCGACAATCAATCCGGCGACGACAGATGGAGCTGTTCCACTCGATGTCGACATTCAAATCAATGGAGTGTCAGTGGTGGTCAATAAGAAATCACAAGTGGTTGGTGTTGCGTTCACACGCAATCATGCAACATGGATGTTGCCAATGAAAACACTTCGAAAATTGATCAACGACGCGCGCGCCGTACGCGACGCACAAGTGCAAACACCGACGCAATAACTGCAGTACCACCGACACCCATCGCCGCAAGCGATAACTCCTGTCGACGCTTTGCGCTCAGTGTGCTGATCCATGAACCAGTCGTACCTTCTACATACGCTTCTTCGTTACTCACACGTGGCCTCCAACCCACCGCACGCAACTTCTCGTTTGAAACCGTCCAACTGTGGCGCGTGTACTGACGAAGACCCGGAGGAATAGGGCCACGCTGTAAACGCCAACGCAAGACATCAACAACATCACGCGCCCAACTCGGCAGCTTCACACGCAATGGGTGCGCAGCAAGTTCGCTGAGTCGCTCTCCGCTGATTGCTCCATCGGGGGCAACATTAAAAACGCCGTCGGGCTTCACCATCTGCGCAAGTGCAATCGCACTCTCCATGTCATCAAAATGCAGAAATTGTGCTGACATCACCGAGCCGACCGACTCACTGCTCACCGCATGCGCTAACGCCAAGACAAGACGCGAATTTCCACTGGGAACAACGACCGGCACAGGACGCAAAATTGTTGCCGATCTCCCCAGTTGTTGTGTTCGCCACTCTTCCACCAGTGCTTCAGCGGTCAAACATGTGACAGCAAATGTAAATGAAGGGACTGGACGTACAACATCTTCTTCGCTGAGCGGTGAAGGATTGTTTTCCCACGCCCCATAGACCATCGCCGACGACACCAAAATGACATGAGCGTGGTCTCCGCGATCTGCGTCTTCCAAGAAAGCACGCACTTTGTCGGTTGAAGTGTCACTGCCATTCGCATCGACCACGTCATCGCAGCGAAAAATTTGGGACACCGTATTGCTGCGCACGGAGGTGGCCGACATGCAACTGAGGCTAACGTCCCTTAGCCTTTGTCTGCATGGGCGATGAACCGGCAGAAAATAATCCCTTTCCCTTTGGTGGAATGCCATTTTTTGCTGACCTCGCCAAGTCGTTGTCAGCACAAGGGCCGTTGAATTGGGACATCGCTACTCAGACCGCTTCGATGGCCGCCGTCGGAGATACTCCCGACCCGCAACCGGACCCATCTACACGTTTTGCATTTAATGACCTTGCCGATGTCGCCGACATGCATGTGCGTGACATCACCGGACTTCCCACTGGCGTGCGTAACACTCACAGCGAGATTCACACCACTACACGCGCGCTGTGGGCGCACCGCACACTTACTGACTTTCGCCCACTGTTCACTGAACTAGCAACATCTCTTTCGCAACAACCCAACACCGGAGATGATTCTTCAAGTACCGACCCGTTTGCAGCCATGCTCAACAATCTTTCAGCGATGATGGCGCCAGCGATGATGGGCATGTCTATTGGTTCAATGATTGGCGCGCTTGCTCAGAAAGCTTTCGGGCAATACGACCTGCCACTTCCTCGTCCGCTGGCATCAGACATTCTTGTTGTTTCTTCGACGATCGATCGGTTTGCTACCGATTGGAGTTTGTCGGCTGACGATGTGCGCATGTGGGTGTTGATCCACGAGTTGTCGTCGCATGCAATTTTGAACACTGACGCAGTTGCGGATGGAATCACCGCTCTTGTCACCAAACATGTGGGGGCATTTCGACCCGACCCCAGTGCGATTCTTGATCAGTTAACGGAACTTGATCCATCTGATCCCACAGCGCTCACGAAACTTCAAGATGTTTTTGGCAGTCCTGCAGCAATGCTCGGTGCGGTGCGCTCACCTGAGCAAGAACACATGGCTCCACTTCTTGATGCACACGTGAGCGCAATCATCGCCTACATCGATTTTGTCGTCGACAAGGTGTGTTCGCGAGTACTCGGTTCATCGTCTCACATCGCAGAAGCAGTGCGTCGCCGCCGCATCGAACTTCATGAAGACACCGCAATGATCGAACAACTTCTCGGATTGTCTCTCAGCTCATCGCAATTGCAGCGTGGTCGCACCTTTGTGCAAGGTGTTGTCGAACGTGCAGGTGATACTGCAATCACACAACTCGTAGAGAAAGCGGGGAATCTTCCCACGCCTAACGAGGTCGACGCACCCGGTTTATGGCTTGCGAGACTCGAGATCCAGTAGAGCCCTTCGGCGCTTTCTGCCAATTTGTGCTCTTCGCGGCGCGCCAGAAATAGATACATCCGGCGACTCCCGCAATTCCCACCATGTAAAAACCGCGACTGCCGCTTGGCGTCAAAATCACCGGAATGAGTCCGGCAAGTACCCACGCCATCTGATTGACAGTTTCGAATCGCGCGAACGCACGACCACGGTTGGCATCTGGTGCACCGCTTTGCACCGTTGCTTCAAATGCGAGTTTTCCGATTGCAGCAGCCGCGTTCACTACACCTGCAAGCAGAATCCCAGCAAAGAAACGTCCGCTAAATCCGCTCAACAAACCGCCGATTGCAACCATTGCAACCGACAACAGCAGCATGTTCTCCACCCTCATCCGTTCGCGCAAATGAGGTGCGGTGAAGTTCGCGATCAGCGTGCACAACGAAGCGAACCCGATAGCAACTCCAAACCACACCGTGCCAGCAATTTCGGTTCGTAACCAGAACGCAAGATGAAAGAACATGAAACCGGTCGCACCACGCAACACCATCATGGTGCGCGCAGCTCTCAACACTTCTGGTGAATGAAGTTCCTGCCATTCCAGTTCTTCAACAGGTTTGTCGGCAATTTGCACTTTTGGCAACTTGGTCGCATTGAAAAATGCAACGACGAAGACGACAGCACTCATAAATAACGTTGCCTCAGTGCTGACAAATTGAATGATGCCAGCAGGAACCACCGCCATGAATCCGACGATGCCTGCGATCTGGCCCAATCGGCTATTCGCTTCGACAAGCGCTTTCTCGCTCTTCACTGTCGTGGGCACCAACGCGGACTTGCTGATGGCGTATGTCTTCGACAGAACTAATGCACCAAAGGCCAGCGGAAAAATCGCAAGGCTGTCGTAATAGTTCATCATCGCGATCATCACGGCTGCGCGCGAAAGGGCGACCATCATCACGACCAATCGCTGACCACCTTTGATCTTGTCAAGGAAAGGGGCAATGAGAGGAGCGAGGAGAGCAAATGGAGCCATTGACATCGCAAGAAACAAAATGACCTGCGTTCGCGCTGCGTCTGGACTGATCGACAAAAACAGTGAATCAGCTAGCGAGACCGCCATGATCGCTTCACCAGCAATCATCATCGCGTGAACACGGCCCAATCGCTGGAATGGGGTGGCTTCGGGAAGACCCGGTCCGCGCACCATTCGTGAGGGTCGTTCACTCATTTCTGACACTCTACGCCGACCAGTTCAACTGGTTCAGCACGAACGAGTGCTGTGACACATCTGTCAGGGATTGTGCCGAAGCCCGGTTAGGACTTGTCCACGATCCGATTCACGAACGCGGCTTTTCGAATTTGTATCCCAGACCCCTGATTGTGACAATTCGTTTCGGATTCGCGGGATCTTTTTCGATCTTTGCGCGTATGCGTTTGATGTGCACATCGAGTGTCTTGGTGTCACCTACGTAATCACTTCCCCACACACGATCAATCAGTGTCTCGCGCGTGAGCACGCGCCCAGCATTCACCGCCAAGAGATATAGCAACTCAAATTCCTTCAGCGGCATGCTCAGTTCGACAGCATCCACAGTCACGACATGTTGTTCGGGGTCAATGACGACAGAATCAACTTCCACCACCGATGTAGGCACTATCTGAATCTCTCCCGTGGAGTCAGTCGTGCGGCGTAATGCCGAGCGCATGCGTGCAACTAACTCACGAATGCGATACGGCTTTGTCACGTAATCGTCAGCGCCTACTTCGAGACCGACCACGGTGTCGATCTCTTCGGACTTTGCTGTGACCATGATGATGGGCACTTGGCTCGTTTTGCGAATTTCTCGACACACGTCAATGCCTGACATTTTGGGCAACATCACATCGAGCAGGATGAGATCGGGTGAGTGCGATGCAAAAGCTGTCAGCGCTTCCTCACCGTCACGAGCAACAACAACATCGAAACCCTCACGTGACAAACCAATTTGCAACGCCTCTACGAAAGATGGTTCGTCTTCCACGAGTAGGACTGTGGGATTAGCCACGGAGACCTCCATTCACGCCTTGTGGCGTTGCGTCGCTTCGCGTTTCAGATCCCGACCGCTTCGCTGTCGGCAGGATAAACGTAAACGTGGATCCTCCACCGAGGGTGGATTCCACTACAACTTCACCACGATGCATGATCGCCACGTGGCGCACAATCGCAAGACCAAGTCCTGATCCGCCAGTATCTCGACTACGTGCATCATCTACTCGATAGAACCGCTCAAAGATTCGATCTACGTGCTCTGGAGAAATGCCCACTCCGGCATCAGACACCCTCACGGTAACTCGGTCATTGGTGTCAGAAATTTCGACGTCAACGATTGAGTTTTCATTGCTGTACTTCACCGCGTTTTCCACCAAGTTTGCGATAGCAGACACCAACTGGCGGTCATCACCGACAATAGGTCGCGATTGATTCATCTTGTTCGAGACATGTATCTTGACATTGCGCGTACTCGCGAACGGCAATACGCGAGCAATTGCCTCGCGCGTTACTCGTTCAATGTCAACAGATTGATTGATCATGCGGCGCCCAAATTCAATGCGAGCGAGCTCGAGTAGATCGTCGATGGTGTGTGACACACGCTGTGATTCCATCACCATTCGTTCCGCAAGTCGTTTCCCGACATCATCTGTCACCTGCATTGACAGTGTCTCAGCGAGGATTGACAACGCACCCACTGGCGTTTTCAATTCATGACTGATATTCGCCACAAAATCGGTGCGGATGCGATCAATGAGTGCTCTATCACTGAGGTCTTCCACAAATAATGCAACATCGCCTTGCGACAACACAGTCGTGTGCATATCAAGCATGCGTGGTCGTTCACCTTGGATGTCGAGAGTGAGTTGACTCTCTTTTCCAGACCGCGCCTCCTGCAACATTGACTCCACATTGCGTGTGAAACGCGTGATTCCGGGTGCGCCTGGTTCAAAGAGTTGAGTCACTGATCGGTTTTCCCACCGCTGTGTACCGTCTGAAGAAGAGATAATCACTCCAATAGGCAATGCATCACATACTTCTTGCAGTTGACTCGCTGTGAGTACCGAAGTTGTTCGCTCCGGTGGCGATTTACGATCACGCCACCGACTCATATGGAGTCCTTTTCGATCTCTGGGATACCTAAACGTAGTTGTTGATCAGAAGCCCATTTGTAGAGACGCGCTTGTGCATCGTTGTCTTCTGAAAAGTCAAAGGGCCCCACCCGCATCCATCGGCCATCTCGTTCCATTTCGAATGCAACAACATCATCGGCGAACAATTTCTCAAACGTTTCATCGATCCACCGTTGATGTTTTTCGTGCTCGATTGGCGTAAGTACCTCAACGCGCTTATCCAAATTGCGTGGCATCAGATCCGCAGAGCCAATGAGATAGAACGGCTGTCCATTTGCCCCACCGTGTCCGAATCGATACATCCGTGAGTGCTCGAGAAAACGACCAAGAATTGATCGCACCTGAATGTGGCTGTTTTCCACTACACCAGGGCGCAAACAGCAGATACCGCGGACCAAAAGCCGCACGCGCACTCCAGCCTCTGCTGCCTCATACAACAACTCCACCATCTCTGGATCCGCAATTGAATTGACCTTGACAATGATTTCTCCATCGGGGCCGTGTGTAGTTTCATTACGGATTAACCGCGCTATTTCGGAGCGAAGATGCTGTGGTGCAATGACGAGTTTGAGATATTCGGGGTCACGCCCGAAGCCCGTCAACGTATTGAACAACTGCGTGACGTCTTCACCAATGTCATCTGAACATGTGAAGTAACCAAAGTCCTCATACATGCGCGCCGTCTTTGAGTTGTAGTTACCGGTGCCAATGTGCACATAACGTCGCAATGCGCCAGCCTCTTCGCGCACCACCAGAATGCATTTGCTGTGGGTTTTCAATCCGACGAGGCCATACATCACATGCACTCCGGCGCGTTCCAACTCTTTCGCCCAGTGCACGTTGGCTTCTTCGTCAAAGCGAGCCTTCAACTCGATGAGTACCACCACTTGCACGCCGCGCTCAGCGGCCGTGATCAGGCTTCGTGCAATCGGACTGTCGCCCGAAGTTCGATAAAGCGTGATTTTTATCGCTCGCACATTTGGATCAGTGGCGGCTTGTTCCACAAACTTCTCTGTTGAGGAGGCAAATGATTCATACGGATGATGAACCAGGATTTCTCGCTCGCGTATCACACGAAACATTGACTGCCCTGTTGCTTCAGCGACAGCCAAACGACCTGGCACGACGGGGATCCACGGCTCATCACGGGCACCCTCAATGTCGAGAGATGACAATTGAGTGAGAGCAGCTAGTGCAAGTGGTGCGCGATGTCGTGACACGTCAACAAGTTCGAGATCGAGCTCCTCGATTAACAACGCCAGCGTATGTTCGTCGATGTTGTCGCTGACGTCCAGTTTCACTGCGCGACCAAAACGTCGGCGACGTAGCTCCATCTCTACGGCCTGCAATAAATCTTCAGCTTCGTCCTCGTCAACCGTGAGGTCTGCGTTACGCGTGACTCGGAACATCACAACTTGGCCAATCTCCATGCCGGGGAACAACCAATCAAGATGTGCAGCAATCACACTTTCCACCGCTACGAATCGACCCGGCGATGCTTCTTGAAAGCGTTTCAAGAATGTGGGAACTTTGACGCGAGCGAAGCGTTCCTCTTTTGTGCGCGGATCAGTAACCCTCACACCAATGCTCAACGCCAAACTCGATACATATGGAAACGGATGGGCTGGGTCAATCGCTATCGGTGTGAGAACCGGATACATGTTGCGTTCAAATTCGAGAGACAGTTGTTTTTGCTCAACTTCGTCGAGTTCACTCCACTCACACACACGCACTCCGCATTCAGCAAGTTGAGGCAACAAGGTGTTCAACAAAAGTTCTTCTTGTTGTTCAACGAGCGACGCCACGCGTTTGGCGATTTCTTTCAGTTGTCGCGATGGAGAGAGACCATCGTGGCTTGGTTTCACAATTCCGGCCGCAACCTGATCCTTTAACGCGGAAACGCGTACTTGATAGAACTCATCCAAGTTGGAGGAAAAAATTCCACAAAATTTCACTCGTTCAAGGAGTGGGAGTGACTGCTCGTGGGCAAGTGCCAGAACGCGGGCGTTGAAGTCAAGCCAACTCAGTTCGCGGTTGCCGAACCGATCACTCATACACACGAAGGGTAATGACGCGAGGGTCTATCATCACTTGACTTTTGAATCAGACAACGAGAATTCACCTCGCGTCAATCTGCTGGTCACCTGCATCGTCAGCCCGCCACCCATTCCGGCCGGCCCTATCTCGCCAAGAAAGGAGGGGTCAGAACTCGTAGTTCGGGTCGCCCATGTCCCATTCAAGGGAGATGCGCTCACGCTCAGCATCGCGCACGATGCGTGCCATGTTGCGGCGAAATTGGGGGTCATCGCGCGGCAAGAGCACGAGACGCGCGAGGACGCGGGCCCGGAACTCTTCCAGCAGGGTACGGTCGCCATAGTCGCCGTAGACCTCCCAGTGGGGAGCAAGGGGTCCGAGAAAGACGATGCGCGCATGGGCTACCGGTGGCTCGTGTACTGCGACATCTGACATGAAAGTTGCTCCTCGGCTAGGGCGGTATGAGAACGAATGAGAATTACCGCACCTCATGCTATCGGGCGGGCGTGACACATGCCCTGCCACCGTTTCCGCCCGTATTTTCGGGGCATTCTTGCAGAATCCTTACCTTTACAGACTGACTCTGGGCCCACCTCACTGCTTGAATGTTTCTGCGGGAACTTTCCGCCATGGATCAACGTCAGATGTTGATACGAGCCAACCAGCGCACACCGCGCGAAGGAGGAGCCATGTTCAGAAAATCATTAGAGGTCACCGCAGTGGCCGAGCGTCCCTTTGACGATTCCCCCACTGCATGGATGGCTGACGGCAACTGCCGCAATTACGCGCCAGCGGTCTTTTTCCCATCAGACGGAGTAGGTGTCGATCGCGCCCGTGCCATCTGCAAGGGATGCCCCGTTACTGGCACTTGCCTTGAGTACGCACTCGAGCATCGCATCGAACACGGCGTGTGGGGTGGCTGTAGCGAGCGCGAGCGCCGCCGCATCTTGAAGCGCCGTAAGAGCGAAGCCGAAGTCCAGTAACGGACTGAGCGCAGCTCGCATTAGCGCCGTAAGAGCGAAGCCGAAGTCCGGTAACGGACTGAGCGCAGCTCGCATTAGCACTGTAAGAGCGAAGCCGAAGTCCGGTAACGGACTGAGCGCAGCTCGCATTAGCACTGTAAGAGCGAAGCCGAAGTCGCTTAAGTCCCAACGCGGGTCGTCCAGCGCTTCACGGCTTCCATCTCGCCACGAATCGCTGAACCGAGTTCTGCTTCTAGCCCCTGATACCGCGAGAAGTACTTCTTGTGATCAGGTGCAAACAAGTGCGACACGCGTCGTGTCATAAAACGTCGCGCACTCAACGTGTCGCTCATACCAAAACTGTCTTTCACCCAGCCAAGAGCTGCGTTGACTTTCAGTTCCATACGTAAGGGCCCCAAGTGCATCGAATTCAGTCGCTGCAAATCTGTTGCATCAACATGTGGCACTAAGGCAACGTCAAGAACCAACGACAACTGTCTCCAGAAACGTTCTGGTTGAGCAACATACGCTTCATAATCAGACACGATCACATTGCGTGATCCAAATAACTCTGCGTAACACTCAACAAGTGAAGCAACTGCAAATGTTCCGGTCTGTTGTGCGCGATCCTCTTTTACACGTTCCAGGAACTGTTCGTAGTTCATCGCGTATCCCTCGCGCACCCAGTGCATCCACGTGGAGCGGAGTTGGCTCACAGGTTCACGCATCATCATCAACACCGACGACGACCACGATGTCTGCGCTAAACGACGCGCACGTTCTTCAGGAGACACCAGCCCTTCGAACCAGACACGCTGTGGCATCGCGATAAGTCCTTCGTCGGACAAAATCACAGGCAATTCGGTGTTGTGGTGCGATCGCATCAACAGATCATCGAGCAACTGTGGTGACCACTCACTCGCCGTGCTCAAGTTGTAGATGACAGCAACGGCATCATCACCGCCGTCGCGATGAAATGGCTTGCCCGCAAGATTTGGGTACTCACGAATTTGGCGCTGCAAAGACGTCGTGGCGGTCTTTGGCCATCCAACGTGAAAAAGAACGCTACGACCAGTTACTTCTGGCACGACATTAGGCGCGTTGAGACTTACTGCGAGTTGGAGGAATCGCCGGAAGAACCAGACGACTTGTCTTCTTCAACAGCCTTCTTGAATTCCTTTTGTGCTGAACCGAGATTCTTAGCCAACTTAGGAAGTTGCGAGCCGCCAAAGAGAACGAGTACAACGACGAGAATGATGATGAGTTCTGGACTGCCCACGGAGAAAAGTGTACCACTGACAGTAGAACAAGCAATTCGGCTCTGATAAGCAAGAAGACATGCTTGAGTGCGTGATTAACGTGAGTGAAGGCATTCATCTTGAGGCGGTCGCGACTTTTGCCCAAGCCGTCGCCGATGACCTTCTCGACGTGCACTCTGATTCCGACCATAACCGCAGCGTCTTTACCCTCGTTGGAACGTGGGCCCCTCGAGAACTAGCCACTCACGTTGTCGACATGTGCAACCTCAATGACCATCAAGGCGTGCATCCTCGCATTGGCGTTGTTGATGTGGTGCCGTTTGTGGCACTTGACGGATCAACCGAAGATGATGCACTCAGTGCGAGAAATGAGTTTGCCGAATGGGCTGCATCAAGATTAAACGTGCCG
>Ga0169931_10006836_pt1 | contig 17080 bp, 14 predicted proteins | sample Kivu_15m_20L_FD_129675 | JGI IMG/M metagenome (GOLD analysis project Ga0169931, IMG submission 129675) | Freshwater microbial communities from Lake Kivu, Western Province, Rwanda to study Microbial Dark Matter (Phase II) - Kivu_15m_20L... | ecosystem: Environmental > Aquatic > Freshwater > Lake...
CCCGCCGCAAGCGACGGGTTTTCATTCGTCCTGCCATGAGGGGGGCCGAAGCCGCGTTCTCAAAGCTCCGCTCGGAGGTGGCCCGTCAGAGCAGGCTTGTCAAGATGCATGAGTTTTCTCCAGGAGAGTTTCACCATCTTCCAAACGTGCTGCCTGCCCCAAGATTTGCGGCTGCAGCTCTGCTGGTCCCACTGCACACCGTAGAGGCCAACGGCACGTCAGAATTGCTCGAGAGCGATCCGCGTCGAGCGCGATACCCCCCCCGGCATGGTTCCTCCCCGGCCCTATTCGTATACGGGGGGGCGCAGCGCGGCATTTCGCTAGCGACAGGCAGTTTCACCGGGGAAGCCAGGCGGAATCCACCTGCCCGGTGATCTCGGGAAAAGCGACTCATTATCAAAAGCTTGCGGAATCACGATCTTGGCGTGCTGGATTCTTTTGCGGAATCCAGGGAATCCAGCTTGCGGAAGCCCCCACGCCGAGAGCCACCCTGCGGCAGCTCGACCCTGACTTCGGCAACCGAAGTTGGAGCCAAGAGTGAGCACAGCGAGGAGTATCATCATGGCCATGGGATGAGCGGAGCGCTGCTTGGGCCTATTCAGTAGCACTTCCGGCTTCGGCCAGAGCGGCAAAATGGTGCGGGTAAAGCGCGGTCAGCCCGGTAAGGACAGTCTTCAACGCCTCTTGCACGGAATATGGATCTACCAAGGTCATCATCTCAAGCCAGACCCCTTCAACCGTGATGCGGATCAGTCGCGCTGCGCGCTTGGCGTCATGGGTATACCCATAGCGGTCGTTCATGGCCTCGCAGATAGCCGTCAGCGTCTGGTTGTAATCGGCGTCATTGGCGCCGCAGCGGGCCTGGTAGAGCGGCCTGCTCTGGCTTTCCCCCCAGAAAGCACACCAGGAGGCCAATCGGTCCGGCGTGCAGACCAGGGGTGAGAAATCCGCATGGACCATGGCCAGAAGCTGCGCCTCCGGGGTCGGGCCTGCTGCCGAAAGCGCCGCCTGCCAGTTGGAGCGGTATTCGTCGGACAGATAGTCCAGCGTCTCGGCCAGCAGGTTGTCCTTGGACCTAAAGTGAAACAGGACAAGGCCATGGCTCAGCCCGGCCCGGCGCGCCACCTCGGTCAATGTGGTGCGCGAGAAACCCCGCTCGGCCAGAGTGGCTATCGTTGCCTCGATCAATTGGGTTCGCCTTGCATCGCGGCTTTGGGTTCGCGGCGATGCCGGCGCAGGGGCTGATTGCGGTACGGTCAACTTAGCCTCCGGACAATTGAGGGAAACTCATAGCGCCCTCATGCCAAGGGACAATGGCAAACTTCTGATTGACAATCCAGTCAGTCAGATGCCAGCCTGAAGACCAGAGTCAAGGATGAGACCAGAATGACCCGCATTCCGACCCGCGACCTGACCCGCTCGAACGCACAGTTCCAGCGCGCCGTGAAACGACTTCCCCTCGGGGTCTCGTCGACCTTTCGCTACTGGGGCGATGATCGCACGGTCTACGTCCACCACGGCAAGGGCGGGCGGACCTGGGATATCGACGGCAACAATTATGTGGATTACCGCCTTGGCTACGGCCCCGCGATACTGGGCTATGCCGATGATCGGGTGGATGAAGCCGCGCGCCGGGGCATGGAAGTGGGCGGGGTCTTTGCCCTTTCGACCGAGCGGGAGCTGACCGTCGCCGACCGGATCGCCAGCATGGTTCCGGCAGCGGAACTGGTGCGTTTCTCCAACTCGGGGACAGAGGCGGTGATGGCCGCGCTGCGGCTGGCGCGAGCCCATACCGGGCGCGAACAGTATCTTATGGTCGAAGGCGGCTATCACGGCCTGTTCGACGCCGCCATGTGGATGTCGAACATGGATGACTGGGATCTGGGGTCGAACACCGACCCGGAACTTGTGCCTTATGGCAAGGGAATTCCGCCTACGATCAAGCAGTTGGCGCACATCACGCCAATGAATGACTACGAGCGTCTGGAAGACATGTTCCGCAAGCATGGCGACAAGCTGGCCGCCATGCTGATCGAGCCGATCCAGGGCAATTGCTGTTCGATCATGGCTGATCCGGCCTATGTCCGCCTTGCGCGGGAGCTTTGCACGAAACACGGCGTCATGCTGATCATCGACGAGGTGAAGTCGGGCTTTCGCGTCGGCAAGGGCGGGATTCAGGGGCTGATGGGGGTGGTGCCGGACATCACCACTTTCGCCAAGGCGGTGGCAAACGGTTATCCCATCGCGGTTGTTGCCGGCCGTGAAGCGGTGATGCGCAGCTTTGGCCATGGCGGGGCCAGCCATGGCGGCACCTATACCGCTCATTCCGTCAGCCTTGCCGCGGCCGAGGAATGTCTGCGCATCCTTGATGAAACCCCGGCGCTGGAAACCCTTGCCGCCTATGGCGAGCGGTTGAAGGCCGGGATTTCCACCATCCTCGATGCGCGGGGGATCGTGCATTCCTACACCGGGCACCCGTCGATGTTCGGGTTGTTCTTCGCGGAAACCCCGCCCGACAATTACCGGGCATGGAAAACCAGCGACTACAGCTTCTACGATCAGATGGCCTATTTCCTGCATGATCTGGGCATCATCGTCGAACCCGACAGCCGCGAACCCTGGTTCATGTGCGAGGCGCACGGGCTGGACGACAGCTGCCTGACCGACACGCTGAAGGCGGTGGAGCAGGCGGTTGACCTGACGCTGGAGCATTTCGAGAACAGAGCCGCCGAATGATGCATGACGCGCTGGTCATCGGGGCGGGGCATAATGGGCTGGTGACAGCCTGCTATCTCGCGCGGGCTGGCCTCAAGGTGCTGGTGGTCGAAAAGAATGACTGGATCGGTGGTGCCGCAGTCAGCCGCGAGCTTTACCCCGGCTTCACCTATTCCAACTGTTCCTATGTCAGCAGCCTCTTCCGCCCCGAGATCATGCGCGATCTGGAACTGCCGAAACACGGATTGCAGATCCTGCCCTATGAGGGTGGGGCGCTGTTTACCGAAACCGGCGGCTATCTGGGCATGTTCCGCGACCATGAGGCGAACCGGCGCGAGATTGCCCGCCACTCGAAGCGCGACGCCGAGGCCTATGACCGCTACGCTCGCGACATCCTGCGCAACTGCCGCCTGATCCGCCCAATGCTGATGCGCCCGCCGCCGGACCTTGCCAGCTTTCGGCCGCGCGACCTGATGGAACTGGCCTGGCTTGGCCGCCAGATCACCGGCCAGTCCGAAGCGCAGATCTACGACATGCTGCGCTTCTGGACGATGTCGATTGCCGACTTCTTGGACGAATATTTCGTGCACCCCGCCGTGAAGGCCTATCAGGCGGTGGGGTCGATCATCGGCACGGCACTGGGGCCGATGTCGCCCGGGACGGCCTATGTCCTTCTCCATCACGCGATGGGGGATGTGGATGGCAACGTCGGCTCCTGGGGCTATTCGCGGGGCGGCATGGGTGGGATCACCCAGGCGCTGACCGCAAGCCTGCGGGCCTCGGGGGGCGAGGTGCGAACCGGTTCGGGTGTGGCGCAGGTTCTGGTGCAGAATGGCCGCGCGGTGGGGGTGGTGCTGGAGAACGGCGACGAAATTCGTGCGCGGCGGGTGATTTCCAACATGGACGTGCGGCGGACCTTTCTGAAGCATGTCGAGGAAAAGGAGTTGCCCGGCGAATTCCTGAAGCGGGTGCAGCGGTTCAAGACGCGCGGCTCATCGGGCAAGCTGAACATCGCGCTGGACGGGGTGCCGAGTTTCACCGCCCTGCCGACAGGCGCGCCGAACATCCGGGGCGACCTGCACTTCACCGATACGATCGAAAAGATGGAGGCCGGGTATGACGACTGGAAAGCCGGTCACTACAGCCGCGATCCGTTCCAGGATGTGATGATCCCTACCCTGATCGACCCGACGATGACCCCGCCGGGCAAGCATTTCATGTCTTGCTTCGTGCAGTACGCCCCGCCAAAGATCGAGGGCCGCGACTGGACTGACGCCGACCGCGACGGGTTCCGCGATGCCTGTCTGAACCAGATCGAGACCTATGCGCCGGGCTTCAAGAACCTGATCCTGCACGTCGAGGTGCGCACCCCGCGCGAGTTGGAGGCCGAGGTTGGGTTGACCGAGGGGAACATCTTTCAGGGTGAGCTGACCTTCGACCAGATGTTCTTCAACCGGCCGGTTCCGGGCTACGCCAACTATCGTTCGCCGATCCGCGACCTGTGGATCTGCGGGTCCTCCACCCATCCCGGCGGCGGGGTCATGGGGGCACCGGGGCGCAACGCGGCGGCGGCAGTGCTGCGCGACATGAAGCACCCCACCAAGGACATGAGCGACGCCTATGCCATCGTTTGACACGATCATCATCGGCGCGGGGCCGAACGGGCTGGCGGCGGCGCATCGGCTGGCGACACGCGGCGCGAAGGTGCTGGTGCTGGAGGCCGCCGAGACGCCAGGGGGCGGGGCTGGCCTGTCGCATCTGTCCTACAACCTTGATCCGCGGGTGGAAAAGGCGATGAACCTTTCCGCCCACGGGCTGGAGTGGCAGGCGACAAACCTTGCCACCACCGCCCTGTCACCGGACGGCAACCATCTGCGGCTTGAGGGTCCGGTCGGCGCGCGGCTTTCGGGCGATCTTTCGGACGCTGACCGCTTAGCATGGGAGGCCCTGCGCGCGCGCCTCCTGCGCTTTGCCGCCGTCCTGGCGCCCCTGAACCAGATGCCGCCGCCGCGTATCGCCAAGGGTGCGGGCAATCCGATGCTGAGGCTTGGGATGATCGGCCTTCGTGCGCGGATGCTCGGGGCGGCTGATTTCCGCGAGTTGGGGCGGATCTTGCTGACCAACGTCCACGACCTTCTGGACGATGAGCTGAGCGACCCACGGCTGAAAGGTGCGCTGGCCTTTGATGCAACGCTGGGCGGTTGGCTGGGGCCACAAACGCCCAATTCCGTCCTGCCCTGGCTGGTGCGGCTGTCGGGGCAGATGGCAGGGCTTCAGGGCGCATTGGGGCTTCCAAAAGGGGGAATGGCGGCGCTGGGGACCGCCATGGCACGGGCGGCAGAGGCGCAGGGCGTGACCCTGCGCTGCGCTGCCCGTGTTGCCCGGATCATCGTCGAAGGGGAGCGGGTTCACGGCGTGGCGCTGGTCGGCGGTGAGGAACTGCGTGCGCCGCGCGTCGTGTCCAGCGTGGCGCCGAAGACCACGCTTCTGGGCCTGATCGGCCCCCGGCATCTGGACGCGGGGCTGACCACCCGCGCCCGGCATCAAAAGGCGCGCGGCGGGGCAGCCAAGCTGCGCCTGACGTTGCGAGGGCTGCCGGATTTCCAGGGCGCGAACCCACAGGACCGGCTCCTGATCGCAGCGTCTGAGCATGCGGTCGAGGCGGCGTTCAACCCGGTGAAATATGGCCGGACACCCGACGCCCCGGTGATGGAGATCCTCTTGCCTACCGCGCATGAACCTGCGCTGGGTGGCAAGCACTGGCTGTCGGCCATCGTGCAATTTGCGCCATATGCGCCCCCAGACCCGGACGCCGCTCGGGCCGAGATGCTGGCCGCTTGCCGCCGGCAGCTTGAGGCCCATGCCCCGGGCATTGGCGCGCTGGCGGAAAGCGCCGAAATCCTCATGCCTTATGACATCGAGGACCGCTTCGGCCTGCCCGGCGGGCAGTGGCATGCAGGCGAACTCAGCGTGGAGCAGATGCTATTCCTGCGCCCGCTACCCGGCATCGCGCAATACAAGGGGCCGGTCCAAGGCCTCTGGCTGGCCTCGGCCGGGTGCCATCCGGGGGGTGGGGTCTCGGGGTCCGCCGGCTGGAACGCAGCCCTCGCGATGGAGGCTGACGGATGACCCCGCTGCGCCACTATGAAACGCCGCTTCTCAAGACGCCCTTCCACCCGAGAACCGAAGCCGCGAACAGGCTTTGGTCCTGGGGCAACTGGGGCGGCTACACCACGGCGCTATCCTTTGATGACCTTGCCATGGAACATGCGGCGATCCGCAACACGGCCACGGTCTATGACCTCTGCCCGATGGTCAAATACCGGGTCGAGGGGCCGGAGGCGGCAGAGTATCTGAACCGCCTGACCATCCGCAACGCCGCGAAACTGTCAGTCGGCGGGGTGCAATATACCGCATGGGTCAATGACGCCGGGCATCTGCTGGACGACGGCACCCTGTTCCGGCTGACCGAGAACCGCTATCGCCTCTGCTGCCAGGAACGCCATTTGCCCTGGCTGCTGGACTCGGCCCATGGCTTTGACGTGGCGATTGCCGAGGAAACGGAAGAGGTCGCCGCGCTGGCGCTGCAAGGCCCGACCTCGGCCGAAGTGCTGCGACTGGCGGGGTTCGATATCGACGGGCTGAAACCGTTCCGGCTGGCCGAGTTTGCCTTTGGGGCGGGGCGGCTGATGATCTCGCGCACCGGGTTTACCGGTGATCTGGGCTATGAGTTGTGGACAACGCCGGATCAGGCGCTGGCGCTGTGGGACCGTTTGTTCGAGGCGGGCCGGCTGCACGGGTTGCGCCCCATCGGCTCCGAGGCGCTGAACATCGCGCGGCTGGAAGCGGGGTTCATCATCACCAGATATGACTTCACCCCGGCGGATATCTGCGTGCGCGAAGACCGGCTGCGCAGCCCTGTTGAAATGGGGATGTGCTGGCTCATTGACTGGGACAAGGGCCATTTCACTGGAAAGGCCGCCCTTTCGCGCCAGCGCGACCTGGGGGCCGAGTGGTCTTTCGTGGGGCTGGAGATTGACGGAAATATTCCCGCCGAGGGCGCAATCCTGTACCATGACCGCAAAGCCGAGGTGGGTGTCGTCACCGGGGCTTGCTGGTCGCCGGTCTTGAAGAAAAACATTGCGCTGGCGCAGATCAGGACCCGCCATGCGACGGGTGCGAACATCTGGGCCGAAATCTATGCCTTGCGTGAGTTGCACTATGAAAAGCTGATGATGCGGGCGCGGGTGGTGGACCGGCCGTTCTTTACCCCCGCCCGCCGCCGCGCCACACCGCCCGGGAGGTTCTGATGGGTTCTGCCGATCGTCACCCCTTGTCGCCGCGCCTTGACCATTGCCCCGAGGGCCTGCCGCGCGCGGCCTATCTGGACCGGGGCTGGTATGACCGCGAGATGGCGACGATCTTTGCCCGGCAATGGGTCATGGTGGGACGGGTGGCCGACTTTGCCACCGGTACCATGCGCCGCGTCACGCTGGGCGCGGCCGAGGTGATCGTGGTGCGCGACAGCGCGGGCGCACTTGCGGCCTGGCACAACTCCTGCCCGCATCGCGGCTCGGAACTGTGCCGCGCGGCGGTGGAACCGGTCGGCAAGCTGATCCGCTGTCCTTATCACGCCTTTGCTTTTGCGGCGGCCGACGGGCGGCTGGTGTCAACGGCCCATGCCGTGCCAACGGCGGATTTCGACGCCGGCGCGCATGGGCTGAAGCCGGTGGCAACGCGGGACTGGAACGGGTTCCTGTTCCTGTCGCAAAGCGCCGACCCCGGGGAAATCTGGGCCGATGTCGGGCTGGAGACGCTGAAGAACTGGCCGATGGCGGACCTTGTGACCGGCCACCGCTGGGAAAGCGTGCTGGAGTGCAACTGGAAGTCCTTCTGGGAGAATTACTCGGAATGCCTGCACTGCCCCGGCATCCACCCAGAGCTTTGCGACATGGTGCCGATCTATGGCACCGGCATCATGGGCGCGTCCGAGGCACTAGGCTGGACGCCGGATATGCCCGAAGGCCCCAACCTGCGCCCGGGCGCGCAAAGCTGGACGCTGGACGGTGTGCTTTGCGGCCCGGCCTTTCCGGGGCTGACCACGAAAGAACGGCAGGCGGGCTACAGCTTTGTCACGCTCTGGCCCTCGGCCTATGTGATTGCGCATCAGGACTATGTCCGCGCGGTCCGGCTGGTGCCCTTGGGACCGGAACAGACCCGGCTGGTGGCCGAGTGGTACTTTGCCCCCGAAACGCTGGCCCAACCCGGCTTTGACGCGGGCGAAGTCGCGGCCTTCGCCAAGATCGTCATGGGACAGGACGCCGCGGCCTCCGAAATGAACCAGCGCGGCATCCGATCCCCGGCCTTCACGGCGGCCCGGCTGATGCCCGAGGAATACGAGATCCACCGCTTTCACCAATGGGTGCTGACCGAGATGGAGAGACCCGCATGACCGACCTTCCCTATCCAAGCCTGACCATCCCGAACGACTGGGACCGGCGCGGCTTGCCCGGCTGGACCTATCATTCCGATGCGATGTTCGCGCTGGAGCGTGAGAAGCTGTTCTTGACCCATTGGCAGGTCGTGGGCCATGTCAGCGACATTCCCGACACTGGCGACTGGCTGGGCCATGACATGCTGGGTGAACGCGCCGTTGTCATGCGGGGCGCGGATGGGGTTGTGCGGGCGTTTCATAACCTCTGCCGCCATCGGGGCGCGCGCGTTGTCGAAGGGACCAACGGCAGCTGCAAGGGCTCGATCGTCTGCCCGTTTCATGGCTGGGTTTACAATCTGGACGGTACTCTACGCGGCGCGGCGCAGCCCACGTCCTTCGGCGATCTGCCGCGTGAGAAGTTCGGCCTGATGCCGATCGAGATGGAGATCTTCCACGGCTTCATCTTCCTGCGCTTCAAGCCCGGCCCCCAGCCCTCGGTCGCCACGATCATGGCCCCGGTCGAGGCGGACTTGCAGGCCTATGGCGCGGAAAACCTGTTGCCGGTCCGGGAGCAGGAGTTTTCTGGCACGCTGCCGGTCAACTGGAAATCGGTCCGTGACGTGGACAACGAGGGCTATCATGTGGCGATGGCCCATCCGGGCCTTCAGGATCTTTACGGTCGGACCTACCGCGACCTCAGCCTGTCCGGCGGGCTTTCGGTGTCGCACGGGTTCTTTGGCGATGTGCCGGGACGGCTGTGGTCGGTGCGGAACTATGTCAAGTTCTCGCTCGAACGGCCTGACCTGCCCAAGCATCTGCAACGCGCCTGGACCTATTACGGGCTGTTTCCCAACACCGGCTTCGTCTTCACCCCGGAAGGGGCGCAGTTCTACATGGACACCCCGACCTCGGCGCGCGAGACGCGCCAGTCGGGCCGGAGCTACCGCTGGCCGGGCGAAAGCCGCCAGACGAGGCTGGCGCGCTATCTGGCCTTCCGGATCGACCGCGACACCTCGGCTGAGGATCGGCAGCTTTCGATCTGGTCGAACGAGTCGATGAAGTCTGATGCCTTCGAGGGCTTTCACCTGTCCGACCTCGAATATGGCCTGCGCGCCCATCACGACGGGCTACGCGCGCTTATGCCGATCATGACGGTCGAGACTCCACCGCCGGAAGACCGCGTGGCCAGCCTGAACGCAGAATTGTCTTGCCAGACGGATGGCGGGGCGTAACCGTCAAAGAAAAACCAATCAGAAACCACGGGGAGAACACGCCATGAGATTTAATCGCCGTCAGACCCTGATCGGAACAGGCGCCGTCCTGACAGCCCCATGGGTTCGCCCATCCTGGGCGCAGGCCGGGTCACTGAATGTCTACAACTGGGCCGATTACATTGGCGAGACGACGGTCGAGGATTTCGCCTCAGAAACCGGGATAGATGTCGTCTACGATCTTTACGCCAGCTCCGAAGAAATGCAGGCCAAGATGTTGGCTGGATCGTCCGGTTATGACCTTGTGCTGCAATCGGGCCTTGGGTTGAACCAGATGGTCACCGCCGGAGTGTTCCAGAAGATCGACCGCTCCAAACTGACCGGCTGGGACAATCTGGACCCGAACATTCTTGAGATCGTGCAGGGCTTTGACCCCGGCCTTGAATACACTGTGCCCTACATGTGGGGTTCGGTCGGGATCACCTATAACCTGCAGATGGTGCGGGAACGTCTGCCCGACGCCGATCTGGAAAGCCTGGACACCCTGTTCCTGCCGGAGAATGCCGCCAAACTTGCCGATTGCGGGATTTCCATTCTGGATAGCCCGACCGACATCGGCTTTACCGTGCTGAAATGGCTGGGCATCGACCCCGATACCGCCGGCCCAGCCGAGTATGAGAAGATGGCCGCAGCCTTTGCCGAGATCCGCCCCTACATCGCGACCTTCGACAACGCGAACTACCTGACCGCCATCCCCAACGGCGAAGTTTGCGCCGTCAATAACTGGTCGGGCGACTATGGCGTGGCAAAGGCCCGAGCGGCCGAGGCAGGGATCGAAATGGACCTTGCCTATTTCGTGCCCCGGACCGGCGCGCCGGCCTGGTTCGACCTTTGGGCCATTCCGTCGGATGCCAGGAACGTGGAGAACGCGCACCGGTTCATCGACTATCTCCTGCGCCCCGAGGTGATTGCCGCCTGCACAAATTACACGGGCTATGCCAATGCCAACAGGGCTGCGCTGCCGTATGTTGACCCGGCCATCGCAGCTGACCCTGCGATCTATCCCGATGCCGAAACACTGTCGCGGCTCTATACGCCCAAGCCGCAGACGCCCGAGCAGGATGAGGCGATCACCCGTATCTGGACCGTCATCAAGACCGGCGGCTAAGGCATGGTGTCCGCAGAGGAGCCCTTTCTGAGGATCGAGGGGGTATCGAAGTCATTCGGCACCTTTCAGGCGGTCAAGGATGTGACCCTGACCGTCGGCAAGGGCGAGATATTTTCGCTTTTGGGTGGGTCCGGCTGTGGGAAGACCACGCTTTTGCGCATGCTGGCGGGGTTCGAGGAGCCTACTGCGGGCCGCATTTTTCTGGATGGCCGGGACCTTGCTGGGGTGCCGCCCTGGGACCGGCCGATCCACATGATGTTCCAGTCCTACGCGATCTTTCCGCATATGACGGTCGAGGCGAATGTGGCTTACGGGCTGAAGCATGAGCATGGAATGGACAAGGCCGCCCGCGCCGAGCGTGTGGCCGCGATGCTCGACCTTGTGCAACTAACCGATTTCGCCAAGCGCAAGTCGCATCAGATTTCCGGCGGTCAACGACAGCGCGTGGCGCTGGCGCGGGCGCTGGCGCGGCAGCCAAAGCTGCTTTTGCTGGACGAGCCCCTTGCCGCGCTGGACAAGAAGCTGCGCGAACATACCCAGTTCGAGCTGATGTCCATTCAGCAGCGCACGGGTGTCACCTTCATCGTGGTCACCCATGACCAGGAAGAGGCGATGACCCTGTCCGACCGGATTGCCGTGATGGACAGGGGCGAGGTCAAGCAGGTGGGCAGCCCAACCGATATCTACGAATACCCCGTCAGCCGTTTCGTGGCCGGCTTCATCGGGTCGGTCAATGCGTTCGAGGCGACCGTCCTTGGCCATGACGGGCCGCATCTGCGGCTGGAAGTTCCGGCGCTGGGCGGCGCGGTTCTGGCGCGGGACCCCTTGGGGGTTGTCGTTGGCCAGAAGGTTGGCCTTGCGGTCCGGCCGGAAAAGATCCGCATCAGCAAGGACCGGCCCGAGGGGGTGAATGTTGTAGCAGGCCAGGTGAAGGACCTCGCCTATTTCGGCAAGGACAGCCTTTACCGGATTGCCATGCCGGGCGGTGCGCTGGTGCAGGCGCATGCGGTCAACTCCTCGCGCGGGGATGAGGGCGTAGGGGTGGCGGATTGGGATGATGCGGTCTGGCTGTCTTTCGACCCCTCTGCCGCCATCGTGCTGGTGGACTGAAGATGAGCGGGGGCCGCCTCAGCCGCTGGTTTGACCGCAAGGGCTGGACGGCGTTGCTGATCGGGGCGCCCTATCTGTGGCTCGTGCTGTTCTTCCTGTTGCCCTTCCTGATCGTCGTGGCGATGAGTGTGGCCACCAAGACCCCGACCGCCCCGCCGTTTTCCTTTGGTGGTGAGCATCCGGTGGTGAACCTGGATGCCTATGGCCGGGTGCTGACCGACGGGCTTTACCTGCGGGCCTTCCTGACCTCGATCACCAATGCCCTGGTGGCGATGATCCTGTGCCTTTTGATCGGCTATCCCATGGCGCTGGGTCTGACCCGGGTGTCGAAGGGCTGGCGCAATATCCTGTTGATGCTGGTGATCCTGCCGTTCTGGACCTCGTTCCTTTTGCGCGTCTATGCCTGGATGGGGATGATGGGCCGCAATTCTTGGTTCAACGGTTTGCTGACCGATTCCTGGAATTTCCTTGTGCCGCTGGATTGGGCGGTCCGGTCGGTGCCGATGATGCACACCAATTTCGCGGTCGTGCTGGTCATGGTCTACACCTACCTGCCCTTCATGATCCTGCCGCTTTACGCCAGTCTTGAACGGCTGGACCCCGTTCTGGACGAGGCCGCGATGGACCTTGGTTCGCGCCCATGGCAGGTGTTCCGCGATGTGACCCTGCCGCAATCCATTCCCGGCATCGTCGCTGGCGGGATGCTGGTCTTCATCCCGGCGGCGGGGGAACTGGTGATCCCGTCGCTGGTGGGCAACGCCTCCAGCCCGATGATCGGACGGCTGATCTCGGATGAGTTTTCTTCGGCTCGCGACTGGCCGATGGCCTCGGCGGTAGCGGTTGTCCTTCTGGTGCTGATGGTGGTGCCGACCATGCTTTACAGCCATTTTCAGGCCAAGTCCGAGGGCAGCAAATGAACCGCCGCCCCGTGTTCCTGATCACTGTCCTTTGCTTCGGCTTTGCGTTCTTCTACATCCCGATCCTTTCGATGATCGTCTACAGTTTCAACGCCTCGCGGCTGGCAACGGTCTGGGGGGGCTTTTCAACCCGCTGGTATGTCTCGCTTCTGTCGAACGACCAGGTCATCAACGCGCTGGTTCTGTCGCTGAAGATCGCTTTCGTCTCGGCTTCGGTGGCGACGATCCTCGGCACGATGGCCGGGATCACCCTGGCCCGCTTTACCAAATTCCGGGGGCGGATGGTCTTTTCCGGGCTGGTCACCGCGCCACTGGTCATGCCCGAGGTCATCACCGGCATCTCAAGCCTGATCTTCTTCATCATACTGGCCGACTGGATCGGCTGGCCCGGGCAGCGCGGGTTTACCACCATCACGCTGGCCCACATCACCTTTTCCATGGTCTTCGTCACAATCATCGTCCAGTCGCGCATGCTGCAGATGGACCGGACCATCGAAGAGGCGGCGATGGATCTGGGAAGCCGACCCTGGCAGGTGATGAAGGACATCACCTTGCCCGTAATCTCGCCTGCGATCGTGTCAGGCTGGCTATTGGCCTTCACGATCTCGCTCGATGATGTTGTCATCACGTCGTTCACCACCGGGCCAGGGTCCACCACCTTGCCGCTTCTGATCTGGTCCAAGGTCAAGCTGGGGGTGACCCCGGATATCAATGCGCTGGCCACGCTGATGGTGGTCACCGTGGGGATCGGGGTGGTTGCTGCAGGGATCATTCTGAACCGGGCCGAACGCAGGCGGCTGATCGAGGAGCGCATGGCGCACGAACGCGATGGATGAGGCCGAGGCTATACGCCTGCTGCACGCACCTCTGGGACAACCCGGGTCAGGGCGCGTACGCTATGGCGCTGCGATGGCGCTGTGGCGGGCGGGTCTTATCGGGCCCGAGGTGCTGGAGGTCTACCGTGTTGCCTCGGCCCATGACAAACGCGATCCCTGCGTGGCTCTGGCGGACCTTGGTCTGCCGCCTGCACCCAAGGGGCGCGAACCTTCTGCATTGCTGCCGCTTTATGCAGCGGCGCGGGCCTATCTTCTGACCCTAAACCATCCCGGGGCCGAGGAGGTGCGGGCAGGCCTTCCCGCCGATCCGGGGGCCGAGCAAGCGGTGGCGCATGGGCGCAATGCGGTCGTGGACAGGTGGCTTGGCCCGGCGCTGGAGGCCGTGGCGGCGGACAAGCCCGACCTTGCGACCGCGATTGCCGGGGCAGCAGCGGGGCTCGACTGGGTGACTTATGACGCCTATCCGCGAGACCGGATCGGTGCGGCCTTTGCGGCCGGCCATGCCTTCGCCTCGATCCTTGGCGAGGCGGCACCGTTTGCCGCCCGGGATTTCGAACTGGGCCTGTTCCTTATCGCGCCCGGGGTGCTTTACCGCGACCACCACCACCCCGCGCCCGAGCTTTACGCGCCCCTGACCGGCCCGCATGGCTGGCGCTTTGGTCCCGGGCGACCGGTGGTGACCAAGCCCGCGCATCAGCCGATCTGGAACCCGCCGCATCAGCCGCATCTTACCCTTGTCGGCCCGGTGCCGTTCCTGAGCCTGTTCGTCTGGACCAGGGATGTGAATGACCCCGCCCATGTCATCGACGCCGATGACTGGGCCCGGCTGGAGGGCATGAGGCTTGGCTGAAACCCTGATCCACAACGCCCGCATCCGCACGATGGACCCGACCGCCCCACTGGCCGAATGGCTGCTGATCCGCGACGGCAGGATTGCCGTGCTGGGCCGGGGCCTTCCCCCCGACGCGGCGCACAGGATCGACGCGGGCGGCAGGCTGGTCCTGCCGGGGTTTCAGGATGCCCATATCCATCTTTTGTCCGGCGGGCTTGACCTTGCGACGGCGGCCTTCCTTTACGACGAGACGACCGAGGCGGGCCTTCTGTCCAGCATCGTGGCGCACGCGACAGCCAAGCCGGAGCTTCCCATAGTCCTTGGCTCCGGTTGGCAGCCGGGGATTTTTGGCGACCACAACCTGACCGCTGCGGTCCTTGACCGCGCGATCAGCGACCGGCCCCTGGTGATCTATGACACCTCGTTTCACAACGCCTGCCTGAACAGCCGCGCGCTGGAAATGGCCGGAGTGCAAGACATGGCCGATCCGGCGAACGGCCATATTGTCCGTGATGCAAGGGGTCAGGCAACGGGGATGTTGCATGAGGAGGTGATTCCCGTCGTCCTCGCCCGCCTGCCCGGTCTCACTGAAGCCGACTGGATGGTCGGTCTTCGCGCCGGACAGGCCCATGCGAACCGCCACGGGATCACCGGTGTGCTTGACCCGCGCGTGACCGATCAGGAAGCGCGTATCTATGCCCGGACTGCGGCCGAGGGGGGGCTGACCCTCCGGGTGGCCGGTGCTGCGCTGGTCACCGAGGCCGACACGCCGGAGACCGCCCTTGCCCGACTGAACGCCCTGCGTTCGGCCCATCCGGGGCCGGATTTCCATGTACACTCGGCCAAGTTCTTCATGGACGGGGTCTATGAAAACCGTACGGCCGCAAACCTGCACCCCTATGCCGATGCCAGTGGGGGCAACGCGCCCTGCATGTTTGGGGCCGACCAGACGCGGGCGCTGTTCACGGCACTCGATGCCGCGCGCTTTGCCATTCATGTGCATGTGATCGGCGACGCCGCCGCGCGACGGGCGATCGAGGGGCTGGAAGCCGCCCGCGACGCCAATGGCAAATGGCCCGCCCAACACCAACTCGCCCATCTGCAACTGGTGGACGCCGGCGATTTCGCCCGGCTACAAGGCCTTGCCACCGCCAATTTCCAGCCGCTCTGGGCGCAGTTCGACCCAGTGGTCCCCGATATTGCGCTGGACATGATCGGACCGGACCGCTGGCCGGATGTCTATGCCTTCCGCAGGATGCTGGATGCGGGTGCCGACTGGTGCCTGTCCTCGGATTGGGCGGTCAGTACCCTAAACCCATTCGAAATCATCGAGACCGCGATGACCCGGCAGGCCCGCCGGGGTGAAAACCCGAAGGCACCCTTTTTTGCTGATCAGGCGCTCACAATCGAGGAATGTGTCCAGGGCTATACGGTGAACGCTGCCCGTGCCTGCTGGCGTGACCATTTCACCGGCATGTTGCGGCCGGGCTTTTCTGCCGACCTGATCATTCTTGACCGCGACATCTTTGCCTGCCCGGCGAACGAGATCTCTGAAACGCAAGTCCTGTCCACCCTGTTCAAGGGCGTCGAGGTCTGGCGGGATCCCGACTTCCCGGCACCCGCCCGCGGTCAAGATCGCGCAGAGGCCCCCTTCACCCCGTGAACCCAAGGAGGACAGATGATGACCGAGGATCACTACCCCCCGCGGATGATTGCCATGCTAGAGGCCATCTGGGGCGAAGGCTTCCTGTCCCCAGGCGGAGCAGAAGAGGTGGCACGCATCATCGGCGAGCATGACCTGCGGGGAAAGTCCGTGCTCGATATCGGCTGCGGCGCGGGCGGAATCGATATCGCACTGGTGCGAAACCACGATGCGGGATTTGTCTGCGGGATTGACGTCGAAGACCCGGTACTCGTACACGCCCGCACGATCGTGGACCGCGAAGGACTTGCGGGCCGGATCGGACTGGTCAAGGTCGCACCCGGCCCCCTGCCCTTCCCGCCCGGCTGTTTTGACGTGGTTTTCTCCAAAGACAGCATCGTCCATATCCCCGACAAGTCCGCCCTGATGGCCGAGGTCTTCCGCGTGCTGAAACCCGGTGGCTGGTTTCTCGCCTCGGACTGGCTGATCGGCACGGAGACGATCAGCCCGCAGATGGCCGACTACGTCGCCGCCGAGGGGCTTGATTTCGGCATGGCCACGCCTGCGCGCTATCTTGAAGCCATGGCGGCGGCGGGCTTTGTGGAGGCCAGGACCACTTCGCGGAACGCCTGGTACCGGACCCGCGCTCGGGAGGAGCTGGAGCGGCTCAAGGGATCGGTCGGTGCCGCAGCGGCACGGATTGTCGGGCAAGACTTCGTCGACCAGAACATCGACATCTGGTCGCGCATGATCCAGGTACTGGACACGGGCGAGCATTGCCCGACCCATCTCGCTGCACGCCGCCCAATGTGACCCCGCGCTCGGTCAGGGCGGCTGGCGTTTCGCCGGCCACTCGCACCGGTGGCAGATCAAGCGGCGGGCGCCACGGCGACATAGTATTTCCGAAGGTAGCTCGGCACATGCCAACGGGTCTGCGTGCCCTGCGGGATGAAGAACGTGTCACCCGGACCGAAGATCTCAACCGATCCGTCGGCGCCGTGGATTTCGACCGCCCCCTCAAGAACGTGAACAAACTCGTGCCTGGGGAAGGCAACAAGGTCCGAATCCATGGCCTCGGTATCCCACAAGCCGACAGTCATGGTTCCGGCGTCATTGGTGAAAAGAACATGGTCACGCTGCTTCGCGCCGCTGGCAGACCAGGTGGTTTCATCCGCGTCAGTAAAGGTCGCGTCAGGATCAAGGACGATAATCCCC
>Ga0169931_10006837_pt1 | contig 17080 bp, 14 predicted proteins | sample Kivu_15m_20L_FD_129675 | JGI IMG/M metagenome (GOLD analysis project Ga0169931, IMG submission 129675) | Freshwater microbial communities from Lake Kivu, Western Province, Rwanda to study Microbial Dark Matter (Phase II) - Kivu_15m_20L... | ecosystem: Environmental > Aquatic > Freshwater > Lake...
TAAAGGGCAAAGGAATGCCCATTTTAAGAGAAAATGATTTTGGTGATCTTTACCTTGAAACAAATGTGATAATTCCAGAAACCTTAAGTAAAGAACAAAAAGACTTGCTCCTTAAATTTAAATCTTTAGAAGATTTAGACAATAACTCTGAAATAAAAAATTTTTTTAATAAAACAAAAAAATTTTGGAGTAAAATTGATTAATAAAAAAACTACTATAATGAATTATGTCATCTTTGATAGAGGAAGCAATAATTTTACATAAAAAAGGGAAATTAACTGAAGCTGAAAGTTTATATAAATCAATTTTAAAGGATTCTAAAAATAATTTTGAGATTACCCATTTACTAGGAATTATTAAAATCCAATTAAAAGATTTTAAAGAAGCTATTGGATGGCTTAATAAGGCAATCTTGATAAATTCAAATAATCATTCTGTATTTAATAATCTTGGAGTTTGTTATAAGGAATTAAAAGAATACCCAAAGGCATTAAGCTGTTTTAAAAATGCATTAAATATTAAGCCTGATTATGCTGAAGCATATAATAATATTGCAATAATCTACCGACACTTAGAAAAATATAATCTGGCTATTGAAAATTATCTAAAGGCAATTCAATTAAAATCAAACTATGCAGAGGCCTATAATAACCTTGGAATTATATATTTAAGAACTAAAGAATTTCAAAAAGCTGAAGAAGTCTTAAGTCAAGCAACTAAAATAAAGCCTGATTATGCTGAAGCTTTTTATAATCTAGGAAATGTTTATAAAAATTTAGAAAACTATGAAGAATCAATAAAATTTTTTAGCTTAGCATGTAAACTTAAAAAAAATTACCATGAGGCTTATAATGACCTTGGAATTGTATATCTTAATCAAGAGGAATTTAACAAAGCTAGAGATCTATTAAACGAAGCAATCAAAATAAAGCCAGATTATGCGGAAGCTTATAACAATCTTGGAATTGTATATCTAAATCAAGAGGAATTTGACAAAGCTAGAGATCTATTAAACGAAGCAATCAAAATAAAGCCAGATTATGCGGAAGCTTATAACAATCTTGGAATTGTTTATTTAAGTTTAAAAATTTTTGAATCTTCAAAAAATTCACTAAATCAAGCAATACGAATAAAGCCAGATTACGCGGAAGCCTATAACAATCTTGGAATGCTATATTTTAAACTAAAAGAATATGAAAATTCAAAAAACAATATAGATAAGGCAATACTTTTAAAAAAAGATTATGGCCAAGCTTATATTAGTCTTGGAAGTTATTATGAATCTATAGAAAATTTTAAAGAAGCTGAAGTTAACTATAAAAATGCAATAAAATTAAAAGAAAAAAAAGGGTTTAATAACCTTGGCATCTTATATCTTAATCAAGGTAGGCATGATGATGCTGAAAAAATATTTAATGAGATTATAAAATTAAAACCTAAAAATGCTGAGACATATTTTCTTAGAAGTCTTGTTTACGCTAACTCAGGCAAACCTTATCTTGCTCTTGAAGATCTTAAAAAATCATTTAAACTCAAACCAGAATTCTATAATCAACAAGATAAAATATATAATTTACTTACTACTCAAAATAAAATATGCGACTGGAATGATTATAAAAAAATTTCTACTAAATTAATTACCAGCCTCCATAATGACTCAATAAACGATATAAATCCTTTTGGTCTACTAACATTTAGTGATTCAATAGAATTAGTAAAAAAAGTAACACAAGAAAAAATTAAAGACTTATCTTTAAAAATTATACAAACAAAATTTAATATAATTAAAGATATTAATAAAAAAATTCGAATTGGATATTACTCACCAGATTTTAAAGACCATCCAGTGGGTTACATTCTTTCAGAACTCTTTGATTATCACGATAGAGATAGATTCGAAATAATAGGATTTTCATTAAGCCCTGACTCAAATACAAATAATAAGATTAAAGATAAAATTATAAAATCAATTGATAAATTTATTGACTTTTCAAATAAAGATCACCCAAGCATCATTAATGAGTCTAAAAAACTAAAAATTGATATAGCAATTGATCTAGCAGGTTTTACAGCATTTAATAAAATAAAAGCCTTTATAAAAAGAGTTGCTCCAATACAAGTTAATTTCCTAGGTTACCCAGGAACAATTGGTCCTCACAATGATTATATCATTAGTGATTTAGAGATTATATCAAAAGAAAAACAAAATTTTTACTTTGAAAAAATCATTTATATGCCAAATGTATTTTTACCGAGTTTCACAAAATTTAGCCCAGATTTTGACTCTAAAAAAAAAGATTTTGAATTACCAGAAACTGAAACTATTGTTTTTTGCAATTTTAATAACCACGGAAAAATAACTCCTACAATATTTAACTGCTGGATGAGAATATTAAAAAAGGTAAATAATAGTATTTTATGGCTTTTAGATGGGGATAACTATTCTAGAGAAAACCTTAAAAGAGAGGCAAAAAAAAGAGGTGTAGAGCCTAATAGATTGCTCTTTTCAAAAAGAGAGGATTATTACTCTCATACCAAAAGATATAAGTTTTGTGATTTGTTCATAGATACATTTCCTTATAACGCACATTCAACTGCTAGTAGTTGTTTAGTATCAAAAGTCCCATTGCTAACTATTAAAGGCGAAACATTTCAAAGTAGAGTTGCAAGTAGTTTATTAAAAGATTTAGGGATGAATGAATTAATATGCTCAAATATTGAAGAATATGAAAATAAAGCAATTTTTATTGCTAGCAATCCATTAGAATTAAAAAGAATTAAAAATAAACTCCAAAACTCATTATTTAGCTCAGAAACATTTAATACTAGAAGATACTGTGAAAATCTTGAAAAAGGATATCATCAAATTTATAAAAGATATGCTGAGGAGCTAAAGCCAGAAAATATATTTATAAAATGAAGAAAATTAATATTTCAATCACAGGTGCTTTGGGCAGAATGGGAAGAATTTTAATAAAAAAAATCTCAAAAGATAAAAAATTAAAACTTACAAGTGCTATAGACACTAAATTCAAATATAAAAATATTTTTGATGGAATAAAAATTCAAAATAATTGCATAGAGGCTTTTAAAAAAACAGACATTATCATTGATTTCTCAGAACCTAAGGGGTCAATCCAAACTTTAAGTTATGCTAAAAAATTAAAAAAAAAAATTATAATAGGAACTACTGGTTTCACAAAAAAACAAGAAAAACTGATCAAAAATTATTCAAAATATATAGCTATTTTCAAATCTGGAAATATGAGTCTAGGAATTAATTTACTCCAATATATTGTAAAAATCTTATCAGAGAAAATTCCAAATAAATATCAAGTTTCTATCTCAGATGATCATCACAAGGCAAAAATAGATTACCCCTCAGGTACTGCTTTAATGCTCGCAAATGCAATATCAAAAGGTAAAAATCAAAATCTAGATAATTTAAGAGGTAAAATTTTCTTAAATAAAAAAGGTAATCCTATAAATAATAAAATTAATTTTTTCATCACAAGAAAAGGAAGGACAATAGGGAAACATTCGGTAACCTATAATAACAAATTGGAAAATATTCAATTAATGCATACTGCCTTTTCTAGAGAGTTGTTTGCTGACGGAGCATTAAATGCAGCTATGTGGATAAGCAAAAAGAAAAGGGGCCTATTTAATATGAATGATATGTTTAACCTTAAATAATTAAATTTTATATAATTTTTAATGGCATTAAATAAATTACAGGCCTTAAAACTTATTCAATTATTAAATAAATCAATTAAAAACCCTGAAACATCACTTAAATATAGAAACCAATTCACACTTTTAGCTTCTGTTGTTCTCTCTGCTCAATGTACGGACACTAATGTTAATAATGTTACAAAATATATTTACAAAAAGTATTATACTCCAAAACATTTTATTGATCTTGGAACTACAAAAATAAAAAGGATGATTAAAAGTATTGGACTTTTTAATATAAAAGCAAAAAACTTATATAATCTTTCAAAAATTTTAGTTAATAAATATCAAAGTAAAGTTCCAAATAATTTTGAGGATCTAATAAATCTCCCTGGAGTTGGTAGAAAAACTGCAAACGTCGTGTTAAATGCAGCTTTTAATAAAGCGACTATCGCAGTTGACACTCATGTATTTAGAGTAAGCAATAGAACAGGTTTAACAGTTGGTAAAAATCCAAACCAAGTAGAGGAACAGCTCTTAAAAATATTGCCCACTAAATATTTAAAAAAAAGTCATCACTTAATTCTTTTACATGGTAGATATATATGTAAATCTAGAAATCCACTTTGTACAAAGTGTATAATTAATAAAATTTGTCTATTTAAAGATAAAAATGTCTAAAAAAATTCTTGGCATCGGTAATGCCATCGTTGATGTATTTGTCAAAATTGATGATGATTTCTTATTGAATAATAAACTTATTAAAGGGTCAATGAAACTTATAGAAAGAGATGAGTTTGAAAATTTAAAAAAAACAATTAAAATTGAAAAAATTGAAGCAGGTGGCTCGGTTGCAAATACAATGGCGGGAATTGCCCATCTTAGGGGAAATCCATCCTTTATAGGAAAAATTAACTCTGACGAATTTGGAAAAATTTACAAAGAAAGCCTTGAAAAAGCAAAAGTTAATTTTTGCTATTCCGAAAAAAAAGAAAATTTACCGACGGGAACATCAATTATTTTTATAACGCCAGACTCTGAGAGAACTATGTGTACTTATCTTGGTACATCATCACAACTCTCCAAAGATGATATTAATGTGGATCAAATTAAAGACTATGAACTTATTTTTTTAGAAGGCTATCTTTGGGACAAAGGTATGAGTGAAGAAATGTTCAAACATGTAATACGCCTAGCAAAAAAAAATAATGTAAAAATATCGATGAGTCTATCCGATATATTTTGTGTTACTAGACACCGACAAGACTTTCTTAAACTACTTATAGATGATTTGGATATTTTAATTGGTAACGAAAATGAAATAAATGAATTAATGCAAAAAAATAATATATACGATAGCACTAAAGAGCTTAAAAAAATTAAAAAAATTATCATTGTAACAAAAGGTGAAAATGGAAGTTTAGCGATTAAAAATAATGAAATAATTAAATGTCAAAGTTTAAAAGTTAAAAAAATTTTAGATTTAACAGGAGCTGGTGACCTATTCACTTCAGGATTTTTAAAAGAATATTTAGACTGCTCTGATATTAAAAAATGTCTTGAGCAAGGCTCAGTAATGGCTTCTAAAATTATTCAAAAAATTGGTGCGAGATTAAATTAGTTAGGTAAATAATATAAAGAATTTTTTTCAATTATAAAATTTTTATCTTTAAAATATTTATTAATTTTTTTTCTTAGACGATGAAGGTGGGTCTCAAAAGCATGAGTATCTAGATCACGACTATGCTTCCAAATACTTTTAAGTAAAAAATTTTTACTAAGACCATTGTTATTATTAAGTATTAAAATTAATTCTAGTTCCTTTTCAGTAAGTTTAGCTTTTATTTTATTTTTAATTATAAACCTTTCATTACAATCAATTTGGTAGTCTTTAATTATAATTTTAGATTTTTTAAAAAAATTATATTTTGTAATTAAAATAGTCAAAATTTCTCTAAATGATAGAATATCAATTGGTAGCTGTAGATTAATATGGAAATCAAGCAATTTTATATTATTTTTTTTTAAATAATCTTTCTGATTATAAAATATAATAACAGGTTCATTTTGTAATAAATATTTTTTTACATCATTTATTTTTAATTTTTCGACAAATAAAATTTTAATTAGTATTTTCTTGTCTTGATTACTTGTTGATTGATTATTAAAGTTTAAAATATTATTAAACTCAAGCTCATTTAATATATCTGAAAAATTTTTAGACCCCAAAACAGTTAGGTTAATATTATTCATAAAGAATATATAGTATATGAAATATGATAATTATAAATAAAACTGGATATTTAAAATATAAAAATCTTAAATTTAGATGTGCTTTAGGAAAAGCTGGCATTGGTGAAAAAAAGAAAGAAGGTGACAATATTACTCCAAAGGGGACTTATAAGATAATAAGCATTTATTGCCGTAAAGATCGAATAAAAAAAATAAAATCAAAAATTAAAATATTCAAAATTAAGAAATATATGGCTTGGTGTGATGACCCCAAAAGCGAAAAATATAATCAATTAATAAAAATACCAAGTAAATATGGACATGAAAAATTTTATAGAGATGATCATGTCTACGATTTAATATTAGTTCTTAATTTTAATATGAAACCAACAATTAAAAATAAAGGTAGCGCGATATTTATTCATCTAGCAAAAAAAAATTATTCTTCAACAAAAGGTTGCATTGCTTTATCTAAAAGTAATTTATTAGAGATTTTAAGTAAGATTAGCAAAAATACTAGAATAAAGATTTTGTAAATCTTTATGCTAAGTTTTGAATACTAGTTATTCGTTGAATGAATTCTTTAGCAAATTTTTTCATATTAAATAAATTTGAATTTCTAGAATTTTCAATAAGTTTTTTCTTTATAATTTCTAATTTTTTTATATCCTTGGAAAAAAAAACTGCCTTGTTTATATAGTCGTCCTCATCCTTAGCTATCCAGTCTTGCATCTCTAAGTTATAATTAATACTTTCTCCACATTTTGAAATAAATCTATCACCACTCTTAGTTAATAATGGAACACACATCCAACTTAACTCAAAGCTTGTTGTTCCTCCACTATAAGGAAAAGTATCTAATGCTATATCAATAGTGTTATAACTTTTTAAAAGTTCTATTCGATTAATATCATAAGTAAGAATTACTCTGTTAGGTTCAATGAAATTTTTTTCAAAAAGTTTATATATTTTTTTTTTATTAATATTCTCTAAAAGTTGCGGGCTTTTAAAAATAATTTTAGAATTTTTTACTCTAGATAATATTTTTGAACATACATTAATAAAATTTTCATTTACTTTAAGTATATTATTAAAACAACCAAAAGTAATGTAACCATTCCTTAGCACTGGAAGATTAGATGGATCTATATTTTTGATATCTGAAGTTGATAAACAGCACCAAATATCTTTAAGTTGTAAAATTTTTTCTGTATAATTTTTTTTATCACTAGAAGGTGTTACGTAAGGATCGCCAACAATATAATTAATTTCTTTTAGACCTGTTGAAGATAGGTATGCGGCCCAAGAAATTTGAATTAGTGCAGGTTTAAACTGAAAAACTGCTAGTCTATTATCTCCAGTATGCCCTGACATATCGATGAGTATGTCAATTTTGTCATTTTCTATCAATAAATAGGTTTTCTCATCGCTTAAAGATCCAATATCACTCCACTTACTAAATTCTTTTTTTAAAAGCTTTGTATAATTATCCTCTATTTTAGAATTAGAATAAGCATAAACTTCACAATTAAATTTTTTAATCTGTCCTAAAAAATCTAACAAGTAATATCCAACTGGATGTTCTCTAAAGTCTGCAGAAACAAAACCAATTTTAAGCGGTTTAGACTTTGCTATAGATTTTTTAAACTCATTTTTTTTTGGATCTCTTTTTTTTAAAATATCTCTGTATTGATCTAAAATTTTTTTATAATTATCAAGATCTTTATTTAAATAAAGGGAAGTTGAGATTAACCTGCTTAAAATTTTTAGATCATTTTTATCTAAAGATATAGATTCTTTTAGACAATCATAAGCTTTTTTAACTTCTAAGATATCAAAATATAGAACGGATAAATTGTTATATATTATTTTTTTATTTCCATTTAATTTTAGAGCATATGTAAAATTTTTTTCTGCTAGATCATATTTTTTTAATTTTAAATAGATATTTCCAAGGTTGTTAAGGGTATTATTAAATCCTTGTGAGTTAATTAATTGTGCTTTATTATAATTAAGCACTGCTAGATCATCCCTATTCAATTTCTCATAGCATTCTGCAAGATGATGTTGGGCAAAATAAAATTGATTGTCTAAACGTAAAGCTTTTTCAAAATAATTTTTTGCTTCATTATATTCACTAGTCTCTAATTTAATAATACCCAAATTATAAAGCACATCTTTATTATCAGAAAAATTTTTAGATAATTTTAAAAATATAATTTCTGCTTCTTGAAATTTCTTCTGTCTAAAATTAAGTACTGCTATATTAAAATTAGTATCAAAATTATTATTATCTAGCTTATAAGAGTTAAAAAAATATTTACTCGCACTAGGATAGTCCTCTAGATTCTGATAAACAAAACCAATTAAATTATTAAAATAAATATCATTCAAGTATAAATGTTTAAGCTCGATTAATAAGCTCAATGCCTCATTAAAGCTTGAAGACTTTATAAGATTTATAATTTCAAGGTATTTTTCATCTTTAGAAAAAATCAAAATTTTACCTTTTGTTATTTACAATATCGTACAATTGATCGCTTAATGCATTAACGAATGCTTTAGGGTCAAAAAGTTTACAATTGGTCTTTTGTTTAAATAGTTTTTCTTTAACTAATTGAAGATCATTATAATTAGTATCAAATTTTTTTAATAAATTTATGGCATCTTCTTCATTTTTGTAAATAAATTCATCTAATCCAAGATTTAAATTTATACTTACACCACATCTAGATAAAAAAGTATTACCCTCCCTTGTTAAGATCGGAACACACATCCATGATGCCTCTAAACTTGTTGTTCCTCCTCCATAAGGAAAGGTATCTAAAAAAATATCAATTTCATTAAACTTTAATAAAAATTTATCTCTTGATAAAGTTCCTAAGAAAATAATTCTGTCTTCAACAATATTTTCTTGAAAAAACTTCTCATAAAAATAATTTTTAAAATCTTGATCGTTAAATAAATCTGATTGAAATATAATCTTTGAGTTTGTAAATTTTTTTAAAATATTTACTATAAAATTTTTTACGTCCCTATTAACTTTATTTAAATTTTGAAAGCAACCAAAGGTAAGATAGTTATTATTTAGAGCAGGTGTTTTTTTGGATATTTTTTCAATATTAGGTAAACCTAAGGTACTTAAGTTCGTCCAGATATATGGTAATTTGATAATTTTCTCTGAATAATTCTTGAAATAGTTTGTGTTTATATTTTCATCTAAAATTATGTAATCTATTTCTTTTAACCCTGTTGTATTCAAATAACCCGCCCATGAAATTTGTAACGGGGCTGGTTTTCGAATAAAAACACCTAGTCTGTTTCCCATTGTAAAGCCTGATAGATCAAATAAAAAATATATTTCATCATTTATTATTTTATTTACTATTTCTTCATCTTTCATTTGTGAAATATTAATAAAAAAATGAAAATATTTTTTAACATTATTTGTAATTTCATCTTCAATTTCATTATTATAATATGCATAAAGAATAAAATTAGAGCACTCATATAATTCTTTTATAATATCAAAAAGCTGATACATAACTACATGATCTCTAAAGTCATATGATACAAAACCTAATTTAATTTTTTTTGGTTTTTTTAAAATACTATGATTTATTTTTTTAAATTCTTTTGATAATAAATGTTTATTTTTAAAAACAGAGACCATTTCTAAATATTCACTCATAATGTCTTCTGATTTGTAATTTAAATAAAATAAATAGAGACTAATAAAACTCAAATTATCTTCATCAAGGTTAATAGCTTTTTTAATATATAAAAAACTTTCATCTACTTCCCCAAATTTAAATAGATTTTTAGCATGCAAAATATTAAGCAAAGGTGTATTAAATAACTTTACTCCCTTACTTGTTAACTGAAAGTTAAGATAATAATTAGATTTTACTTTTTCATAAGATATAGAAAGGTCTATATAAGCTTGACTAAAGTCTATTCCTAACGAAATTGATTTTTCGAGAAAAAAAATTGCTTTTTCATGTTCTTCTTTGCATTTATACGCTGAGCCAAGGTTATAATAAATCTCTGGATTATCTATCCAGTCTTTAAGAATAATATTAAATAGAATTATTGCCTGATCATATTTTTTTAACTTCAAATAAGTTTGACCTAGTAAATTCTTGAAGTGCAGGTTATTCGTATCTAAAAAAATGGCTTTTTTTACAAAGAATTCGCATTCCAAATAATTATTTTTACTAAAATAAATTCTACCTAAATTGTAATAAGGTTCGGCAAATTTATTATTTAATAATATTGATTTTTTAAATTTTTCAATAGCAAGATTTTCTTTATTACTATCTAATGCGAGATAAGCACCATAAAAATTTTCTAAAAAATAATCTTGTGGATTTGCTAAATAAATCTCATCTAATAATTGTCCAGCAAACTCCAAATTCCCAGAAGAAATAAATTCTTTAACACGATTAATTTCGTTTAAATACTTCACTGGTTTGTTCTTTCGCCAAAAATCTTTGAGCCAATTCGGACATAAGTAGATCCGTTTTTTACCGCATCAAGATAATCACTACTCATACCCATGCTTAATTCATGTAAATTATTTTCATTTGCAATTTTTTTAAGTTGAAGGAAATATGAATTGGGGTTATCGTTTAAAGGAGGAATACACATCAATCCAATAATTTCTAACTTCAAATCATTAATACAGTATTTTATAAAACTCTTAGTTTCATTAGGTTTAATACCGTTTCGTTCTTTTAAATTAGTAAAGTTTACTTGAACAAAATATTTTAATTTCTTATTAATAAGATTTTCTTCTTGCATTAAAATATTTGCCAGTTTTTCAGATGATAAAGAATGAATGTAATTAAATAATTTAACTGCATCCTTTGCCTTATTCGACTGAAGACTTCCAATAAAATGCAATTTTAAATTGGGATATTTAGAAATAATTGGCTGCCATTTTATAGTCGCTTCTTGAACTTTGTTCTCTCCAAAGTGATTATGCCCATAGTTAATAATTGGATTAATTATGTTAATATCAAAAGTCTTAGAAACCACAATAATTTTTACAGTACTAGATAAAGAATTAATACTATTTTTAATTTTAATAAAATTATCTAAAACATTCATGGTATGAATTTAAAAGAGTTAGAATATTATTGTTTTATAAAAGAGTATAGAGATTTAAATTTAACTTTTGTAGATAAACTAAAAAATGTTAAAATTATTTACAGTTATAATAATAAGTCAAACTTAACAGATCTTTTGTTGTTAGAAAAATTATGTATTAAAAATAAAATTAAACTCTATATTTCAAACTATGAAAGAGATCTAAATTTTTTAAAAATTGATGGAGTACACATATCCTCTGATAAAAAATTAAAACCACATTATTTAAAGAAGAACTTTGAAATTATCGGTACTGCACATAATCAATTGGAATATAGTAGAAAGAAAAAGCAAGGTTGTAGTAAAATTTTTTTATCACCTTTATTTAGAACTAAAAAATATTCAAATAATAAAACTTTAGGAATCAATAAATTTAATTTGATAAGCAAAAACTGGGATACAAAAATGTTAGCCCTTGGTGGACTAAACTCACAAAATATTAAACTATTAAGAAGTGCAAAAGTTCTAGGATTTGGAGGGATTAGTTTCTTTAATAAAAAAACCCCACCTAGTTTTAACTAAGTGGGGTTTTAAAGTAATTTAAACTAAATTAGAATTTAGTTGAAAGTCTAATAGCAGTTTCAGTAATATCTACACCAGCTTGGCCACCAACATCATCACCTTTACTGTAAGCAGCAATAACTGCAACAGGTCCAAGGTTATATCCTAATTGTAACGATGTGATTTTTTCTTTTAATAAACCAGTCGTATCATTTCTAAGTTGTGTTAAACCTAGTGTTACGTTCTGACTTGCGGCATATGTTATACCGTAAGTTTTAGTATCAAGATCTGCATCAGTTGTAGAAGTTCCACTAGTTCTATTTTGAGAATGCATCTCAGCTCCAATACCGAAAGGACCAGTCTGATACGCTATACCGTATGCCTTACCTTTAATATCTGAAAGAGCAGCAGTAGAACCTTCTTCTTTGTTATAGAAGTATCTTAAAGATAATCCTTTAACACCTGCAACGTTAGCACCAACTACTCCAATTTCGTAAGCAGAGTTTCTAATACCTGTTACTGCACCGTTAGCATTACCTTGGTCTCTTACACCAAAATCACCATTGTTTGGAGCGTACCAAGCAGAAGCTGTTAAGCCTGCAGCTGGGATAGCTTGAATGATACCAAAACCTGCTGATTCTTTCGGATTAGCACCCACAGAGTTTGTAGATTTTCCACCCATTCCAACAGCAACGTTATCCATTGTGTTCATGACTTGAGGCACAACTGATCCACTTATGTTTTGAATGTGGTCAACACCAACTGTGATTGTTGTTCCAGTTTTAGGATTAATGAAATCAATATAAATGTTTTCATTAGATATGCTGTTTGCTTCTGTAGCATCAGCCGAAGGTGTAACAGTCACACTAACTGCAGAAATTGTCTGAGTTACAGTTGTAGCTGAAACTCCGGCAATCGTGTAGCTAGCCTGTGTTCCAGTTAAGCTTTTATAAACGGAAGCGTCTTGTGTTCCAAGAACTGGGTTACGTTGATTACCGTCAAATTCTAAAGAGAATCCAGCCAAGTAATCCCAACCGTTATTCAGTTTACCTTTGTTTGAGATGTTTAATTGCGTCTCACGGCCAAAACCTTCATTAGAGTTCAAGCCAGCATTTAAGTCATGGCTTTGAGCTCTATAATGTAGATCTAACGAACCGGTTACTGTTGTCTGCGCTATTGCAGAACCAGCAGAAATCATACTGCCAACTAAAGCAGATGATAATAGTAGTTTGTTTTTCATTTGTTTGTTTTAGTTTGTTAGTGAACAGCTAATTACTATAATTAATGGTCTTTCTTAACAATTTTTCCCTATTTACATAGAAATTATAATTAGGTGTTGTATAATTACAACAATTTATATTCAAATTTACAATGAATTTCATGTAATATAATACTTCAAATTTAATGAATATATTTCTCAATTTCTTAAGATATTTTATTATAGTGCTTACAATTTTTAGTTGTTCTAAGCCTGATCCTGTAACAGGCGAAACCGCAATTATTGAACCAAGTGTCGAAAAAAGAGCTAGGGATTTTGCGGACAAAGGGGGTGGGATTTTTGGAGACATTAATAATAGGAGGCCAGGAGGAGGTTCATCCTCTGTTGATTTTGCTTCATCCAATGTTTTGTGGAGAGCAACTCTTAAATCCTTAGATTTTTTACCACTACTTAACGTTGATTATGCAGGAGGAGTGATTGTGTATGATTGGTACAGTGAAGATTTAAATTCAAAAGAACAAATTAAAGTTACGGTAAGATTTTTAAATAATGAGTTACGCTCAGACTCAATTGATATCATAGCTCATAAAAAAAACTGCGAAAACATAAGTAATTGTAAAACGATCAAATTACAAAATAATTTCACTAATCTATTAAAGGACAATATCATATCCGCTGCAAGAATAATTAAGATTGAAGAATCCAAAAAAGAAAAAAAATAATTAGACGTTCCGCTTTAGAAAATGGAGAATTATAATTTTAAAATTATTGAAGAAAAATGGCAAATTTTTTTTGAAAAAAAAAAATTATTTAAGACTAGCAATAATTCCAAAAAAAAATTTTATTGTTTAGAAATGTTTCCCTACCCATCTGGAAATATTCATATGGGGCATGTGCGAAATTATACTTTGGGTGATGTTATAGCTAACTTTAAAAGACTTAATGGTTTTAATGTTCTTCATCCTATGGGTTGGGATGCCTTTGGTTTGCCCGCAGAAAATGCAGCTTTTCAAAATAAATTACATCCTGATATTTGGACAAAAAAAAATATCGCAACTATGAAAAGTCAACTCCAACGCCTTGGTTTAACTATTGATTGGGAAAGAGAAATTTCTACTTGTGATGAAAGTTATTATAAACAGCAGCAAGTTTTATTTTCCTTTTTTTTTAAAAAAGGCTTAGTTTATAAAAAAGAAAGTTACGTTAATTGGGATCCAATTGATAAGACGGTGGTTGCAAATGAACAAGTAATTGAAGGCAAAGGTTGGAGATCTGGCGCTACTGTTGAAAAGAAAAAATTAAATCAATGGTTTTTAAATATCACAAAATATTCAGATACACTTTTAGAATCCCTTGAAAATTTAAAAGGTTGGCCTGAAAAAGTTAAATTAATGCAAAAAAATTGGATTGGAAAATCTACAGGATGTGAAATTGATTTCTTAACAAGCAATGAAAAAAAAATAAAAATTTTTACCACTCGACCAGATACAATTTTTGGAGCATCCTTTATTGCGATTGCCCCGAACCATCCTTTTACTAAATTTTTTGAAAACGATTTAAACTTTTTAAAATTTAAAAATGAAGCCCTTAAAAATATTTCAGTAGAATCTTCTTTATCAAAAAATGAAAAATTAGGTTTTAAAACTAAATATTTTGCCTATCACCCTTTTATAAAAGATAAAATAATACCAATTTATGTAAGTAATTTTATACTTATGGACTATGGAACAGGTGCAATTTACGGTTGCCCGGCACACGATCAAAGAGATCTGGAATTTGCTATAAAATATAAATTGGAAATTTTACCTGTAGTGTCTCCTACTATGGCTAAAAATATAATAATTCAAAATGAAGCTTATATTGATGACGGTTTTATTATTAATTCTGATTTCTTGAATGACCTTAGTGTAAAAGATGCACAAAAAAAAATAATTGAAACAATTGAGAAAAAAAAAATTGGTAATTCTAAAACAATTTACAGATTGAAAGATTGGGGCATATCTAGACAAAGATATTGGGGTTGTCCTATTCCAATTCTTTATAGGGAAGATGGTAAAATTATTATTGTGCCTGAGAAAGATTTGCCCGTTACTTTACCAAAAGACATTAATTTTAGTAAACCAGGAAATCCTTTAGAAAATCATCCTACTTGGAAGTATACAAAATGTCCTGAGACAGGAATGAAAGCAGTTAGAGAAACAGATACTCTAGATACTTTTGTTGACTCATCATGGTATTTTTTAAGATTTTGTTCACCACTAGAACAAAATCGTCCTTTTAATGAAGAAGACGTAAATTATTGGATGCCCGTTGATCAATATATTGGAGGAGTTGAACATGCAATTTTACACCTTTTATATTCAAGATTTTTTACCCTAGCTTTAAAAGATGAATTAAAATTTAAATTTTCAGAACCATTCCAAAATCTTTTTACACAAGGAATGGTATGTCACCCTACGTTCAAAACAGAGAAAGGAGATTGGGTTTTTCCAAAGGATGTAAAATTTGAAAATGGTAAATATTTTTTAGATAATAATTCAAAAATTTTCAAAGGCGATAGTCAGGCCATGTCAAAATCAAAAAAAAATATTATAGATCCAGATGATATTATAAAAATTTATGGAGCTGATTCTGTAAGATGGTTTATATTATCGGACAGTCCTCCAGATCGAGACATTCAATGGAGCGACAGTGGTATTCAAGGTGCTTACAAATACATTCAAAAAATTTGGCGAACCTCCGAAAAAATTTCAGATTATTCAAACATAAATATAAATGAAAATTTTGATAAAAATTTTTTTATTAAAATAGACATTCTAATAAAAGAAATTTCGGAATTAATTGAAAAATTTCAAATGAATGTTGCTGTTGCAAAGTTATATATTTTTTTAAGTCTCATAAATGACGAAATTGAAAAATCACAAATTGATAAAAATAAATTAACTGAAGTTTTTAAAAAATATTTAATTATTATATCTGCTTTTATTCCTTATATTGCAAATGAATGCTGGGAAAAAATTACTAAAAAAAATGATCTTTTTACACAAGAATGGCCTCAATTTAACAGTGAATCTTTAAAAAAAAATGAATTTAATGTGGTTGTTCAAATTAATGGTAAAAAGAGGGCAATTATTAACGCTATCCACAATGAAACGGAGGAAAGTATTTTAAGTAAATCCTTAGCAATAAAAAATATAAAAGTTATATTAGACAAAAAAACTATTTTAAAAAAAATATTTGTTAAAAATAAACTGCTAAACATTGTCACCAATGAAAAATAAAATATTTTCAATAATTTTTATAATGTTTGTTCTTACAAACTGTGGATTTTCTCCCGTTTATATTGGAAATTTAAAAGAACCTATTGTTTCAAAATATGAAATTATTGGAGATAAAGGTCTTGCTTTTGATCTTGAGCAAAAATTAAATTTTAAAAGAGATGAAAAAAATTTAAACGCATATATTTTTAAAGCACAAATCTACGATTCTGCCGAAAGTTCTTTAGTCGATGCAAGGGGTATACCTACTGAAGAGATTATAAAACTCACAGTAAGTTTTCAATTTCAGGATAAAAATGGAATAATTATTTATCAAGATGCAATCTCTAAAGACAAAAGGGTGGCAGTCACAGACAATCTATACAATAATACTTTAAAGAAAAATATCGAAAAGAAAATATTATTAGACTCTATAATTCAAAATATATTATTTAAATCTAGAGTCGCGTTAAGATAATTTTAATGATTTTAAAATCACAAGAAATCTGCTTGAAGAATAAAGATTTCTTCCTTGGTAAAGTCATTGTTCTTTATGGGGAAAATCAAGATTTAATAAACGATTTAAATGATCAAATATTATCTTTGTATGATTTTAAAAATCAAAGTTCAAAAATTATTTTTGAAGATGATATTTTAAAAAAACCAGATGATATTGTTAATTATTATTTAAATGGGTCATTATTTGAGGAAAATAAAAATATAACCATTATAAAAAATTGCTCTGATAAAATTTTAGAAGTTATAAATTCTGTCAAAAATAATATTCAAGATACTTTAATAATTATAAATTCTGAAATTTTACAGAAAAATTCAAAGTTAAGACAATTTGGGGAATACAACAAAACCTCTATTTGCATACCTTGTTACCAAGAGACAAAATTTGATATCAAGAAGTTTTTAATGCAACAAGTTCAAAACCATAAATTAGAACTTAATGAAAACCAAATTGAAACTATTTTAAATTTTTCATCCCTTAAAAGATCTAAAATCAAAGAAGCGATTGAGAAAATAAATATTTATAAAA
>Ga0169931_10006838_pt1 | contig 17077 bp, 11 predicted proteins | sample Kivu_15m_20L_FD_129675 | JGI IMG/M metagenome (GOLD analysis project Ga0169931, IMG submission 129675) | Freshwater microbial communities from Lake Kivu, Western Province, Rwanda to study Microbial Dark Matter (Phase II) - Kivu_15m_20L... | ecosystem: Environmental > Aquatic > Freshwater > Lake...
GATTGGGGATTGGGGATTGGGGATTGGGGATTGGGCCCAATCCCCAATCCCCAATCCCCAATCCCCAATCCCCAATCCCCAATCCCCATTTAACATCAAAAATGTTAAAAGATAAATATTAATTAATTAATTTAATATTAATTTAATTTATTTAAATATATTTTAATGTATAGGTGTGGGAAAACTGTGGTAGTTCTATAACTCGACCTCTCACTTAACAAATTTAGTTTTTTTCGACTGGGGGTATCATAAATAATATTTTTTAAATATTAGTAAATTAATAAATATTTTAATATTAATTTAAAATATGATTCAATATTATTTCAATATATATTAATATATATTGTTAATATTCGTTTCTAGAAATATATAATAAATTCACATTTTAATAGACTTCATTTGGGTTTTAATATCTTCTTCATTTACATTCCCCTAAATATTAATTTATAATAACTTACAAATTCAGCCCACGAGCCATCATATAATTTTGAACTTTCGAATTTATCTATTAGAGCCATAGCCAATATATCAGTGCAAGCTGTACACCCAGAACCACAACTGAAAATGATAGGCTTGTCTAGATTAACATTTTTCTTTTTAAACTCTCCAATTATTTCCTCATTCGATTTAAAGCATGAATTATCATATAAAAGATCTTTAAAGAAAACATTAACTGCTCCATCGATATGTCCTCTTCTTTTAACAGGTCTAGGTTCATCAACTTCTCCTCTAAATCTTTGAGGAGGTCTGCAATCTACTAACTGATCATCCTTACAGCCTTGAGTAATTTTTACAGATGTCTCAATTACTTGGTTCATATTTATTATTTTAGATCTATCTAGTTTGAAATCATAGTCAGAATCACAAGCTCCTTCTCTTATTATTTTTTTAATTCCGTAATCATCATTTCTTTCAATCGGGAGATTTTCTTGAACCCATTTTGGGTATCCTCCATTAAGGACGTAAACATTTGTACATCCAAATACTTTAAAGGCCATCCATGCTCTAGGTGCCGAGAACATTCCTAAACGGTCATAACATAAAATATGATCATTCTTTCTAATATCCATGATCTTCATATGTTTTGTAAATTCTTCCTCTGTTGGAATCATATGAGCTAAATCTGTCGATTTGTCTGCTACTTCGTCGATGTCGAAAAATTGTGAATACGGAATTCTCTCTGATTTGAATAATTCAGGAGCTTTCTTAGGATCATTTGGCAAATACCAAGAGCAATCTAAAATTCTTACTTGCTTTAATTTTTCCTCGTTTCTTAAAATTTCTTTAAGTTCTTGTGTTTCCATGATAAATTTCCTCGAAGTGATGATTTTGTTGGTATCTGCATGATATCTTTTCATTAAATTGCCTCTTATACTGAACATATTATAATATTGTAAATTAAAATTATTTTAATACACTTAGTTATTTATTAAATTTTTTAAATTAGCGTTTGTTTGTTTAGTAAGCTTTGTCATATCCCCCATTGTTTTAGAAGTGTATTCATTTAGATTATTCATTTGATCTTTTAAGTCACTAAGTTTTGATTTAAATCCAAGATCTTCAAGGGTGAGTGGTTTACTTACTTTAGAATTATTCAAGTTTATATTCTTAAGACTTATATTAATTTCTTTTAGAAAATTGAGCATATGAGTTTTCATTATGGGATCATCTGAATTATTTTGAAAAATTAGTTTGTTCAACCCCTCTTTTTTCTTTTCTGTCATATCCTGGAAAATACAACTTTCTAAGTGTTCTTCAATTTCTTTGAGTCTTAAATTTTCTCTGCATCCTACAAAGGGACATTTCACTCTCGCTTGTCTGTAGTTTTCAATCTTATCCATGTCTAAATTACGCATCATGTCTCTGAAAATAATGTTGAAGCATTTAGGACATTTTTTAAAATCTTCTATTTTCTGTTTGATGCATTCAATACAAAAGAGATTCAAACATTTATAGCATTCAGTAGGATCTTTTAACAAATGTTCACAAATAGAGCAGAGAAATTTTTTATCTACATTGGTTCTTATGAAATTTTCGTCTATCCTTTTTTTCTTTGGTTCTAGAAAGACTAATTTTATTTCAGATTCTTCTTTTTTATCAGAATTCTTCTCTTTGATGTTTCCATTTTTCATTTTTTGACAGAGTTTTGTGTTATCATGTGATAAAGGCTTTAGAATCTCATAATAATTTTTATTTTCTTTTTTCATCGAAATGTTTTTATTTTCTTTTTTGAAACTTTTTGAAAGAATTGTGTTACTTTTATTTAGTTTGTTTTGAGACATAAGTTATTTTATATTAATTGATTAATTAAACAAAATACACAATCATAAATATAATTGAATAAAGCATATTTTAATTATTTTATTTGAAATTTATAACCTGATAATACACCTCACTTTAGTCAAATTCATCCCGTGCTAGCTTCATTTATTAAGTCATAAAAAAATATATGCTTCTTAGCTTCTTGAGCAGAGATTCTTTGATCAGGATCTAACTCCAGCATTTTTTTTAATAAGTCAACACAATCCTAGATTAAACTAAAATAAATTACCTCGTTCACATCGTTTCGATTTATTAATGATTCCAGACTATTTACAAGTGTATTCTTATCGAAGATTTCAGGGATGTATATATTACACTTAAACTTGTGAGCTACTTCTGTTATTCTTTTTCTTCCATAAACGATTACAAGAGGAATTATTTCTTTTAAAGATTCGTCCTTAATTTTGCAAAATTTGTTCATATTGAATACAGGCATTCTCTTAGTTAAAAAGCTTAAGAAGATTACTCCAGCTGCCCAGACATCAACTGCCTTCGTTTGTATTTTGGAGTTGAATATTATTTCTGGCGCTAAAAATCCTCTGGTGCCAATTCGATGTTTTAAACCGATATTTTTCTGAATATCTAGAATAACTTTGAGATCCGGGTCAATTGATTCGCATTCATTTCTATTAATTTTTTGAAGAATGTTCAATCTAAGATCATCTTCTATTTCCTAAGTGCAATTAATTCCAAGTATTTTACCAATTCTGATAAACCAAAATCGATCAGAAGGAATTTATTCAACTCTGGATTGTATAAAAAATTATCAGGCTTTATATCGCGATGGATTATTCCTACTTTGTGAATATTATCGAGACAGCATATAAGATTATACATATATTTCTTCATTTCGGTTAAAGGAATATCTATGTAGAATTCAATGAATCTTTTTGCTTCAAGAAAAGATAGAACTAAAAATGTTTCGTCTTCGATTATAAATCCATCATAAATTTTTAGGATGTTATCATCTGAAATATTTTTACTAAATAGAAAATAAACATATTAACTAATACTTTACTTGATATAAGAGAGAATAGAGATTTCTAAATGGTATAAACTAGGATGGAGATTTCTAAAATATCTTTTAATAGCATAAATTGTGTCTGGATTATTTTTTTTATATCTGTACAGATGTTATAAATTAAATAAAAAATTTTACCCTGAATATACTACACCAAATGTACCTTTCCCTAGAATTCTAGTGAGAACATAATCGCTCACTTCTTTATAATTGGGGTCTTGATTTACGTTTAAATTAAAATTATTCATAGTTTGACAATTCAAATTTTCCATTTTAAATTAAGAGAAAATTTAAATTCTAAAAATTTTAAATTTTAGTAAATAATAAAAGTATGTTATAGAATTCCTTAGATTAATATTCATTTCTATCATAAATTTCTTTCATATTAAACAGATTTTTACAAAATTACGTTTTATACTAAGACATTACCGGAGGGGATTCTCATTAATTGATATATACCTTATTGTAATCTGTGGGATCCAAGATAAAAACCGACCACGAAAATTCATTTCAAATCTATATTCTCTAGTACGATTATTTATTCTGTTGCCTCCTTCAGCCAAAATAATTTCTTTCCTACACAATGGACAATTTTTCTTCCCATTTTCGATCCACTTAGAAAGACAAATCCTTTGGAGTTAAAAATATAAATTTACAAATGAAAGTAATGGTTGCAGCTAAGTTTCCTTGCTTTAGTTAAGATTTCAGTGCAAATAGTGCATTCGTGTTCTCCATCTGTCAGATTTATTTGTGGGAAGACTAAGTCTAGTTTGTCGAAGAATGTTTTTATATCATCATATTTCTTAAATGTTTTATAAATCCTAAAGCATGTAGTGATACAAATGAGACTATTAGGTATAACAAAAATATAAGACGACTCTCTTAAAAAAAGAAAATTTCCGAAGAACAAAACCTGAACTAAAATAGTCTTAGATAATTATATTAATAATCCTTACAGTTGCTACTGTATTTAAAACCATTTTCCTCAATAATGAATTTAAGTAATATTCCTCATTTGTTACATAAAAGCTGTCCAACTGTTTATAATTTGTCTCATTCTCATACCACATCGATAGCTGTTTCAGAATTGAATAAATTGACTTTATCTGAAGTAAATAAACAAAGTAAAAATCTGCATGCTGTGTTATGAAAGATATCATATAGCTGTGAAATAAATTCATCCCTATGAGAAAAAGATAGAATACTTTCATCCTATAATAAATTAGGATATTTTTAGAATTGTGAATGTTTGTAATTGAGTTAATCTGTTTCTTCAGATAATGGTGATAATAATTAGTAAAGAAAAAATTTATCGAAAATGATAAGGAGATTGTCATTATTAAGTAGAAATCGAGTACAGTTCCGATATATTCTTTATTATAATGAATTATTATAAGGTTGATATAAAATGGATTAAAGAATAAGACATCTGCTGAAGAGTATTCGTTTAGTTTATCCTTTCGAAAATTTGGAAATGTGTCAAAAAATGAAAATATTTTAAAAAATAGGAGATAAAAGTTCCATAGGAGAATTATTATAATAAAGTACCCCAGAGAGTATAAATACCACATTTCTTCCGATTCCAAATGCTTAATCGAAAATTTTTTGATTGTCTTAAGATTACTCAATTCAAAGTAGAATAGTCCACTTAAAACTAAAAGAATTATTAAAGAGTGGGAAAAGACATCGTTTGAAATAAGAAAATCAAACAGAGAGTCCTCTAAATCTAAAAACTGATATCTCAAGGAGTTTTCTCTCATTTCCACTACTCTCCTTATTAAGGCTAGAGTTTCCTCATTGTTAGTTCTGTTTAATTCTTGTATTAATTGTGCTGTTGTTTCTTCTTGGATATTTTCGCTGTTTAATGCATGATTTAAATTATTATTGACATCATTATTATTATTTATGTTATTATCTTCCGCTTCAATTATCTCTTCTGAATTGTTTTCCATTAATTTTTATTATTATCAATTTATTTGAGTAAATATTTTATTCTAAATCAATTATTTAAAAATTATTAATAAATGAAATACGTTTTTAATATTTTAAAATATTATTGTTAAATAAATCTTCAAAATTTTTTCTAAAAAAATAAAAATAATAAAATCTTAAGGGGATTTAAAAATCAAATTTATGTTTTTTCTTATTTCTTATCTAGAACTGACGAAACTTTTTGTTCAACATCAGTTTACAGTTGGTTAACTTTTATCTCAGCATCAGCTTTAATTTCAGTTCCCTTTTTCTCTGCAGCGGATTTTGCAGAATTTTTAGCTTCTTCAAGTTTCTTTTCTGCATCTACTTTTACCTCGTCGAGTTTCTTTTCTGCATCAACTTTGACCTCGTCTAGTTTTTTTCCTGCGCCTTCTTTGGCTTCTTCAACTTTTTTTTCTGCTTGTGCTTTAGCTTCGGCGGCCTTTTTTTCTGCTTCTGCTTTAGCTTCGGCGGCCTTTTTTTCTGCTTCTGCTTTTAATTCAGCTTTTTTCTTTTCCAACTCAATCTTGTCATGGATACCCCAAAGACTTTCTCTAACGGCTTCATCTTTATTGAGGATGACATATTTGCTACTGAAAAATGAATCTAAATTGATCCAATCTTCAGTAAACTCCTTTAAGATAGTTTCATTGATATATTTCTTTTGAATGTCCTCGTGAAAAATGCTATGGAGGCTTTCTGTCACATCCTTCTTGTCAGTGTAAATAATGTCAACAGCGAATAAACTCACAAGATCTACGTAAAATTGAACAACTTCAGATAATCTTCCCTTGGTAATATGGTAGATTCCTTTTTCATCGACCTTCATGTGGTGTCTGAAACCGTGATCTCCTGCCAAATCAACGAATGATTGCTTAACGTTCTTGAAATCTGGTAACTCAACTTCGGTTAAGAAAAGGAGAGAGAGAATGAGATATGCCTGAGATCCCTTAGACTCAGATTTATTCATTGCGTTAGTAAATATTTTTTCTGAGACTTCTTTTCTGTCAGGATTAGCAAGATTAAGGTTAATGATAGTTTTCCAATTGGCTTCTGAGATATTTTTGTTCTCGTTGGATTTGTCTTGTTTATGACGGATAATTTCTTTAAAATCGCTAGCCTTGATTTTTCTGAGTTGTAATTTGCTCCAAAAATCATTTAAGTCAGAATCAGATCGTAAACATCCACAAGTAGTTATTGCTCCCATTTATAACAAAATTTAAAAATTTTTCTTTATATATTTGAGATAAGATAAAAATTTTAATTATTTCAAATATTTTGTTAAAAAAATAATTAAAACATTTTATTATTAAATTAAAGGTAACAATGGGATGCTCGTCATCAAGAAGTTTAAACACAATAGAGGAATTTAATTCAAAAAAAGATACACCGAAAACAAACAATCATGTTGTAGACAGTAACGACATATCAAATTCTATTGAAAATATGGAAAAAGACGAAAAGTATAAAGAGAGTATTGAAGCTAAAGCTGCAAAATCAAACGAGAACCAGAAGGAAGATTCAGAAAATATTCAACAGCCTATTAAAAGTCTAAAAAAGGTAGAAGAATCCAACGAAGAGATTAATAAACAAGAAGAATCCAAGGGTTATTTATCACATGTACCGACTGCCAACGCTCTTTTTGTATTCGAAGACGAGGGTCTTCCTGAGAATGAAGAAGTTGAGAGAGAAACCCATCAACCTTTAGAAAATCCAGAAATAAATCATTCATCAGGCAACACAACAGAGAGTATTCTGAAGAAGTTAAAATATTTGATAGACAAAAATGAAATTTCAAACGATACTATATATATTCGCCTGACTAATTCTGTAACTGCCAACAAAGAAGAATACGATAAATTCGAAATTAATCAAACGACCAAATTTTCTTTCGTCCGAGCCAAAAAAAAAATTAAATGGAATAAAAAACCATATTCTAATCTAGTAAAAGATGTTACTGAATTTTTTAATCAATCTGGATTGCATGAACATTTCGGATTTGAATGGACTCCTTATCTCCTAGAAAATGAAACTCAAAAAATCGAATTAAAATTAAGAAAATCAGCACCAGACAGAGAGAAATTTGAGGATGTTGAGATTGAAACTAAACCAAATGATTCTATAAAGGTAATACTTATTTTTAACGAAAACGATTTGCACGCTATTCAAAAAATCAAGGAAATAAATGAATTCAAGAAGCAGAATGATATCTTTGACTTTTTTCCAATTTTTGGTTCCCAAATTAAGAAAAAAGAAGAAGCATTAGACAAGATAAAATTCTTATATTTACTCGGAGTTCACGACACAAGCTTATATTTCTTAAAGAAGAAAGACGACAAGGAGTCAAAAATTCATAAGTTGATTAAATATTTAACCGAAGATAATAGAAACGAAGTTGTTTCAGCATTAGTAGTATATGATACTGAAGGATATGTTAGATATATAGGCAGTCCCGAAATGTTTTTTATAGAAAATTTGAGATACTTATCGAATAATAATAGTTTTACAGAAGAAGATTATGTAAATACGAAAGAATATATCTTAAATATTTTGGGCAAAAATGACCATGAATCACTATGTACTGGAAATATATTATTGACAAAAAACGAATTATTTGATATAAATCTAAATCCTATCAAAACATTTTATGAGCCTTTGAAGATCAATATAGTTAGTAACGAAGAAGAATTTAAAAAGTTATTTAAGAACTTTAAATTTTCTTTGAATGATAAACATTTGTATCAAGTAAAATCGAAACAAAAAGGAAAAATTTTAAGTTCACAAGTGGAACAAATTCTTAACAACATCGAAGTAAATATTGAGGATGTTAGATATTCAGCTAATTTTTCGACTGTGAAAAGATATAACAATATATTACCTGGAATAATCAAAACATACGGATTGAATTCTGAAAAGAAAAATATAACTTCCTTTAACTTCCATCTGAATCCTGAGATGTTCGAAAAATATCAAGCCCAGTTATTAAACCAGTTTGGTCAATTACGATTCAATCCTATGCTTGGTAGATTAAAGTTTATTTCAATATCTCCTAAAGTTGGATCTCAATTTCCAAAATCCTTAACCATGTTAGAAGGAAAAGAAAATAAAGAAATACAAATAGAACTTTCAGAATCATTGCCTAAATTGTTTTTAATTTTACGAAACGGAAAAAACCCTGATGAAAAGACAGAAATTTATCAATATCTTTCTAAAATATGGAATAATATAGTAGCTAAAGATAATCTTCTGCCTAGTATTCAGATATTTTTAGTATACAGGGGCGATAGCTACGAAGAGGCAAAAGAGCTTATAAATGATTCCTTTTCAGATCAACAGATATTTATGCTGAATTCTTCAATGAATTCAAACTTTCCTTTTTCAATCGATGAGGAAGGACCAAGAACACTATTGATCTTAGCTAATAAAGAAAACGTCATAAAATACATAGGAATTCCTTCAGAAATTAGTTTAGTTGAAACTTTATCTAATCTAGCAGAAGGAAATGGGCAGATCTCTTATAAAAATAATTATCCTATGGATCATACTTTTTACAAATCGCATTTGAAAAAATATATGAAGGAATTACTTCTATTAATAGAAAGCTCTTTTAGTAATAGCAAGCATGTTTATAAACCAATTATTCAATTTTCTTTCACAAAGGAATATATTTTCAATAAAAAAGATTTGGAACATGTCTACTGCAACAATTTCCGATTTAAAATTTTGTTTAAGACGATAAGCGACAATATAATAACTGGAAATGAAAAAATTAAACAAATGCTTCTTAACTTGTTAAAAGAGTACGGAGTAAATGTAAAAATGCTGAAAATTCCTTGTGTTGATATGGAAATAAAAGAGAAAATATGTGCTAAATGTAAAGAAGATATTAGTATTAATAACAGGAATGATAATCTAAATGAATTCTTCTTTGACCAAGAAGCCTCTAAAACATATTGCCTTAATTGTGAAAAAGAATTAAAACACTATGATACTAATTTGATTTATTTAAAATATCCTAGAGAAAAAGATGTGATTCTATCCGAAGTGATTCAAGGATTCTATGAGATGAATGCACATACTAAATCTCACATTGAGAATAATGAATTTTCATTTTGTTCAATATGTGATTCATCATTAGATGGCCATCGAGTTGTATGGATGAGTTTGATTCATTTAAATCACGTGGTAGATTTTGAAGATGAGGTCACTCATCCAGTTTTAATTTGTGATAAAAAGTGCTTCCCTTATTTAAAGGAAAACGAGGATGATAAAAGGACTCCCAAGAATATTAATAATATTCTTTATGATCTTAAATTAAACATGGAAGAAAAAAGAAAACTCAAGCTTTGTGGTATCGATAGTAATAATTTGATTTTTAAAAAAATCAAGTTAACCTAATGAGCAAAGTTGAAATTAAGTTAGATTATATTTATATATATTTCCTATTTTATCCTGAGAAATGGAACTAAACTGATATAATATTTTATAATATTCTTTATAATTAAAATTAATAAAAAATTATAAAATGTATAAACAGGGAAGAGTTTATTTATTGAAAACAAACTTATCGAAAGACGAAAAAGTATTTACTTTAAATTTATAATTATAAACTTGCTATTTCAGTTCGGGATGGTAAACGAAATAAATTCGAATTTCGAAAACTTATCAACAATACAACTGTCAGTTAACCAAGCGATGGGAATTAATGCAAAAAGTGAAGTCATCGAATGGAAATTAAACTATTCGTGTGAAAAGAAGAAAAAACAAGATTATTCCTTTTTGTTCAATCAACCTTCTTATCATTTTTATAAAATGAAATTTTCAAAAATATTAATCAATAGCAGTCTATGCTTGGCTTTAGAAAGTAAAAATAAGAAAAATTAATCTACTTATAGCAAATGGAAATGTTTTAGTCTGGGGTTGTCATAAAGACGGTCTTCTTGGTCTTGGATTTAGTAAAACAAAGGTAGACAGTCCAACTAGATTGGAGAGCCTAAAAAATATAACAGAAATGTCAATGAGTGAAGAACATGCAGCAGTTATTAATATAAACGGCGAGGCCTATTCTTGGGGAAGCGGAAAATACGGAGAGCTTGGACTAGATAAAATAATATATTCCCCATTTCCCTCTAAGATCTCGAGTAAAAAATCGTTCAGCAAAGTTTTCTGTTCAGAATTAATCACATGTTTTTTAGACACAAACAGCAAATTTTCTTTTTTCGGAGTAATTATAAAAATACTGAAAGGGAATTATTCTTCTATCACTCTAAAAAATCTTCTTAAAGACGAAAATAATTCTGATCCCTTTTATCTTTTTCAAGAACGAACAATTTATGAACTTGCATCTGAAAATTTTCAGAATGTTGTAATCGGAAACGGGTTTGTAGGACTGTTATCTGATAAAGGCCTTGTATACTCTCTTGATCATTCAGACAATATAACTGTGTTGTACTCTAAATATTTTGTATATTCTTTTGGAGTAAGCAATAATCAAATATATGGCTTATGTAAAGACGATAATTTATTGAACTTCCCAAATGAAAATTTAAACAAGGAGATGTTCTTATCCTGTTATTCAAACAATAATTTACTGGCAGTTTCTCATAACACGGTCAATTCATATTTATGTAGATGGATCGCTAGTTATGTTGAAAAAGATCACATCTCAGACATTTGGACCACTAATCTTTACAAGATAACAGATTCTAATTTTCTTTCAGGAAATATGAACATCTTAGATTCTAATAATAAAGAAGTATTGCTACTTATGCTTAGCGACAATTCAGAAGACGAAATTCCTAAATTAAGCTCTTCAACTTTTAATATGCCCTCCCCTTTGAACAAGGATAACGATGTCTTTCCAAAATTTAATGAATATGGCGAGATGAGCATGTCTAAAAGGATTTCTGCGAAAAATTCAAAAGAAATTTTGTCCTTCGTTTGTTCCTTTGATGATTCCTATAATATGAAGTACAAAAGGTTTAAAAATTTTCAAGGGGCCAAGCCTGTGCTTCCTAATACATCACAAAGTAAATATATTTTTATATCAACCCAATATAGACTTTAATAAAAATCCAGTAGACGAAAACTTTGTAGTAAATAAAATTTTCAGCAGAGATTCGATGGTTATTTCAAATTTTTCATATAACGATATAATGGTAAATGAAAACAATATGTCAAAAGAAAAAATTATTATGGACTCTATAGAGGAACATAAATATGACAACCACTTAGAAACTGAAATAGGTAACAATGAATTATTGACATTTAAATCAAATGGAGATTTAAATTCAGATTTGCTGAAAATTCATGTAAACAATAATAAAGAAATTGATGATACTTTAATCGATTATAACTCCGACCATAAAAATATCATAGATGAGGCTAAATTTAAATTTGTGATAAAAAATAAATCTACAACAAATTTTTTTAATCAATCATGTAATCTAGAAATTAATAAACTTAATCTAAATTCTTTACAAAATTTTCACAACCCAGATTCAAATTTTTCAAATGATGAAAAGGTGGAAAAAACCCCAAAAGCAGACATAATCAAAAATTCTAAAGATACAAGCGATCATTTGAAAACGATTAGCCTAATAAATATTTTAGACGATGCGAATGTAAATCTTGCTTCTGGAAATAACAAAAGATTTGATTATTTTAGCAAAAAAATTTTTGATGCATGCCAACAATCGAATAGATATAAATACGACTCAGATATTGAAGTCGATTTCAAACCCGATCGAATAGATGATCCTACTGGTATTAATATCAGAGATGGTGTAAAGAATCCTATTCATGAAGATTTTAATATCCTTATGAACGATAGGACAGAATCAATGAATGTTGTTTATTCTAATTTAAACACAGACGATCATTATCAAAACACAAACTCTGGCAATTCTGATTTATTTGTGAATTTAAACAATTTAGAAATGAATAGACTTTTTTCTTTTGGAAACGAAGCATGTTTAAGAAGCACCTTAACAAATTTTAAGAACGATATTGTAACAAATCAAAGCTCAAATACGAATATTTCTTGTAACTCTAATAGTTATCGTCGGAAAAAACTACAAGATAGCTCTAGAAAAATTAATATAAAGCCTAATTCTAATTTAAGTCCATCTCATTCTTCGAATGTTGCAAATGATTTAAATGAGGATAATGATGTTGTAATTGAAAAGAAAGCAATGAATGTTTTTGATATAAAAAAATTAGAGATAAATCCAAGCATTTCAAATGAAACCACGAAACAAGAAATTTCAACTAACCACAATATCCCAATGAAAAGCGAAGAATTACAAATGCTTAAAAAGGAACAGATTGACATAGAATATGAAAATAATTTAGGGAATAAGGATTTCAATGATTTACAGCTATCGAAAAACGAAGAATTAGATAAATTAATGCACGTGAACAATCATAAAATTAATATGCATTCCCCTGAAATTTCAAATAATAATCTAAATACCCATGTTACTTCAATTACCAATGATACATTTCCAAAAATCGAAAATAATTTGGTTATAAATAATAATGATATTACCAACTCCGACAAAAACGAAATTTTAAAAATCAAAACAGATGATCAACCTCTGTTCTACGGTATTAGAGAAGAAGATACTCTCATATATTCAACTTCTTTCAATTCGAATTCGTCCAATAATTATTTAAAAATTTTATTACTTTTAAACAATAAATGCAGTCTATTCACTAAAATTTTAACCAGAAAATTTCATTCTGTTTATCTAAGATTTTTCAGAAATTATTTTAATGAAACGAAGCAAACGGAGTCTGAGAAAGATTCAATTGAGGTAGGACTGAAAGAAGATGATAAAAAATCTGAAGGTAAAGCTGTTTCAAATCATGTTCTTGATAGTGATGCTTCTAAAACATCCAAAATAGAATCCTCTTTTGATTATTCAGATTTGAATACAGAAATTCTTTTTGTTTCAAAGATAGTGTACAAAGTTATGACAGTTCATTTTAGAAATCTTAAAAGTCGATTATATAACCGCATGGTATTTGATACTCTAAGAGAATCAGCCGATAGAAATCGAAGAGGATTTTTATTGAAAAAACTCATTCAATTAAATTTTCGTATCAATATAGGGTATTATTTTAAATTATGGCTAAAAAACCTTTCAATAAGTAAAGCCGTTAGTAATTTAGACAAATTATATCATATAAACCTGAATTATTTCTTTTCTATTTTCAAGCATCAAATTAGAATATATGCAATCAAGATAAAATATTTTCGTGAATTCATATCCTGCATGGAAAGAATCTCTGTAAAAAATTTAAAAGAAAAACACTTCAGATTAATTATCAAGAGAATGTTTTATGAGGCGAATTATGAATTAATCCTAAGGAATTTAGAAAAAATTGAAATTATTATGGAGACAAAATCAATCCATGAATTCCTTAGAAAATTGAAGAAAATAACTGTACTTAAGAAATTAATGAAAAAAAATTTAGAATATTTGATAGGGATACTCGACAATAAAATATATCCAATTAAAATGAATCTTTTTACCTATTTAAATAGTAATTTAATTAGAACAAACCTTATCAGAAAAATCTTTTTAAGGAAAAATCAACAAAGACTTTTGCTTCTAAACAAAATTTTAACAAGCTTCAAACACTTTGCACTAAATTTAGACGAATCCCTATTCATTAATATAAAATTGAAGAAAGTATGGAAGATTTACCATTACAAACTAAAGATGGTTCTTATAAAAGTAAGATCTAATAGATTAATTCTAAATAGATGCTTTACAGATGGAATAACATCGCAACAAAGAGATGGAAACCCAAAATGAAAAAGACGTTGCTGTCAAAAATTCCAAAATATCAAATAAATGATTTTAGAAATAAATTCAAAATAACCAGATTGTCTGGGAATAATTCCTATTATCATACTTGTGGTATTTATAAGAAAATTTTTAAAAACTTTTTAATATTAGAGAAAAATGAGAAATTTCTTAAGATGTTTACAACTTACGTAAATTTACGACTGGGAGTTGTTAAATTAAAATTTTTCCAAGGATTAATTTATAAACTAAAAGCAGAAAAGATTCTTCAATTAATCAAAACAATCGAAAAACAGTTTATGAAGAAATATTTATATTCAATTGTTTTGAATCTTCAGATAAAAGGTACGAATAAAGATGAACAAAGTTGCTTGGAGCCCCCTATTAATGAAAGTTGTGAAAATAATGAATCATTCAAAGTCAACGGAATGGCTATTTACAATAGAAGAGACAACAATATTAACCATAATGATTCACGAAGAAAAATATCCTTTAGTAAAACCATTATTTCTGATTCTCAAACACCTAAGACTTTGATTTACAAGATTAACGACAATTCAATCCAATCTCAGTTTGATAATTTTGCAGATATTAATGTGAATATTTTAAACACTTCGTATTACAACACTGAACATATGGTTAGTGATAAAATTTTACAAAATAATTTTGAAGATTCAGAGGATTATAAGGATATGAGGAGTAACCTAGAAAATACCACAGAAAAAATGGATTTGTCATTGAAGAATAATGACAATTTAGAATATACAGAAAACAACAATATAGATGTAGGAAAAATAAAGAATCATAATTCAAGGATACATAAAAATAATTTGACCACACCTAAATTTGAAAATGATGCATGTAGTCAGATTAGTCCAAAATACCATCAGAATTCCATAAAGGTAGTTAAGACACAGAATTCCTTAAAATCTGTCTTGCTTACTCAATCGAATAAATCCTCCTCAAAACCTCTAAACAATGATAATCATCTACATCTACATCGACATCATCATAACCCATCCAGCGATTTTAGGGTTTCAACTTTAGGAGGTCTTATAAATACAAGTACAGATGTGGGGCCAAGCTTAAAAACTTTAAAAAGAATGAAAAGGAATTCTAATTTCCAAATAAATAATTCTCTGATAAATAAGGATTTTAAAGATACAAACGGTCGTTCTAAAAGTCCGTTAATAGCCTTAAATTCGCCAAAAAAAATAATACGCATAGGATCAACTAAAAATATAAAGCCTAAGAACATATTTTTTACAAATGGCAATCAATCTCTTAGATTAGAGCCTAAATTTACAATTGAATCACAATATAAAAATCTTAAATACATAGTGGATAAACATAAGACTGCAAACGTCAACATACCAAAGATTAGCAATAGACGAAACAACTCGATCAGGGAATTTCCAACTTTTAAAAATTCTTATAGAACTGTATATGACAATTTATCATCTGATAGATATCAAAAAATTTTCTCAGATAGGGGATATATAAACAAATCCACTTTAGTCACATACGAGACAAAATCAGAGAATAGAGAACTTGAATTTTTACTCAGCTGGAGATCAGAAAAAACAACCCACGGCCAGAACAGTTTATTAACAAACAATGACAAAGGCAGAGAAATTTCAACCATATACAATGGAAAAACAATCGACTCTAATTTATGTTTAAGAGCAGAGAAAATCTTATATCGCAATAAGGATAGATTGATGATCTTTTGTAATTTAATTGAGAATATTTTTTTCACGAATAAAAAAGATACATCTTCTATTTTAATTAAAAGGATGAAATTTCTTTTGAAATTTGAAAAAAATAAAAGGAAAATTTACGGAATTAAAATCCTAAATAAAACATTTTTAAGAAGGGAGTATTTCTACAGATTGAAATTATTCTATAGTTGTAAAATTATATTTATGTGATTTTAGTGATTTATGTGTCAGATTCAAAGATTGAGAAATAAATAAAAGCTAAAAGAAAGCATCACAGGTAATTAAACATGACTAGTGGGATGATTAATAATTAAATTATCATAGATAAAGGATATATATATATATGAAATTCTTTATTGTATTCGTATTATTTATTTTATTGATTTTATAATATTTTTTTATATTTAAGTATTTAAATATTCCAAAATGTTTATATAATTAAATAATATTTTATTAAGATAAAAAAATATTCATCAAAAATTTAATAAATGAATAATCCCAATTTGAATTAAAAGAAATCCACTAATCTTCACTTGGCAAGCTGTTAATAATATTTCTTATGGATAACACAGATTTAAAGGAGCGTGATCCAGTTATATTTGTTGGGGAATAGAATAGAAATATCTTTTAGGTAAATATAAAAATAATTTAGAAAAAGATGAACTAGAGAACGAGAAGATAAATCAAATTACCTTGCAAAATCTCAAAGGGATTTGCAAATATATAATCTCACTTGGGCAAATTCTATTCATTCAAATCATCAACAGTAAAAATTTTTCCATAATTTCCTTTAAATTTTTTATGGAAAAATTTACAGTTGAAAATTATTCAAACCATGTTTTAAGGAATGGTTTTGAAATCTAATTGAAGTAATAATAAGAAACCTATATCGAACTAGAAATCATAAACAGTAAGTTTCACTTCTTATTCTTGGGTATTTAAAATCGATGGTTTTAATTGAATTTATTTGACTAAAAATTTAATAATGTATAATAAAACTATCAAAATATATATTACCAATAAACAAAACTTAATTATTAATACATGGTAATAATAAATATATATAAAAACCCCCATATATTAAAAAAAATTTACAATTCAGAAATTTTCAAAGAATCTGATTCACTTCTTATATTATTTATTTCATGCTTTTCATGAAATATTATTTAAATATTTAATTAAATTATTTGTAAAATTAATAATTATGTTTGTAAAATTTACAATTA
>Ga0169931_10006840_pt1 | contig 17077 bp, 10 predicted proteins | sample Kivu_15m_20L_FD_129675 | JGI IMG/M metagenome (GOLD analysis project Ga0169931, IMG submission 129675) | Freshwater microbial communities from Lake Kivu, Western Province, Rwanda to study Microbial Dark Matter (Phase II) - Kivu_15m_20L... | ecosystem: Environmental > Aquatic > Freshwater > Lake...
TGTTATGTATTTTAAAATTTTCTTCAATCTTCCTATTCTTATCTAGCTGATGCTTATCGATTTCTCCCTCAAGTAAATTTCTCAAATCCATAATCTCTTTCTCAGTTTGATGAATATAGTCAACTTTTTCTTTTAATTCAAATTCCTTTTCTTCAAGTAACATATTGAGTTCTTTTATCAATTTATTCTTTTCATCAATTTCTTTTCTGGTATTTTCTTCAAGGGATTTTTCCTTCTCTTCTAAACTGAGGATTTTCTTTCTTAATTCAAATATTTCACTCTCCTTAGCTGAAATTTTTTCATTAATTGAATCATCTTCACTCTTGCTTTTTAATTTTTGTAATTCTAATTCCTTCTTAAGACTTTTACATTTTTCTTTGATTTCTTTGATTTTTATCATCTTCTGCATATTTTCCTCTCTCAGTTCTTCGACATGCTGCTGAGTGGATTCAATTATTTTGTATTGATTAGTCAAACTAGCATGTAGAATTTCTATGTCTTTGCTACTCGTTGAATTCGTGCTTGCCTCAATCAGTAATTTCTGATATAAATTTTTCATTTTTTGAATTTCCTCATTTAAAGTTACATTTTCAATAGTCAATTCGTTTATTTTCGAGAATTTGAAATTTTGCCTCAGTTTTTCGATTTCTTCTTCTTTTTCTCGGATTATTTTATCTTTCGATTTAATTTTTGATTTTAAATTTTTCACTAATAAGTATTCTTTTGTAGGATTATGAGCAGGATGAATGCCATTGCTCAAAGAGGAATTAAAGATTTCACTACTTCTTCCGAATGTGTTTCCTAATCCAAATAAGTCGTCATTCTTTTCTGAGAATACAAGGTCTTCAAAGAATTTTTCTCTTTTTTTAAGTTCTGTTTGACTCTTTACAAATTCATTTTTGTAATGGTTACACTCTGACTGCACTTTTGCCAATGCTGCACGAAGTTTCATAATTTCATCGTTAGAATTAATCGATTGTAAAATGCTTTCTTTCTCTGTTTGCTGTTTATTTTTAATAATTTTGAATTTTCCCTGCGGGAAAATTCGTTTGTTATTTGTTTTATCTGTATTTAAGGTTAGATTAGAGTTCTTTATCAAATGTCTGGAATTTATTGTTGAATTTGCTATCGATGAGTTAATCTGCGGTAATGTTTCGCTGCTTATTTAAGTTTATTTTATAAAGTTAGCTTACTTGTCTGGATTGTGAACATTTACATTTACATTGACGTTTAATTTTTTTAAATTTTTTATCGGATTTGATATTTCTCGAGATTTATTTGTATGTAAAATAGAGGATGAAGCTGGTCTTTTAAGTTTTTCCTTGTTGAACCTAATTGGACTAATGTCTAATATTTGCCCTTGGTTTGTAGAGAAGTCTTTTTGAATAAAACTTATATCCTGGTTTAAAAAGTTTTGTTGTAGGTTATGAGAGTTTTCCATTTTCTTTTTTTGTTTTAAGAATATTATTTAAAAGAAATTAAGAATTCTTTTAAATATTTTAATGAAATAGACAAGAATTTATTTCTCACTGCTATATGAAAAATAATTACTTATAATATAATATCAATAATTTATTTAGGATTTAATCGAACATGAAACTTTTGTTTATTTTATGATAAAACTATTTTAAATTATTTATAAAATTTATAATTACATATATATTTAGGTTATATTTTATTAATTATAATTTTTTAAAAACGAATAACACATAGATATGCTTATCAAACTGTATTAAGAGAAAATTAAATTCTGCTTGTATTAAACACGTGCGTGTGATGTTAAAGATTTCCCTATCTTAATGTTGTACTAGTAGTTGTTAAACTATATTAAATTAATTATTGATTTTATTTTTTTATCTATCTTATAAACATCGAATAATCTTATCTTATAATAATAAACAATGGTAACATTCATCAAAGAATTTGAACAATACTTGCTAAGCGAAAATCGTGCCGAAACATTACAATCGTTAATTCCTGGAAGCCAAGCTGAATTGTACATTCAGCTGACGACACTAATCAAATCACTTACAGAATTAGAAGAACTACCAGAAAGTGTAAGAAAAACTTGAATTTATATTTCATATATTATATTAGATTTGGACTGTCCTTGAAAAATTTAGACAATTAGCACCATTAAGAGCCTATAATGAGAACAAACTGATTATCCTGCTTAGAGAGTTCGACATGCCTAAAACAAGCAAAGACAGGAAAAAAAATATAATAGGAGAAATACAAGATCTTTATTTCAGCCATTTAGGAAACTTTAATCATCGTAAACCTCAAAATATTCAGAATACTGGACTTATTGATGAGAATTCTTCTATTAGATATCCAAATGTTCTTGACCAAAAAATTTTCGATCTAAGACAATATTTTGAGGAGTATTTGAGAAACCCAAACTACACAAGGTTTTTCAATGAAGTAGAAGAAAAGTATACCTACGCTTTGATCGAGCCTTATTTTGATAAATTACCGAAGGAATTTTTCGAACAACTTTTAATTCAAGATACAATTCCTATCTCAGCCTATATGTTTTCTAAAGAAGCTCTTAAAAAGACATCAGAATTTATCAACAATTATTGCAATACTAATAAGTACTCAATTAATCTCAACCAATTTTGTAATTCTCTGACTTCAGAACAATTGGAGTATTTATCTGAACATATTTCCTCTCAGTATTTCGACAAGAATGAGCTGATCTTCCAAATAATCTCAAAGAAATTCTATTCTAAACTCACTCCAACATTATCCAACCAAGATAAGTACAATGTTTTGTTACAAATCCATGATTTTGTCGAAGCTCGAGGCTCTAAATTTAATTCATTTAAAGCCAGCATAGAATTAGAACTGCTGGAAAAGGGGGTATTACTAGATAAGTATGATTATGATTTATTCCTGAAATATTTGAACAATCCTTCTAGTGCTAATTATATTTACAAGTTAACAAAGGAAAAACAAAAAGTTTTGTCCACTCAGAAACAGTATAAAATATGGCGAGACAATAAATTTCCTAAAGAAAATGAAGTTGTCTCTTCTCACTTAAGAAATTTCTTCCTCACTAAAAATTTATCTTTGGAGACATTTACCCCTTATTTTGATGCAAACTATCTAAAAAAAGAATTCTTCAAGGCTAAAATATACAAAGGAGAAGAATCTGAAGAGATGATAAAATTCTTCGGAAGTTCAGAATATGAAAATATAATAAAAGAAACAAAAATCACATTATGCTCTCATAATAAGACTAGTTTTGAAATTAACGAGCCTGTGATGTTGGATTTAGATCTGAAAAATATTCAAACACTTTTTATTAAAATTTTCGAAATAAATGCTGAAAATTATTATTACTCAAGGAAAGCTCCTATGGATAATACCATCAGCTTAGAAGGTCTCATCACAACACATGAGTCGACTTATTCATTCAATCTAAAACCTCAGAAACTAATAAGAAAACAGTTCGAACTAACAGAAATTCCTCTTAAAAGAGGCTTTTACATAATTGAATTCATTGGAAATGGATACTCAAGCCGTGCTATAATTAAGAAAGGAAGATTGAATTTAGTGACACGCTCTACAACAGTGGGCAAAATGTTATTCATCCTTAACGAAAAATCAGAAATTTGTAAATCAGAGAAATCAGGCGTTTGGTTCAAGGACATTTTTTATAAAAGCGACAGTCAAACTGGTCATATTACAATCCCCTACATGAAACAAACATATTCAGAGCCATGTATTATCGTTCATGAAGATTTCGCTGAGTTATCGCAATTAGAAGTAACAGAGGAAAAATACCAACTTAAAGGAGCCTTCTGCATCAATCATGAGTCAATTATGATCGGAAACACTGCGAAGGTACTTTTCAGACCTTATCTCTATATCAATGGAAGGGAAACTAATGTAGAAAACTTGAAAAACAGCATAATTACAGTAAAATTAACTAAAATAGAGAATGATGCTAGCATTCCTATTACACATACATTCGATAAGTTCAATGCAACTAGAGAAAAGGAAATCGAGGTCGACATACAAATTCCTCCTAAGTTAGTAAGCATAGAGCTTATTTTTGAAGCCGATATAAAAAATAGATCTAAAGATAAAACAGAGACATTGAAATTATCTGACTTGATTGTGTTGGATTCTCACAATGAAGACAAACATTTTGCTAAATTATTCCTAAGAAAAATTTCTGATGATTACGTTGTTAGCTTCCTAGGCAAAAATGGAGAACCTAAGGCAAAAGCTCAAATTGAATTCAAATTTTATTTAAAAACTACTACCAGATTGATACAAGAAACTCTTCAAACAGACAAAAAAGGTGAAATAAAATTAGGAAAGTTGAACGATGTTAAATCTGTTAAGGCAGTAACTACTTATTTAGACAAACAAATAAGTATGGATTGGACTATTCCTGACAGAGTTACTTTTTCTTATCCTTCTAATATTGATGTGGTTGAGTATGAAAATATTATATTACCCTTTGCTGAGGATACGATAAACAAACACAATATCTCATTAATTAAAATCGGAAAGCAAGAAGTAATCGAAGATTGTTTCCATAAGATAAAATTAGTCCCTCAAAATAAAGAAGGCACAAGATACAATATTTATATCGAAAATTTGCAAAATGGAGAATATCTTCTCAATTTAATTTATAGTAATCATCAAATAAATATTTCGGTACATGATGGAAAATACTGGGAAAATAAAAATTTCATAATAACAAGTGAAAAGATAATTGAGAATACTGAGAACAGAAATCCAATTTACATTAAAGAGGTTTCTATAAAACATTCAGACAATCAAGAAAATCTTTCAGACATATGCATAAAACTACCTACAAAATCTTCTCGTGCACGGGTACATTTATATGCGTATCAATTCTTGCATCATAACATAAATGAATTTTCTAATAAGATTAATGAGATAAACTCAATGATTGATTCAAAATCAACCCATGCCTTCAAAACGTGGAAAAATACTTATCTATCAAACAGACTTTTGAATGAAGAAATACAATACGTCTTTGATAGAAAGTATTTAGAGAGAGTAATGGGAAATTCACTTGTGAAGCCTTCTTTATTACTAAAGCGAAAATTCTTACGTGAAACAACAACAGAAGATGAAGAAATTAACCAGGGAGAATCTTACCGTGACGATCAGCCTGAAGAATTCATAGAAAAAGAAACAAAAACAAGTTCTAAGAAATTAAAGAGCAAGAGATCTCGTAAAATAGAATCAGATTTTTGTAAAGCTTCGAATTATTCTGATTTCCATAATTTCTTGGCATATTCTCCTATTATACTTGCAAATAAATTGAGCAACGACTCGGGTGAAATAAATATTGAAAAACTCCCTCTCTCTAATTATTCTCACATTCAGATAATCGCATTTGATGAAAGAAGCGTGTGTGACGAGATAATTTCGCTTAATTCTAAGGAAATTAATAAAAGAGATCTTACCTTGGAGAAACCATTCGATCCTCATAAGACATATTCAGAAATAAGGAAAATCGAGTGTGTATATCAAAATTCCAATTATGAAATTTCTGACATTACTTCAACTGAATTTAAGATAATTGATTCTCTAGAAAAAATCCTTGATTACAATCTACTAGTAAATCCATCATTCAAGATAGACTGGCAGAAATTTTCCTTTTTGTTCAAACTTAATGAAATGAGCGAAGAAGACCAGAAGAAAAACATCTCAAATTATTTTTCTCATGAGTTAAATCTCTTCTGTTATTTCAAGTATCCTCATCTATTCGAACTTTACATAAAAAATATTATCAAATTCAAGAGCGAGAAATCATTTATGGATTTCTTTTTGTTAAATGATCTTGAAAATCTAAAAAAATTCACAAGACCCGACTCCTTGTCTAAATTAAATGCGATGGAGAAATGTCTACTAATAATTGCGTTAGGAAAGGAAAATTCGGAACTGGCAAAAAATATTAAAAATTTGATTTTCACAATTGGTGATAGAAATAAACTAAAAGGAGATGAACTGAAGAGACTTTTTAATATAATGATGAATATGAAAATTAAAGACGAAGACAATTACAAAACAGAAATGAAAAAATTAAAAGTTATGCCTGAAAAAATGGCTGTAAGATACATGGCTAGAAGTAGAGGAAATGAATCTTATGGTGATGAAGAACAACTTCAGGATTATGTGTGCGAAGAAAGTAATTTTAATATGATCGAAAAATGTGCGATGAAAGAAATGGCAAATGAGTGTGAATATGAAGATGATATTTTTGAGCAAGCAGGAGAAAAGGAATTATCAGACTATGATCAATCATTAAAAAATCAAAAAAATAATTTATTTGTTAGTGCAGGCAAAACTGGTGAATATCAAGAGACACACTTTTTCTTTGCAGATAACAACTTTTCTCTACAAAATGATAATCTATTCTGGTATGATTTTGCATCGCATTTAATAATAAGCAACACTCATCATAATTTCTTGTCTAAGAACGTTATACTCCAGGCTACTAATGTGATTGATCTTATTTTTATGCTATCTGTTTTAGATCTGCCTTTGACTTCTCAGTCTCATTCATTCAGTAGAAAAGAAGGAAGATCTTTAGAAATTAAGGCTACATCAAACATTATACTTTTCACTAAAGAAATATCAGAAACAAATTCCAAATTGATTTCTAAATTGATGATTGCTCAAAATGTAGTAGATAAAGACAATGAGAATAATCCAGATCAAATTCAAATCAAAGAATTCCTGATAAATAAAGTTTACGTACATGAAACTATCGTTACAAATATTTCTTCCAGGGACATCGCATTCGAATTGATTATACAAATTCCTGAAGGTGCTATACCTGTGATGAATTCAGAGTACACTAAGACAGTTCAACTGCAACTTGCCAAATTCGATACAACTAATTATAAGACATACTTTTACTTCCCTTGTAAATCAGGAAAATTCATGCAATATCCTCCAAATGTTGCTATTGATGGAATTGTCGTTGCGAAAGGCGAGAATTTAACTTATGATGTAGTAGAGTCAATAAGCATAATATCAAAAGAAAGTTTAGACAGTATTCTAATTACAGGAAGTAAGAAAGACATCCTAGATTTTTTTGAAAACTGTGAGAATATAAAAAGCACAGATATAGATAAGGTATTATGGCTGTTGAAAGAACGGGACTTCTTTGCTGAGTTTATTGATATTCTAAGGAAGAAAGGAATTTACAATTATTCAACTTGGAGTTTTGGTTTTTATCATAAAGATGAAAAAACTGTCAAGGAGTTTCTTGATCTTGATAACTCCGTGAAAGAAGCAGTAGGTCCTAAATTCCAATCTACTTTACTAAAAATTGATGAAACTAATAATTACAATATTAAGTTCCATTTGGACTATAATCCAATCTTCAACGCTAGAGTTCACAAACTTGGTCAAAATAATAAAACAATTCTTAACAAGGAACTTAGAGAAACATATGAGAACTTTATAACATACTTAATTAAACTAAATGACAAAGAAATAGATTCAAAATGTTATATACGGCTGTGTTATTATTTAATTATCCAAGACAGAATAGAGGATGCATTAAAAGTGTTCCCTCGCATAAATACAACAGAATTTAATCAAAATTCCTCTCTATTGATGCAGTATGATTACATTGCTGCCTACTTGGATTTCTCGATAGGCTATCCAGATTTTAAAATCGCAAAGGAAATATGCGAGAAATACAAAAACTTTCCTCTCACTCATTGGTGTGAGATGTTCGAGGAAATAGAAGATCAAATTATCGAGTATGAAGGCAAGGAGATATGCAGCGATATAGATGCAATATTAGACGAAGAAAAGAAGAAAAAGCAAAAAGTGAAGAATGTTATAGAGGCTGAACCTAAACTAGTGTTTACGATAGAAAACAAATCGCAGCTTAATATTTCCTATTCAAATATAAGTGAAATATTCATAAAGTTTTATCTGATTGATTTAGAAATATTATTCTCTAGTACTCCTTTTATAAAATCCAACTCAGATGATTTTTCCTTTGTCCAGCCGAATTTTGTAGAGAAGGTTATCTTAGAAAAATCTACAAAAGAACAAGAGCTTATCTATATTATTCCTAACGAATTCCTAACTAAAAATCTTTTCATAGAAGTATCATCTATTAATAAGAAAGCATTCGACACATACTTCTCGACTGTTTTAAAAGTCGTGATATCCGAAAATTTCGGAGAAATTAAAGTTACCCAAGCTAATAAACAGCCTTTAAACAAAGTATATGTCAAGGTCTATGCTAAGATGAACGATAACTCTGTGAAGTTTTATAAGGATGGTTACACTGATCTTAGAGGAAAGTTTAATTACATTCAGCTTAATACAGATCAGTTAAAATCTGTAAAGAATTTCGCAGTGTTTATTATGCATGATGAATATGGATCGATAATTAAGGAGTGTGATCCTCCTGCCAATATCACGCGTGATAATAATTATGTCTTAGATTATGATAACTATGATAATTATAAGAAAGAGGCTCGGCAAGCATGGCGATCAATTAATAAAAAGAAATTATAATATATGAATAAAAAATTAAAAAAAAATGAATAATATAAAATTTTATAAAATTAATTATTTATTTGATTTTTATTTTCTACAAATTAAATCAAAGAAACATTGCGGAAGGTGTATTGTATACCTAATAAAGCAATAAACAATAAAATTTATCTATTTAATATTCTTTTAGTTGTGTTATAGTTTTGATTAGACTTATCTGATTAAATTTACTGTGCATTAGGCATGTCTAACAAAATTTGTATTACAAATGAAAATTAAAAACGAATACTATTATTTGCAATTCTACTCTGAGTAATTTAAAAAATTCAAAATCAAAGAGAATTTTTTACTAGCTTTGAGCTTTTTATAAGATTTATATGTTTATTCAATTATCGCTTATACCTTATATAATCGTAATTAAATTATAAAAAAATTTATCTATATTAACAATTTTTACTACTTTTATAAAATACATTTTTTTATTAATTTTAAAATAAAATGAATTTTCCAAAGAATTTGAAATTTAAAGAAAGTAATTCAAAAGCATTACCAATTACCTTATAAAAATTTTATAGATCGAATAAAAGATATGGTAAGTTCTTAAATTTACATACACGGTTATCCTGATATATATATATCGATATATTTAATCTATAAGCGATTAAATTTCTTTCAAATTCAATCCAAATTAAAATATAAATTTTGTTAACTCTTAGTACAACAACATTCAAAATTTCTATAATTCAAAAGAATATATACAAGCAGAGAATCTCATAGAGGAGATAAAAAAAGAAACCGACTTATTGAATTATTTAACCTTATCAGAACTCGAAGTTCAAAATAAAATTCTAATAACTCAATAAAATAATTTGTAATTCCATAGGCATTGGAAATAATGCAATATGATATTCTAAGACTACAAAACAAATACATCGAAGCTTTTGAAAGAATTGGAAGTTTTTGTGACATAGACAATTACGTAAGAATAGGATAATTATTTACAAAATTATTACAAGAATTTAAGAAGTTCCGAAATTGAACACAAATTTTTCTTAGCAAATTTAGAAAACAGGGAAGAAGACATATAAATATAGGTATATACATCATTAAATAACCAACACATCCAAATATAAAATATTAAATATAGAATCTCTTGTTAATATTTATCGTTAGATTTGGAAATAAGCAAATCTATATTATTAGTAGGAGCAAAATCTCTCCTCAATGTCTATTTTATTTTATTTTATTCAGTCTTAGATTGTTCTGATTACCTTTATCTTCATTTTTAATTCCAACAGGATTAACAAAGTTTTTAATTTTATTATTAACTGCATTCATATCAACACTGTTCATATTTGTGTTGGTATAATTCTTAAATATTTTTGTAAAGACATCCATTTCATTCTGCATGGAATGTTTGGAGTATTTATCTACAATACTACTAATCGAAGCAGTTTCATTGAATTTTTTTGGGAATTTATGATCATTCAATTTATGTGATTGTGAGTCATCTTCATCGGCTATAATAGAATGAATATAATCTATTACATTCCATCAATTCCTTCTTCAAAACTTTTATTTTCTCCATTGTCTTTAGTAACAATTCCCTCATTTGCTCTTCTCTTAATTTTTCCATATCATCCTCCTCATTTACTGGTTTCTCCTTTTGAAAAAATCTATGATCACCAGCTGTGTCTTCAGCCTTGTTATTTGCTAAATTTAAATAGCAAAAGTACTGGGAGCGAAATATTCATCAGGAATTGACGGAGTAAATTGATTATATGCCATTGACTCCTCCATTCTTTGTCTGTTTTCCCAATCCATTTGAATCTGAAGGATTTTCGAGCGCAGCTATTATAAATTGAAAATAAATCGGTAAAATCAATCGAGTATATTTTACTTCTCTTTCAATGTCGATCTTGATGTCAGCTAAATCTATCTTAGACATTTTCCATTGCTTTTTAGGGATATAGTTAACAGAAACGCTAGGGGGCTCTTCTTTGCATTTTATTATATGGGGAATTTTTATAAAGTACAAGCTCAATTGACATATTAAAATAAGTTTGATTACAAACTTCATATTTTATTATTTTAATTATTATAATATAATATAGCAATAGTGAGAGTATTTAATGAAAAACTTTTTCTATGAATTGCTATTAGGGCTGCTCTATATTAACTAGTGCTATATTTTATCTTCTCTCCACGTTTTATCTAACATCGCCTTTATATGTGATCCATTCACACATAATTTTAAATTTTCGTCTTCGTAAATATCAGCATGTGAATAAGCCAGTGTCTTCCCTATCTTCGGAACTTTGACATGAATGAGAATTTGTGAGTTTATTTTAATAGGATTTAGATAATATGTTGACAGCTCTGCACTTACATTTTGTCTGAGATTTTTGTCAAATCCAGAAATCGCAATGGTCGTAGTGATATCAATCAAAGTTGAAATTGCACCACCGTGCATAGTGTTTAGCGCATTGCAAAATTCATCTGAAACAGACATTCTGAATAATACTTCATGTTTTTGATTGATTAGCGATATAAGACGAGGATCTTCATTCACATAGTCTTGGATTAGGTTTAGTCTTTTAAAGAAAGGCCCTCCAAAAGTCGAATTAGGAGCTAATCGTTGCATTATGTATTTCATGTTTTCAATCGCCGTCATTGTTCCTTCTTTATTTTATTATTAGCAATTATTATTCTATGATAAGATAAAATAATTTCAAATCTTAATAATATGAAAATTACAATAAGGACCAGCAGTATAGTCAGACAAAATAAACACGGTAAATCCTATATTTATTTTAAGAAGAAACAAGCAAAAATTTAGAATCTACATCAAGAATGCAAAGATATTCAAGTGTAACAGAGAAGAAAGCAAAATATAAGGATCCATCCAATGCTGAGATCTCTTCTATTTTAAAAAATAACAAAATCCCTGAAGTCGATGAATTAAAAAGGAAAATCGAAGAGTTGACAAATTTGAACAAAATTCAAAATGAAGAAATCAAGGTATATATAATAATTAATAAATCAATTTTCATAAAAATTTTGAATTCATCATTTACAGAAACTAATAAACCAACTAGAATCAGAAAAGCGAAAAAATATTAATTTATTAAAAGAATTCGAGCTAAGAAACACTCCGGCAAATGAAAAATGTTTTAATTGTCACATTAACAAAGAGCCAATAGAAACAATTGAGAAAATGCCAGTGGCGCAGTTTGATAGCAGTTTTAATATTACGAAAACCAACATGAATACGAAAACTCCTGATTCTGAGCTTAAAACCTCATTCGTAGAAAACAAATCTCCTTATGATTCACTAGAGGATAATAGTAAAAATAAAATCGAAAATAATACCAACACAGATACAGGTAATCCATTCATAATCAGGCCGAATAAATTCAAAATAGTAAGAAGTTCATCCGCTGTAATTTCAGCAAACATAGTGGATGCAGTAAATTTAAGCTCTCCATTAAAGCTAAACAGGAAAAGATTGAACGCTTCTCAAGACAATATTGTTTTAGATTACAAACGACCTGAAATGGATATAGACGAGCTATTTGATCACGACATGGAAAAATTAATCAAACGTTTACGTAATGAACGAACTAATTTTGAAGAGTATGATTATCTAAAAAGAAAGGAGTTTAAATGTTTTCTTAGTAAAGAAAGCCAAGATAAAACAAATTCGAAAGAAGAGAAAAGAAAAAAATTTCTTAAGGAATTCAAATCCAACTGTAAAGAAAACAGAGAATTTCTTAACTCAATTACAAAGAATACAGAGTCTAAAGTAAAGAAATTCTTGCAAGATAATTCTAAATCAAAAAAGGGAAGACAAAATTCTGTTGATTTTGTAGGAAGATTAGAAACAAATAGTATAATTTCAAATCAACCTAAAAGTAAAATTTTAAGAAAATCAAATTCAAAGTCAAGGTCAAGGTCTAGGCCTAAATCTAAATCTAAATCTAAAGAAAATATTTTAAGAAAATACAAAACAAAAACTTCTAATTTGAAGAAATTTAACACACAAAACGAAATTTTTTTTTATAACAATTCCAAATTTTTATTTCAACATAATACCTTATCAGACATTCCGAAAGACACTAGTAAAAAGATCAAAAAGCAAAAATTTACCATATGAGAAATAATTTGATTTTCGTATATTTTTTAAGATAATTTTACCTTAATGTAGTTTTATTATAAATAAAATTATTTTTATAAATTTAATATTCAGTTAGTATAAATATAATTTACATTATTTCCAGAATTTTAAATCAACGATAAATAAATTATAAATAAAATGAAAGTAGGCGATTCATTAACTGCATATAGAATATCAATGGTCTTCACGCATCTCTATTGTACATACTGGATCTTGGCATTATGGGGAATTCAACTTAAGACATTTCTTTTCCTGACAAAAATAAATTTCTTTGCGAATTTCTTTTATTTCTTTTATACATCGATGGTAGGCAAAGGGAAGATAACAATTCTGGATAGAATCTTCGCTAATTCAGAGCTAACAACGAAGAAATTCAAAAGAGAAATTTTTGAGAACACCTTGTTCAAGTTTTCGTTCTGCCTTTCAGTCGCTGTGAATATTCTTTACTGGTCCCTAAATTTCTTGGCACCGACTATGCTTGGTACCACCCCCACCCCTGTTATTTTGGATTTGTTTCTACATGGTGGAAATCTTCTCGTCCTCTTTTTTGATTACTTGCTTGACGGTAATTGCGACAAGGGGAATCACAAATTAGGAAAAAGCTTTTTATTTAAATTTAGCGTTTTTTATGTGCTCGTTCAATATTTGGCCTATTATTTCCTGAGCATAGAAGTATACCCACTCATTGGAAAATTAAGCATTCCCCAATTCTCAATCGTAGGAGTAGCCGGATATGGATTATTTTTGCTGGGACATGTTGTATATGAAAAAGTCCTTGTACTAAGGTAAAGTAGAATAAGTTTTTGTATTTGAATTATTAACGTTTTATAAATAATAATATGGTTGAATTGTTAAAAAATTTATATTGAATTCAGCATGGATTGATATATAATTAAATATATTGAATAGAGGATTAAATTGTATTATAAAATGATATTTACAATTATGTATCGATAAAAATTAAGAATTCTTAGTTAAGCAGAGTTGAATGTAATATGCGATTGAACTATGTTTATCTATTGTTTCTTAGTCTGTCTTTCTTAAATATTTAAATATAATTATTATTTTATTTGTCAGAATTATAAAATGTTCAAAAAAAGAGAAAAGAAGACCAAAACTTTATCACTTGAACAAAGTCTGGAAATAACAAATACTCGAGAGTATGAAGATAATTATAACAATCTTGAAAGCTTAAATGATGCCACACAAAAAGAAAACTTCCTTAATAGAAAACGAGCCGAATTTTCTACAAAAGAATCAAAAGGAGATGTAGGGACAATGAATGAACTAATGGCTGATCTAAAATACAAATCTTCTTATACCCTTCAGAATAAACACGACGCTACGAAAGAAATCGAGATTGACACAGAGAGAGACAAGGATGCAAGGGCAATAATTGACAGAAACATGAAAATAAGTAAAGACAAACTACAAGGAAAAATTGCAGAGGATACCTACATGGGAAAGTCGGCTACTATAATATACGCAGAAAAATCTGAAAAAGATTTAAGCAGATACAAAGTAACAGGAACTCTGGGCCCAATGAGAGCCCCTTCAAATATTCGAGTTACCTGTCGGTTTGACTACGCCCCAGGTATATGCAAGGACTACAAAGAAACAGGCTATTGCGGCTTTGGAGACGGTTGTGTTTTTATGCATGATAGAGGGGATTATAAATCAGGCTGGGAAATCGAAGAGGAATGGAAGAGAAAACAAAAAGAAAAAGAAAAACATATACGTGAAGGCAAAAACACAGAGGAAGACTCAGATCATTCACACGACAATTGCGATTACAATGACGGTGTTCCTCTGAAATGTCAAAAATGTGAAAATGAATTTATTTCACCAATATCTACAGTGTGTGGACACTATTTCTGTGAGAAATGTGCTTTGAATCATTACGCTAGATCAGCAACATGTTACGTATGTAAAAAACCCACTCAAGGTATTTTTAACAATGTTGAGAAGCTAATTACAAAGATAATTCAGATTAAAAATAAAAAGAATAATAATACTGAAGAATCTCATGGGCATAAACATCGAAGAGATGATCTTACTACAATTACACAAAACGTTGAAGAAGAAGACGAGGATAATTTGAACTTTTTAGAAGATAGACAAAGGGATTATAAACTTGATCTTGAGGAAAACAATGATGATGATGAATACGGATTTTCTAAAAAGAAAAATTTAAACACAAAAATTAATAAAAAGAAAAAAAATAAATTTCAACTTCAAAATGACTGGATATATCCATCAGATTATAAGTCATATGATTAAAAAGGATTTTAACTCTCTTAAGGTCTAAATTATAAAATTTTATTATAAGTGATAAGCACAAATTATTCGCATAATTTTATCATATGTTTTTCTTAATTACAATATTAATAACATTAATTATATTTCAAATAATTATTTTAGATAAATGATTAAAGAGTCATCAACCAACACAAAGTCTGAATATTCTAATAGAAAAAGACACAGAGATACATCGAGACGTTCAAGATCAAGATCAAAGGATGCAGAGAGAAAAATCCGAAGTAAAAAAGATAGAGACACACGCAAAAGAAGCAAATCAAACTCTAAATCTAGATCAAAATCTAAATCGAACAAATTCAAAGAAAATAAAAGCATCAAGGAAGAAACAGTTATTTTATATCAACAAAATAACTTCAGCACAGGAGATAAATACGATAACCTAATCAAACAAAAAGAAAAATCTGAATCTAAGCCTGATGTCTCTGCTACAAATAATTTTCCATCTTCATCTCTCAATCTTTCATCTAGAGCAGGAGGAGTTTACATTCCGCCATTTAAAATGGCTCAAATGATAGAAGAGATCCGCCAATCCAACGATAAGCAATCAACAGAATATCAACGTATGATGTGGGAAATGTTGAGGAAATCCATCAATGGTATTATAAACAAAGTAAACATAACGAATATCCATAATATCATTTACGAAATTCTAAATGAAAATTTATTCAGAGGCAAAGGGCTATTAGCAAGGGCTATAATTAAAGCTCAAATGGCTTCTCCAAATTTTACTCATGTATACGCTGCATTCGTAGCAGTCTTAAACACTAAATTACCAGATATTGGAGAATTAATCTTGAAGAGATACATAATCCAATTCAGAAAAGCATATAAAAGAAATAACAAGATAGTTTGTAATGCGACTACCAAAATGCTTGCTCAATTGATAAATCAAGAAGTTAATAATGAAACTTTAGCCTATGAAATTCTGTTTTTATTTTTAGAAAATCCGACTGAAGATTCAGTCGAGATGGCTTGCGATTTTATGATCGAATGTGGACATTTGCTATCAGAGAAGAACCCGCAACTTACTCATTCCATCTTTGAGAGATTTAGAGGCATATTACATGAAGGTGAGATAGATAAAAGGATTCAATACACGATCGAAAGCTTATTTGCGATTAGAAAGACTAATTTTAAGGACCATCCTGCGATCATTCCTGAATTAGATTTAGTCACTGACGAAGACAAAATAATTCATAATCTTTCTTTAGATGATGAATTAGAAGCTGAAGATATGCTCGACATTTTTCATTACGATGATAGTTATGAAGAAAATGAAAACCGCTGGCTTGAAATAAAGGTAGAAATCCTAGGCGAAGGAGAAAAACTTGCAAAGGAGGGCGCTATTGAAGAAGCAAATGAATTAGCAGAAGAGGAGGCTGAACTTGTAGAAAACCAAGAGAATATTGGGCAAATAAAAGACATGAGTGAAGCTGATTTACTTAAGCTAAGAAGGACGATATACTTGACTATTATTTCTACCGTGGATTTCCAGGAGTGCTGTCATAAATTGTTGAAGCTGAACATGAAGGAAGGGCATGAAATCGAGTTAGTCAATATGATTATAGAATGCTGTATACAAGAGCGTACATACCTGAGATTTTATGGATTACTCGCAGAGAGATTTTGTTTGATAAAGGATGTATATAAACAATGTTTCGAAATCCAGTTCGAAAATCAATACAACATGGTCCATAGGCTTGAAACAAATAAGCTAAGAAACCTCGCAAAGCTTTTCGCTCACCTTTTATTTACAGATGCGATAGATTGGTCTGTGTTTAAAATAGTCAAATTTACCGAAGAGGATACAACATCTAGTTCAAGAATATTCATAAAGATTATATTCCAAGAGCTGGCTGAGCATATGGGCTTAGATAATTTGAACGACCGATTAAACGATCCTCTTCAAAGAGAAAATTTCTTGGGGCTATTCTGCAGAGATTCCCCAAAGAACACAAGATTTTCTATCAATTTCTTCACTTCGATTGGTCTTGGTGCCTTAACTGAAAATTTGAGAGAATTCTTACAAAACGCAGAAAGAATGATAGAGGATCAAAA
>Ga0169931_10006841_pt1 | contig 17076 bp, 12 predicted proteins | sample Kivu_15m_20L_FD_129675 | JGI IMG/M metagenome (GOLD analysis project Ga0169931, IMG submission 129675) | Freshwater microbial communities from Lake Kivu, Western Province, Rwanda to study Microbial Dark Matter (Phase II) - Kivu_15m_20L... | ecosystem: Environmental > Aquatic > Freshwater > Lake...
CTGTTTCAGAAGCTGCCGCTGCAGTTTCGCGTGTACCGTGACGCCGACGGGAACGAGCAAATCCGGATGGACAGTCTGGCGCAGAAGGCCGGCGGCTTTCTCACCATCAGAACAACCGAGGGCAACCGCTGGAGCCTGCAGGTTCCGCAGGTGGCAGGCAAATTCGAAGGAGAGCTGGCCCCTGACGGCAACAGTGTGTCAGGCAAATGGTCTCAGGGCGGTCCGCAACTTGAACTCACACTCAAACGCAGCGAACTGGCCGCAGCACCAGCGCCTTTAAAGCGTCCACAGACACCCCGACCACCATTTCCGTACGAGGTCACGGAAGTCAGTTTTGCAAGTGTGGAGGCGGGAGTCCGTCTGGCAGGAACCATGACGGTTCCGCGCACACCGGCTCCTGCCGGCGGTTTTCCTGCCGCCGTTCTGATCTCGGGTTCCGGACCTCAGGATCGCGATGAAACTCTGCTCGAGCATCGTCCATTCGCCGTCCTGGCCGACACACTGACACGCAGCGGCATTGCAGTGCTGCGATTCGATGACCGCGGTACGGGGCAATCCACCGGCAATTTTGCAGCCGCCGACAGTCGCAATTTCATGCAGGATGTACTGGGAGCCATACATTTTCTGCAGAACCAGCCCGGCATCAATTCGCAGTCTGTTGGCCTGATTGGCCACAGCGAAGGTGGCCTGATCGGGACAATGGCCAGTGCCGGTTCGAAAGATGTCGCGTTTCTTGTGCTGCTGGCGGGGCCCGGAGTCAGCGGTGCCGAAATTCTCCTGTCACAGGGACAACTGATTGCGCGTGCCGAAGGGATCATTGATGAAAAGATTCTGCAGGCCCAGCGTACTCAGCAGGACGTTTTGATCCGCACCGTGCTGCAGCATCCCGCAGACGCCACCGCGGCAACACTGCGAACGGCTGCTCTCAAGGAGCTCACCGGCCTGCTGCCTGAGTCCCCCGCAGCACGCGCGGCATTCGAGGCTGAACTTGACGGCGGCCTGAAGACGCTGCACACCGGCTGGTTTCGGTTCTTTTTGACATACAACCCAGGTCCCGATCTGCAGCGAGTCAGCTGTCCCGTACTGGCACTGAACGGCGAACGTGACACACAGGTGGACCCTGACCTTAACCTGCCCGCCATTCGCAGCAGCCTCGCTGCAGGCGGGAATCAGCAGGTCATGATCGAAGAATTGCCAGGGCTGAACCATCTGTTCCAAAGCTGCCGTACCGGTGCCGTCAGCGAATATGAACAGATTGAAGAAACAATCAGCCCGCTGGCCCTGCAGCGAATAACCGACTGGATCAGCAGCACGATGCGAGACAAAACAGTTAACGGACCGAAATAAAACCGCTCGCAGCGAAGAATCCGTACGGACATCACCCCTTTTCAGGCTTTCATACGCCGCACCATTCGCACACGGCGAAACCTTATTCCGGCAAATTTCACCAGATTTACCGTAAATCGATCTGGCGTCCGCAGACGGCAGAGCAGGTCCAGTCGGCGGACAACGGTTTCCAGACTACCCGAATTGTGACCATTGGCCCGCAAGGCCGGGAAAAACTGCCGCGCCAGCCAAAACAAAGACTCGGAAGAGAACGTCAGAAATTCCTCCTCGGAACGGATTCCATCGAGGGGATCGCGAGTCGCCAAAGAAAGAGGCAGGGCCTGCCCAAGTCGCTGTTGCAGAGCCGGCAGATAGGCAGAAATTTGATCAATTGCAGCGCCGGTCAAACTGGAGTGGAACATCAGTCGCGGACCGTCCAGTGTTCGCAGAGCGTCGAGGAGAATTCTACGAGTGACAGTCGACTTCAGGCTGAAGATGTCGTCCTTGTGAAGACTGTTCCATGCATAGACGAACTTTAGAACATGAAGGTTGATCGATTCATTCTCTCTGTGCACCTTAAGGTGCCTGCAGTCGATCCCCGCCACATTACAGAAATGACGTACAACACACCTGCCGGGAAACGTGTTGGGGGCAAACACAAACAGCCGGACATTTTCTCGACCAAAAACCTCATCAAGTGCTGCGACGCGATCCGGCAGCGTCGAGATTCTTTCAAGAACAAACGGGAGATGTCCTGTTCTGCCTGCCTTTACCAGTTGCTGATAGGCGCTTTCGATATGCTCGAGGGGCGACCGTATGTAGCCGATTACCTGAATCGAAAAACCACGACTCTGAAAGAAATCCCGGATGCACGTTAACTCCCGACGAGTGAAGGACCAAATAATCTCAGCTGACAGAACCGGGGTGCTCTGAGCATTTGCACAGGCCCGCAGGGTCGTGTCGAGGTAATTCCGATAATACTCTCCCAGTGACGGGCGGCGTTGCGGGGTAATTCGCTGCCTGAAGATGCGACTGGGGTCGTCCGATGAGTCCCGGAAGACGAACTCAAACAATTGATTACCGAAGTCGGTATCGAGACTGATAAACCGAAACTCTTTAACCGGAGGACTGTTAAAAAGAGTGGTCTGTAAAGACGTTGTACCTGTCTTGGACATACCCACATGCAAAATAAGCGGCCGCATGTTTTGTCACTTCCGTAGTACTTGCTTTGACGAGAGACTGTTGGGGCCGAGTCCAGAGTGCTGGGAAGATGTTTGCCCCTCAGTATGTTCAGGCGTTGCACAGCAGGAAATATCTGCTCTTTTTGTTTGGAAACAGCAGACAATTGCCCCTATTTCCCACCTGACAAACGTGGATTCTCGGCAGAATGCAGAGGCAATCATCACATTCTGAGCTAAATCAATGATGGGAAGTCCGCTTGAACATAGATCGCCCTCACTCACCCAATTCCCCAGATCGCATAGCGGCTTTCGGTGGCTTACCCGCAGATCATGCAGTCCAGACAAAAAATGTTGATGGCTTTCGCAGCCCGCTGGTCTCTGTCGTCATTCCAACTCGAAATCGACCTGCACGGCTTTGCGAATGTCTGCTCGCACTTTTCGCTCAAAGTTTTGACCCGGATGATTTTGAGATCATCGTGGTTGACGATGGAAGTCAGCCGCCGATCAGACTCTCAGAAATCTTGACATCCAGCGTCGTTGCGGCAAAAAAATTACCAACAGTCCGGCTGATCCGGCAGGATTGCCAGGGACCAGCGATGGCAAGGAATCAAGGTGCGTTTAAGGCCAGAGGCACCTTACTGGCGTTCACGGATGACGACTGTCGGCCACTGTCGACGTGGCTGGAGACGCTTGTTGCCGGCCACAGTCAATTCCCCGTCGCTCTAATCGGTGGCGTCACGCTCAATGGGCTGCCCAGCGAACTGTTTGCCGAAACCAGTCATTTGATCCTGGAAATGGTCTACGAGCATTTCAACTCCTGCCCAGAGAATTGCGTCTTTCTGGCCAGCAACAACTGGCTCTGTGAAACGCAAAAATTTCTTGAGCTGGGCGGATTTGACTCTGCATTCCGCCGTGCAGGCGGTGAAGATCGTGACTTTTGCAATCGCTGGCGTTCTGTCGGCCTGAGGATTGTCTGCCTTCGGGATGCTGGCATTCAGCATTTCCACAGACAGTCTTTGAGGGGGTTTTGGAATATGCATTACCGCTACGGTTTTGGAGCAGCATTGTTTCACGCAAAGCGGGCTCAGCGGCAATCGGGTAACTCTGGCGACGATATCGGGTTTCACTTCAAAATTCTCAGGCGTTTACCAGCTTTTCTGCGGCGCTATGGCAGCAGCTGGCGGAAGGCTCAGATTGTTGCTGCACTGATTCTCTGGGAAATCGCAAATGCCGTCGGGTTCGCGTTTGCAGCCTTGCAGCGTATCAGTGGCAGGATCCCCGGAGCACGCAAATTGAGATGAAGCCCCCCGGAACTCACCTTGGCTCCCACATACTCCTTGTGGAATGACGGGAAACACAGAGCCCCGCAATCCTGATTTCCTCGGCCTGATTTGCGCGTCGCCAGTATCGCCGCAGTCCCACCAGCCTGCTATCATCCGTACAAGCCTCGGTCAAACCTGCCATAGTACCAGGTGCCTCAGCACTGGGTTGTGCGTGAGGACGATTCTTAGGCCTCCGTTCTAAGCGGATATGCAATCATCTTCTCAGCATTTTCATTTTCGCCGACTGCTCTTTCGTGGTATCATCCGTTCCGGCTTGCTTTCTGTCTTGCAGTGGACTGGACCACTTTCCGGCAGGAATCCTCGGTGGTGACAGTGCCAATTGTCTCTCAGGGGCAACTCAGAATAGCCGGCACTCCACGACCATGAAGTATTTAAAGCAGAATGTGGCACCCATTCTTTTAGTGTTTGCTGAAGGTCCATCCGGGAGGTCGCAGTGTCTCAATCAGCGGTCGGTTACTTGCGGGACTTTTATCGTGCACAGGGTCGATATGCAGAGTATGTCGACCGTACGCTTTGGGTCGGAGAAACACGCCTCAGTCTCATGGCTGTTCCCGGAATAGTCCCGGTGAGTAATCATGCAACAGAGGTTGCCCGTATCCTGAAATCTTCGGGCCGGGTCGCGGCAGTTTTCACACCCGCACACCCCACGGGCGCGAGTGTCTCCAGGTTTGTAATTCGTGATCGGGCCTACGACTGGCATTCGCTGCAGCCTCAGTTTCGGCAACAAACAAAGGCGGCCCTGAGGGCCGGCGAAGTCCGGCGGATGGAGTGGCAGGAAGCAGCACGTCTTGGCGTTGCCGCATACACCGATTCGATTCAGCGGCGGGGGCAGTCGACCTCGCCTGAACCGGCCGTCTCCCGCTGGAACGCAATCTGTGAATCGGCCGCTGTCGTCCCGGGCCTGGAAGCATGGGGAATGTTAACTGCGAAAGGTGAACTGGCGGCAATAATGCTGGTCTGGACCAACGGGACAATAAGTCACGGACTGCAAATCTACCGATCAGAGACCCACAAATCACTCCGTCCAACGCACGCTCTTTATTTCATTGTTTCGCGTCACCAGATGCTGCGCCCCGAGATCGAAGAATTCTCGGTGGGACGCCAGTCGATTCCCGCCATGCCCGGGGTGGACCGATTCAAAAGACATGCTGGCTTCAAAAGTGAACCCACTCCCGTAGCGGTCGTGCTTCGTCCCGAACTGGGCTGGCTGCTGGCTCACCCAAATGTGGTCCAACTGTTCAGGCGTTGGCAATCCAGGTCTTTACCAGGTGCCCGCCTGCTGAAAAACCTGGACGTGCTGGAGGTTGCCGCAGTAACCCGTGTGAATCCCTGGAAGCTGAATTGATGTCGCCACTTGCTCAGATCATTATTACGCAGCGAGAGACTTATCAGCATAGCCTTGCAAGCCTGCGGAGCCTGCTTGAGAATACACCCTGCCCGAGGGACATCCTCATTGTTGATGCTGGCTCTCCGCCGCCGGTTCGCGACGCCCTGCGAACCGAAGCTGACCGAGAATCCGGAATCCAGTTGCTCCGAGTCGATCATCCGATTGCTCCAAACCAGGCCAAGCAACTTGCGATACCGCATCTTCGTCATCGACACCTCGCGTTTGTCGACAATGACGTTGAGTTTTCCCCGGGATGGCTGCAGGCGCTCCGGACCTGTTGCAATGAAACAAATGCAGCAGTCGTAGCTCCGCTTTACCTCGAAAGACAGGGGGAAAACGAACCGCGACTTCATATGCTGGGCGGACACTGCCGAATTGTGACACGTCGCAGAGGTCGCCAATTTTTACAAACTCACAATCTGCGACAAGGGCAAATGCCCACAGGCCTGAATCGAAAGTCGACTGAACATATCGAAATGCACGGATTTCTTCTCGACCGCAACGGATTAGAGGTCGCTGAACTGTTTGACCCAGAGATTCTATCCATGCCGGAAAACGCCGATTTTTGTCTGCAGATTTCGCGTGCCGGCAGAGCGATTTTGATTGAACCCAAAGCACGCCTGACAGTCGTTTTGCCCCAGTCAGTCGCAACTGATGATCAACTTTTTTTTCGCCAACGATGGAGTGATCAATGGATCGATCACGGATTTTCCCACTTTCGATCCAAATGGAATCTTACGGGCCCACAACCTGTCCTCGACAGTCAACTCCGATGGGCTCACGCCCACCGTCTGATCAGCTACGACGACGCGCTCTACAAGCGTCTTGGATTCGAAGCAGACTCGATTCTGAATCGCAGGTTGCTTGCTCCCCTTGAATGCTGGTGGAAAGAACGCTGAACCCAACGCCAGCGACGAAAGTCTCCACGCTCTGCCGCATCCTGCAACTACCTCCCCTGCATCAGCCCGCTTTACGCTGCATCAGAACGCTCCACCATCTCCTGACTGACAGGCTTAACCTCTGTTTGCCACATATGCCCTGCAACCCGACTTCGACCGATGATGACGCCAACGGCTTCGCCAGCGGCCCAGAAACACGACAGCACAAGGGATGCTGGCAATGCCATCCCTCTGATACCTCGACCCCTTCCCATGCGAATAAAATGCCTCACAGCCCGCCGGTAATGCAGTCCCGCAACCACCGGCAGAAGCAAGGCGTAAAGCATCCGGGCACACCACCCCCAGTTCACCGAACGCAGCGCACCAAATCCCAGTCCTACTATGAAAAACAGCCTTATGTTGGTGCCGACGGTCGAAGGATCGTAGTGACGCATCGTCGCGTCCCTGTCCAGGTAAAAACGGCAGCCCTGCGCCTGCAGTTTACGCGTCAGGAATGCACAGATCAGGAGCTCGTCAGCAAGCCCATCCCCAAACTGCTCAAATAACTCCCGCCTGACCGTGCAATTGTGGCCGCAAAGGACACCGATCGGACCTCCGGTCTGTGGCCGAGCCCACTGACCATAACCAAGCAGAAAAGCAGACTCGCTCCAGCAGTCTTCACGATTACCCGGACGCAGCACACCTCCGATGCCGTCCCAGCCGTGCTCAAGTCGCTTCAGAACTGCCTCAACCCAGCCTGCATCCGGCAGACAATGATCCTCCGCCATCACGACATAGTCACCATGCGACAACTGAACACCAATGGCTCTGGCTTCGTGCAGTTGCGATTCTCCAACAGGTATCACCCTGCAAACCTCATGCAAACCAGCCTGCTCATCCGGGGCAAGCAAGAATCGAGACGGCAGAAGCAGAAGAATCTCGGTCTCTGAAACGGATCGCTGAGATTGCCATGCCTGCAGCGCTGCCAAAGTCCTCCGATATCCCAGCATCGCAGGCAACAAAACAGATAATCTCGGTTTCACTGCCATCGGTGCCTCCACAAAAACTGCTCAACGGGATAAACGGTGTCCCGTACATACCGGTCGTAAAAACTCAACAAACGCTCCCGAATCGAGGGGGCGGGAATATGATAGTGCTTAGCCGCTCGCGCCAGCCAAGGCTGATAGGCATCATGAAACGACCCGGCGATCTGAAATCGCCACGGCTTCATGCTGCCTGAAAAATGCACAATCCCCGGTCGGCTCACCGAAAGCACGCCTGAGCCGCCACGGCGCACGCCTGTGAGACTGCTCGTCAGATTCCATCGCTGATCAAGCAGCACCCGCTCGTTCCATAAAACGGCATTCAGGCCTTCCTGATGATAAAAATCAACATGTCCCCGATTCCTGCGCAGATACTCAAACACGCGTGCCGTGACATTCCCTGACCGCCAGCGCGGCAGGTTCACCAGCAACAGGCCTCCATTGAAGTACTCCGTTCTGCATGACATCCCGCACCCCTGCCAGTTCTTGACTGCCCTTGCCGACGAACACAACGGAATCGCTGAATCCTGCACCGCTGCCAACACATGGTTTTCAAGATTCGTCTCCCAGATGATGCTCACATCGTCCAGTACCAGCATATCGGCGTCCAAAAACAATACCCGTTCCAGATTTGCAGGCAGAACATCCGCCAGCAGCAACGGAAACGCAGCTTCCGGAGGAAACCTTGCATCCGAGGGAATTCCAGCCGAATGCAAATCACTGATCAAAATCGGATTCAACTCCACCAAAGACGCAATCGGAGCCAAGTCAGACTGACTCAAACCGGCATGCAGCAGGTGAACGCTTAACTTCGTGGCGGGAGTCAGATGCGATTTCAGTGAATCAATCAATACCGCCATTGGAGCCAGGTATTCTCGATTGACCGCTGATGCGACATGAATGTGCATAGTTGCATACTCCCACTACGTTTACGAATCGCCGAATGACAGGGCTTCAGAATCGGTTGAACCGACATGCGCCCCCCCCTAAACTGCAATCCCGCTCTCTGAACCGCGGACCCGCCGATTCACGGAATGACGTGAGCTTCTCTTTTCAGGCCCTCAAAAATCCACCCGGGAACCCGGGAACAGATGCCTAACATCTCTAGTCTCGTACGCTGTCCACGGCCTGCGTCATGCTGCTCGCGCCCCTCACTCCATCAAACATCCCGATAATTCGACCGGCAACATAAGCAGCCCCCATCGCCATCAAAAACGGTATCGCTAACGGAAACAGCGCTAAGCACCTGGGCTGAGAACGCGCGATCTGCGATACTCTCCCTCGCAGTCTGCCCAGCACACCCTCGCCAGGACGGTCCGGCGCCATGGCTCCAAGATAGACGCCGCCCGATGCATTATCAGTTATTCGACGTACCGCTGCAGCGTCACGCCCAAGTATCAAATATCGCTTGAGAACGTCGCAGACGGGAGTAACAGCATGCAATCCCCTTGCAAGTGGACTGCGAACAATAACTCCATTGCATCGCAGAATCTGCGCACTATGAACAGCACTCTGTCCGCGATACGCGTCAGTCAGGTCCGGGAACGGAACTCGGGTCAGCGTCTCCCGACGCACGGCAAAATTATTTGCCCAATAAACCCCGGACCTTGCCAGCTCCGTCTCATTGCTAAAACGCGGAAAATTAAATGTCAGGGCGAAGGCTAAAGAATACGGGCCACGAATCGCCGTCGTGGTCTCACCCGCTATCAGGTCAGCACCTGGCTGCAGGCAAAATCCCTCCAGCAGTGCCTCCAGCCAGCCGGGTTCATACCTCACGTCCGAGTCACAGAAGACAATCACCTCCGAATCGGTTTCAAGAACGCCAGCCAATTTAAGCTGCATGTATGAAGAATTCTCACGGGCTCTGACAACGGTCACCCACGGATAACGCAGGCAGATTTCTCGAAGGACCTTTTCAGGAACAATGCCGCCGTCCGCCACAAAAACACCCATGGCCCGATGCAGAACATCTCCCTGACTCTCAAGACCATCAAGGCAACGAAAAAGTTCGCTGATGTGCAGCTGCGCCAGGTTGTCTGTCTCAATGACGATGCTGAATGAAGGATGCTTCTGATCGACCATATTTAGCTCCTGGTGATCTTCCCCGCCATTCTGCCCATAACCCAGGCGAGCATGCCAACGGCAAGCAGCAGGGCCAAAGTCATGATGCGAGCGAGACCATATGATTTAGAATTCACTGTTTTTCGAAAAACACTCAGGCGATCCCGGAAAGACAAAGGCTTGACGGGCACCACCCGACAGTAGGATTGCAGGCTGCGACCGTAGGTAAACGCTTTTCGGACATACGTCACAACCCCGTTCATTTCCAGGTGGGACACTTTCATGGCGGGAGCGAATACCACCGCTCCACAACCCTCACTGTCGACGACTCGCCTGACGAAAATGGTGTCTGAACCGCGACTTCGCCCTGCAAATGGCCCAAACCGAGTCCATGACAAGCGAGTTATTCCCATGTTGTTAGTATAACCAAAATACTTTTCACGCTCATTCGAGCCCACTGCCCACTCGTCTCTCGTGGTGTCATAATCGCCCAACATGCGATTTAACCCCACATCGGGGCTTGGCCGTCGAACACCCAATACAACACTGACGCCAGGTCGCTGAAGAGTCTCCGCCATGGACCGAAGCCATGAAGGCTCTGGTACACAGTCCGGGTCAAGAAATGCAAGAATGTCACCGCTGGCAACAGCGATCCCGGCATTCCTCGCCGCGTAAGCGCCACGTTGGTCCTCCGACAGCAACGTCACCCCTGGTGCTTTTTGCAGCAGTGACACCGAATCATCCGTTGACCGGTTGTCAACAAAAATCCACTCCACATGCCCCTGATCATAATCCTGCAACGCCAGCCCGTTGATGCAGGCCGTAAGTGTCTTTTCAGCGTTGTAGACCGGCACGATGACGGAAATATTCATAGCGATTGCGAATTTCGAAAAAACTAACGTCCAGTACAGCAGTGACATTGAATTCGACGCCACGCGGCGAATATGAAAACATACTTCGACTCAACTGGAGAACATGCAATCGCTCTGCCCAGTCCGAGGTATTTCCTGTGCGTACATCGGAAAACGCAGATTGTGGTGCCGGCAATAATGACCTCAGTGATCCGAGGATTCTGAAAAAAAACGCTGTCGCCTGCTCCTCCGTCCCTCAAGTGGAATGTGCGGAATGTACCGGTCCTGCGGACGTCGCCGTTTGGCACAAAACCAGTAGTTCAAAATAAGGTTACCTCAACGGAAGTCTTCGCATGCCCAGACGCGGTATATTGGAAATGAAGTTTTGCCTCGGGCCGTGAAGGGTTGATGTATTTATGTGCACTACAAGGGGCCTGTTCTTGTCGAGTATTGAGGGTGTTTCCGGCGAAGGCATACGCCGAGCGGTCGGGGCTTCCCAACTATGCGCGTTTCTGAAGTGGGAAAGCTCTGCATAAACACTTGTTCACAAAAAACACTCTCAGACGCGTCAGCAACCGTTGCGACCTACATTATTGGAAAAACAGGAGCTTCCCGACAGGAATGCCGCGCTGCTCGGGATTCTATTTAAGTTTGCATCACTCGAAGGCGGATAACCGGTTTCAAAGCGCCCCTTTCAATCAGAGCAAGAGACGGCAGGCCCGAACACTGCCGTGCGCGGGATTGCCACCTGCCCCCGCTGTGCTTCAACGTTCTTCAAGGGCTTGAACTTGACTGAAACTACTGAAAAAAATGCTCCACAACGCCAGGATGCGCTGCATGTAGTTGTCATCGGAGCAGGCCCTGCAGGCCTGACGGCTGCCATTGAGGCTCAGCGTGCTGCCGCCACTGTCACCGTTGTTGAGCAGAGCGACAAGTGTGGGGGTATTTCCCGTACGGAAGTCTACAAAGGCTTTCGGTTCGACATGGGCGGTCACCGATTCTATTCGAAATCCTCCCTGGTGGAGACCTTTTGGCGCGAAACTTTGGGCGAAGATTTTCTTGAGCGGGATCGCCTCTCGCGGATTTTTTATCGAAACAGGTTCTTCTCATATCCCCTTAAACCAATTGAAACGCTGCTAAAACTTGGGCCGATCGAATGTCTGCGGGTCATCACCAGTCTGCTCTGGTGGAAGCTTTTTCCATACCCGCAGGAAAACACATTTGAAGAGTGGGTCACCAATCGCTTTGGCAGGCGGTTATTTCGCACGTTCTTCAAGACTTATACAGAGAAGGTGTGGGGGATTTCCTGCACGGAACTGAAGGCTGAGTGGGCTGCGCAACGGATCAAGGGGCTGTCTCTGAAGGTTGTCCTCTACTCAATGTTTGCTCGACCTCGGACCACGGTTCGAACCCTGATTGAGCAATTCTACTACCCCAGACTTGGCCCGGGGATGATGTGGGAGGCTGTCGCAAAGAGAGTCGAGCGGGCCGGGGGGCAACTGGTATACAATTCACCGGTCACTCGCATAGAGACCGACGGAGCGCACGCGGTAAAGGCTGTGGTGGTCAGCAGCGCTGGTCGCGAGTCCATGGTTGTGGGTTCGCACTTCATCGCCAGCATGCCGATCACGGACCTGGTGCGAGCAATGACACCTCAACCCCCGGCGGACGTCCTGCATGCCGCCGAACAGCTGCGATATCGGGACTTTCTGACCGTCTGCCTGATCATCCGTCGGAAAGACATCTTCAAAGACAACTGGATTTACATTCACGAGCCTGCCGTGCTCGTGGGACGCATCCAGAACTATGGGAACTGGAGTCCTGAGATGGTACCGGATCCGGAGAAGACCAGTCTCGGGCTTGAGTATTTCTGCAACAAAGGTGACGACGTCTGGTGCAGCAGTGACTCAGACCTGATTCAGCGAGCGGGACGCGAGCTGGAAGTGCTCAGACTGGCAAGTGCTGCAGACGTGGTTGACGGCTGCGTCTTTCGAGTTGAGAAGTCCTATCCCGTCTATGATTCGGATTACCGGCAGTATCTTGCCGTACTGCGTCAATATGTCGAGCGATTCAGCAACCTGCAGATGGTGGGCCGCAATGGCCTGCATCGATACAACAATCAGGACCACGCGATGCTCACCGGAATTCTCGCCAGTCGCAAACTGCTGCTGGGAGAAAACCATGACGTATGGTCCGTGAACTCGGACCAGGAGTACCTCGAAGAACAATCCCGACCTGCGGAACCCGAAGTCACACGATGACATTTTTCACCCGACGGACGCAAATCGGCACTGATCTGGGGTTGTAAATACCATGGGACCTGCAGAGATGCCTCATGAACAGCACCGCGACCAGTCAGTCGGTGTTTTGTCGCCATCCATACCGATTTCAGTGGTGATTCCGGTCCACAATGGACAGCGCGACATTGCGGCCTGCATCCGGTCACTGCAGGCTTCCCGGGGCGTCACCCTGCAGATCATTGTCGTCGATGACGGATCGACCGATGACACCAGCCGGCTGGCCTTCTCGTGCGGGGTCACGAATCTCTTGCGAAGTGATCGATGCCAGGGGCCTGCGGCAGCCAGAAATGCGGGCGTCGAAGTTGCCACCTGCGACTGTGTGTTCTTTGTTGACGCTGATGTTCTGGTCCACACCGGTACGTTGCTGGCAGGTGCCATATGTCTGACACAGGGCCCGTGGGATGCGGTTTTTGGCTCCTATGATGCAGTGCCATCAGCCTCAGGCATCGTGTCGCAGTTTCGTAATTTGCTGCATCATTTCGTGCATCAGACTTCCCACGCAGAGGCTTCAACCTTCTGGTCGGGCTGTGGAGCCGTAAATCGCGGCAAATTCCGGGAAATTGGGGGTTTTTCCACTGACTTTCAAGTTCCCTGCGTGGAGGATATTGAGTTTGGCATGCGTTTCTGCAGCAGCGGTTTCAGAATTCGTCTGCAGAAAGAAATGCTGGCCACGCACACCAAACACTGGTCGCTGTGGAACATGATCTTTACAGACATTTTCCGCCGTGGAATCCCATGGACCAGACTAGTGCTCGCACGTGGCAGATTCCCCAATGATCTGAACACAAGCACTTCAAAACGGCTGTGCGTGGCAATGACGGGTATGGCGGAAATCATGGCTGCAGGGCTTCCTTTATCCGGAGGCTATTCATTAGCCGTCGCGATCGCGCTGGCTGTCACACTGATCACCATTTTTCTGCTGGAACATCGACTGATTGTTTTTTTTATTGAACGACGGGGACTGCTGTTTGCAACTTGCTGTCTGCCACTGGTTTTGATCTACCATACCTGCTGCGGCATTGCTTTCGTTGCCGGCTATGGCATTCATCTGTGGGCACGGCTTTCACCCAAACGTTTCCTGCAGCCCACCGCACCAGTCGCTGCTCCAGGTTGGCGATCTCCCTTCTTGTCCTTAACGGACCCTGCATACGCTGCTGAAACCAGCGACTTGCCCAGCAACTAAGAGTCCGACATGTCCAGAATAGAACTCTGCACGCTGCTTTTGATATTCGCCATCGCATTGTTAATGCCAGAACGCTGGGCAGCATTCCTGAGAAGAATGTGGCGTCACTGTGCAACGTTCCACCACGCACCCAAAGTGATGATCTGCGCCTTCACTCTTATTGCTTTCGCAGGCCACATGGCGTTCTCACTGCTTGTCAGATTTCCGGAACCATTTATTGTGGATGAGGTCAGTTATCTGTTTGGTGCAGAGACTTTTGCATCCGGAAGGCTCACAAACCCAACACCCCCGTTCCATCATCACTTCGCGTTTATTCACAACATTGAAACTCCCTCATGGCAAATGAAGTATCCGCCCGGTCAGTCATTGGTGCTGGCATTCGGCAGTTTGTTCGGACATCCTGTTGTCGGTGCATGGATCGGAATGGCCCTCACGGCAGGCGGCGTATGCTGGATGCTGGCGGCATACCTGCCCCGTCGCTGGGTCTTGCTGGGCTCCGTCATCGCAATGCTCAACTGGTGGATTAATGTCAGGAATGGCCAGTCATATCTTGGAACTTCGCTGGCCATGATCGGCGGGGTGATCGCACTGGGGGCACTTCCACGAGTCCTTACTTCCCCGCATCCTGCTCATGGCCTGCTGCTCGGCCTTGGGCTGTTTTTCATGGCCATATCACGCCCCTGGGAAGGACTGGTGATGAGTCTTCCTGCCGCCGTGCTGATCCTCAGGCAACTGCAAAACGCACAAAACGCCGATCGACGTGCACTGATCATCCGCGGTCTGCTGCCGTGTCTGCTGGTGCTGGTGACTGGTCTGGGCTGGCTTGGCTATTATCACTACCGTGTCACCGGGTCTGCATGGCTCATGCCTTACGAGGTGTGGATTCAGCAGAAGTCACGGCAACGCCTGAGCGCTTTGATAAGTTCAGTTGGCCGACTGATTCACGATCAGAAGAATCCGGATTTCACTTTTTACCAGCGAGTTCATTACGTACTGGAACGCTCATCTGCTCGCATCTTTCCCACCCTGCTGATGTGTTTTCCCATGCACGTATCCTTCGGGCTCGCATTCCTGCCACTGATGCATCGCCAGCCCTGGTTCCGCTTTCTACTGCTCACCGCCGCGATAACCTGGACCGCTATTTTTCTGGAACAACCACTGTGGATTCCTCCCGAATACGCCGGCCCCATCTTTGGACTTAATACACTACTTATGACGCTGGGCATTCGAGGCATCAGCACACTCAAAATGGGCTCTTGTCGAATCGGTGGCAGACTGCCAGTGAACGTCATGGCCGGCGCGATCGTGGTATTCGCTGCAAATTGTCTGCGGACAGAAAAAGCCGGACCTTACCCAGAACCCGTTCAGCACCGACTGCAGTACAGTCAACAGCTTCGAGCGACTCCCGGCAAAGATCTCGTGTTTGTATCTTCTCCGCCAAAAGACGACTACCACTACAGCTGGCTGCACAACCAGCCCAACATAGATTCTGCAGATATACTGTGGGTGTTGTCTTTGAACGCTGACTCAGACAAGCTGTTACGCAGCCATTTTTCAGATCGCTGTGCCTGGGTGCTTTCATGGGAAGATCGATCCCCCAAACTGCAACCGATTGACGATATTGAATGAGTTTCGATGACATCCGCGCCGCTGTTTATCCGAACGCTCGCCAATCGCGCCGCAACCGCCATCATGCTCGGCTGCGGCCTGATTTCGATCTGGTTCCTGCCTCGCAGGCTTGGTGTTGCAGCCTACGGCGAATACTCAACACTGATTGTCCTGTCCAGCTGCATTCGTTTTCCCGTACAGACCGTTCTGCAGTCAGCCATCATTCCCGGAATCGCAGGAAGTACCGATCCTGATAAGTTCGCTTCATCCATTCTGCGGCTGACCGCCGCGGCTGGAGCCGCCCTGACAATCGTGGCACTTTCGCTGCAAACCGAAGTCAGCAGCATTCTGAAGATCAATACCCCAGCGATGTGGTACGCCGTGTCCTGCGATATTGCCCTCAACCTCACAGCAGCTGCCTACCTGAGCATATTGCTGGGCAAAGGACATTTCAGCACCGCTGCTGCTATCCTCGCAACTCACTGGATTCTTCGTACCGGGTCCTCGGTCATCTTCGTGCAGTCAGGCATGGGATCAGCCGGAGCAATGCTTGCGTTGCCGGTCGCATCCTCAATCCAGTTGTTTCTTTGCGCTGCCGCAGACAAGCTCTCCGCACTCCGCTCACCGGGAGTTACATGGGCAGAGATCCGCCAAAGACTGCACAAATCCTCGGCGAATCTCCAGCTTGAAAGAGTTATTTACTCATCCGACCTCGTCGCAATGAAGTTTCTGGGGGCGGACTCGCAGGTCGTGGGCTTCTACGCAGTTGGCAGCAGTCTGGGACTTGCATTCCAGGCGATTACCGGGGCCGCCAATCAGGTGCAGGTACAACTTTTGGTGCAAAGCCGCAAGTCGGGTGACATCACAAGATTCACCGCACTAACAAGGTCCGCGGTGCTCGACACCTGCTCATTCATCGGCCTCGCGATCCTGGCACTGCCCTTTCTTCCGGATCTGCTGCAGGTCGTTTTGGGGAGTGTCTACTCACAGATCCACCCGGTCTGCCTGCCAATCCTGCTGACCGCTTCGCTGCGCACTCTGTTTAGCTGCGGAAGAACATTTCTGGCTGCAACAGAATCTCGTACACGAATACACGTGGCACTACTGCTGGTGCAAATCACCTGTTTTGCCGGCTTTTGTCTCACCTTGCTCCCAGGGGACGCACCCGAGGCAACAGGCCAGATTCGCGCACTCGCTCAGGCTGAACTGTGTGCATGGATCATACTGGCGGGGGCTTTACCAATCTCTATCTGCTGCCTGCGACTTGGCCTTGCACACAGCAAACAGGCGTTCCCGTGGAAACCAGCAGGCATAATTGCGGTGCTGGCCACGATGGCGGCCTTAACAGGGTGGCTGTCCCCGTTCAATGGAATCAAAAATCTGATTTTCCTCGGTTGCCTGGCCAGCTGCTATGCGGCCGGTACAGTGGCCGCTAGATGCCTCACAAAACGGTATCGAACCGTTTGCACAAACAACGGTGCTGAGACACCCGATCCGGCCAGCCAGACCGATCGATGAAGCGACCAGCCGGAGTGCTGCTGGCACCGAATGACACCAGCACCTCGCATATCACCGATGCTGCAGCAGCAGACGCACGGAATACACGACCACGGAACCCACGACCAGAGTGCCGCCGTAGAGCAGTCCGCGAGCGACCAGGGGGCGACGAAAATGCACAATCACCGCGATTGCTGCCACCAGCAGCGACAGCACTGCCTTAAATACAATCATGCCCGGCAGACCCCACCGCTGCAGGACATGCCGAGCCAGCGGGTTGCTCTCGACAAATGTCACGGTCGTATGCCCCGCAGCACTCTGATGCAGCAAAATGTGAGTCAGCGTGACGTCCAGAGCACAGGCCAGCAAAAACCAGCTGATGGCAGTCTCCAGCGCCTGACGGCTTTTCCGCTGACGA
>Ga0169931_10006843_pt1 | contig 17068 bp, 15 predicted proteins | sample Kivu_15m_20L_FD_129675 | JGI IMG/M metagenome (GOLD analysis project Ga0169931, IMG submission 129675) | Freshwater microbial communities from Lake Kivu, Western Province, Rwanda to study Microbial Dark Matter (Phase II) - Kivu_15m_20L... | ecosystem: Environmental > Aquatic > Freshwater > Lake...
GAGGAAGAAGAAGTCGTGCAGAGACCGTTCGCAGGGCTCGGTGAGCTCCTGAAACGCAAGCAGTAGTTAAGAGGTTCATCATGCCTGTTCAAAAAAGTCGCAAGACGCCGTCCAAGCGCGGCATGCATCGCTCGCACGACGGTCTGTCGAAGCCTGCTCTGTCGGTTGATCCGCAGTCGGGTGAAACACACTTCCGTCATCGCATCACGCCCGATGGTTTCTACCGCGGTAAGCGCGTGATCGAAAAGCCGGCTGACGAAGAAGCGGCGGGCTGAATCATTCCGGCGGGCCGTTCGTGCCCGCCTGCTCCCTATCCCGGGGCATCATCATGACTGTCATCGCGCTCGATGTGATGAGCGGCGATCTGGGCGCTACAGAAAGCGTTCCGGCCGCCGTGCGCGCGCTCGAGCTCGATCCCGAGTTGCGGTTGTTGCTGGTTGGGCAGCTGCCCATTATTGAGCCGTTGCTTGCGGCGGCAGCGCCACCGGCTGCGATCCGCGATCGACTCGAACTCGTGGCGGCAGATGAGATCATCGTGATGACGGATGCGCCGCGCGAGGCCATTCGTCGCAAGAAACAATCTTCGATGCGTATTGCCATTGATCTGGTGCATCACGGACGAGCGAGCGCTGCCGTCAGCGCCGGCAACACGGGTGCTTTGACCGCCATCGCGCACTTCGTACTGAAGTGTCTGCCGCAGGTCGAGCGGGCGCCGATCATGACGGCCGTGCCGAATCTACGCGGCTACACGCTGTTGCTCGACGTCGGCGCGAATCTGCGCGCGACGCCCCTGCAGTTGCAGCAGTTCGCCGTAATGGGCGCCATCGTGGCTCGTGACATTCATCGTATTGCACGCCCGCGGGTCGGTTTGCTCAACATCGGTACCGAGGAGAGCAAAGGACACGATTTGGTACAGGAGGCTCACGCTTTGCTGCGAGCGCCACGTACCGGCGGACTCGAGTTTGACTACGTCGGATTTGTCGAAGGGCAGGCTGTGTTTGCTGGTGATGTCGAAGTTGTCGTTACCGATGGCTTCACCGGGAATGTAGCCTTGAAGACCATGGAAGGTGTTGCGCACTTGATCGGCGATCGTCTGAAGAGCGAATTCACTCGCGATCTGCCGAGCAAGCTGGCCGGTTTGATTTCGCAGCCTGTATTGCGGCGCGTTTCCGCTTCACTTGATCCGCGGCGTTATAACGGCGCCGTCATGGTCGGATTGAAGCAGGTCGTGGTAAAAAGCCACGGCAGCGCCGATCGCATCGCCTTGGCGCGCGCGATCAACATTGCGGCGACGGCTGTTCGCAGCCAACTCGTCCATCACATCGAACAGGCGCTCGCGGCGGGGGATCAAACAGCATGTTGAAGTATTCACGCATCGTCGGCACCGGCAGTCACTTGCCCGAACGAGTGCTGAGCAACAGCGATCTTGAGAAGATGGTCGAGACCTCCGATGACTGGATACGCGAGCGTACCGGTATCGCCGAGCGACGCATCGCCGCTCAAGGTGAGACGACCGTCGATTTGGCCGTACCCGCCGCGCGGCGCGCCATGCAGGCGGCAGGTGTCGAGCCTGACGAAGTCGATTTGATCGTCTTCGGTACCACCACACCAGATCAGGTTTTCCCGAATTGCGGCGCATTGCTGCAAGACCGTCTCGGGATCCGCAATTGTCCGGCGTTTTCCGTCGAAGCCGCGTGTAGCAGTTTCATCTACGCGCTGTCGGTGGCCGACAAATTCGTCAAGCTTGGCGAGGCGCGTTGCGCCTTGGTGATCGGTGCGGAAACCTTGAGTCGTATCGTCGACTGGACAGATCGCAGTACCGCCATTTTGTTTGGCGATGGTGCGGGCGCTGTGGTGCTGAAGCCTGCCGATGAGGCCGGCATCATTTCGACGCATTTACACACCGACGGCTTTTACAAAGATTTGCTCTACTGTCCGGTCGGTCCGTCAAAAGGTTTTCACCCGGATGAGCAAGGGCGCATTCCCGCTTATATCCACATGGCTGGAAACGAGGTGTTCAAGATCGCCGTCAAGTCGCTGGGCGCCATCGTCGATGAGACGCTCGCAGCGAACGGTCTCGACAAGTCAGCCATCGATTGGTTGATTCCGCATCAAGCCAACATCCGCATCATCCAGGCGACTGCCAAGAAGCTTGAGATGTCGATGGATAAGGTCATCGTGACCGTTGAGCAGCATGGCAACACTTCGGCAGCATCGGTGCCGATGGCGCTCGATGCTGGGGTGCGAGACGGGCGCGTCAAACGTGGTGATCTAGTGTTGCTCGAGGCGTTCGGCGGCGGTCTCACCTGGGGTTCGGCCCTGATCCGATATTGATGCTGGTACGTCAGCGGGCGATCGCGCGGCGTCGTTTGTCACACCCCAAAAAAAACGCCGCGCTTTGGGCGCGGCGTTTTCTCGCACGAAGCGAATCGACGAGCGATTACTTCGAGATCGAGCGCTTGAACATGCGGTCGATCTTCTCGTTGGTCGCATCGCAGCAGGCCTGAGCAGCCTGGGCAGCAGCGAGCGCCTGATTGGCGGTCGACTGGGCGCCGTTGGCAGCCGAAGCAGCCGAAGAGGCCGCGCCGTTGGCGGCATCAGCAGTGCTCTTGGCAGCAGCGACCTGGGTCTGCAGGCTCGAAACCTGAGTCTTGAGGCTGTCGATCTCTGCCTGCAGCGGCTTGAGGTCGGTGCAGCCTGCGAGGGCGGCAACGGCGGCGACGGCAGCGATCTTGGCGATGATCGGAGTCTTCATGATTTTAAGGTCCTCGTTACTTGTTACGGGTTGTGAATCGGTGGCGAGAGGCCGCCATACAGCCGACCCCAACCGCCAAATTATAGCTATATCGGCCTGCAAAAGGGATCGTAGCCCTTTGCAATCCTGCAGATACGGGCTTGCCCGTATGCCTGCCCGGGCATAATAGACCCGTGACCGTGAGACCCACCTCCGTGCTATTTGTTCCCGTGAGCGGCCCTTCTGGCATGGGTGAGTTTGCGCGGGCACGCAGCATCGCCGATGCGCTGGTGGCACGCGTTCCGGCAGTTACGGTGCATTTCATGCTGCACCGGGACGCACCCTACGCGGCCAATTTTCATCATCCGGCCACCTTGCTGCCGGCTTCGCCGACGCTGTGTACGGCCGAGGTCGTGGCGGCGATCGAGCGTGAGCGGCCTGCTGTGGTGGTGTTCGATAATGCCGGGCGTACGGCACAGCTGCGTGCTGCACGCCGTATTGGCGCTCGGGTGATTTACATCAGTTCGCGCGGTCGCCAGCGCTACAAGGCTTTTCGGTTGCGTTGGATGCGCCTCATCGATGAGCACTGGATTTCCTATCCCGAGTTGATCGCCGGTGCGCCAAGTTGGCTTGAGCGCTGGAAATTGCGCTGGTTGGCGCGCCCGCAGTTGCACTACCTCGATACGGTGTTGGCACCGGCCGACGAGTCTGCGGCAGATGATTTACTGACCGACTTCGGTACCCCGGATGTTGTGATCGTTCCGGGCGGTGGCAGTCAGTTCCATGATGCGTCGATGACGCCAGCGCAATTTGCCGAATGGGGTGCCGCGCTCGCAGCGCGCGGTCACCGTGTCGTATTTGTAGCCGGTCCCTCGTTTGCCGCCGAATTACCACAGACGAATCACTTCAAGGTGGTGCGTGGTGTGGCTGGCGGTGCTTTGCATGCATTGCTCGCACGCTCAAAGGCAGTGCTTGTAAATGGCGGCGATACGCTGCTGCAGGCGCTGGCACTCGACAAACCCTGCATTGCGATCCCGATCGCCGGTGATCAGGCCGAGCGCATCGCACGCTGTGCAGCGCAAGGTGTGCTGTTGTCGCCTCGCGTTGAAGATGTCGTCGAGACTTGTGAGCGCGTGCTTATCGATGCGTCGGTCAGATCCGATTTAGCAGCGCATCGACACGCTTTGGCATTGCAGGACGCATTGCCCGGCATCATCCAACGTCTGGAACCTTATCTGTCTCGCTTATAAGCCCGGCTCGGTCATGAGCTCACGAAAGAGCGCGGCATAGTCGGCATTCATGCGCTCGAGACTGAACGCGCTCAGGGCTTGCTGACGCGCTGCATGGGCCATACGGATGGCCGATGCATCATCGCGTAGTGCGTATTCGAGAGCATCGGCGAGACTTAGTGGATCGTCGGGTTCTGCCAGCAAACCATTGACGCTTGGGTCAATGATTTCACGTATTCCGGGTACGCGTGTGCCGATGACAAGGCAGCCTGCAGCCATGCCCTCGATGAGTGCGAGCGGCATGCCTTCATAGCGACTGCTGAGCACGGCGACCCGACTTCGCATCAGCTGCGTGGGTACGTCGCGCACCAATCCCATGAACTCGACTTGATCTTGCAACTGCAGCTCGCGTACGACTTTTTCTGCAAGCTTGCGATGTCGTGCCTTGCCGCCGCCGGCCAGTTTCAATTTGGGCGTGAGACCGCGGTTACGTAATTCGGCGAGGGCGCGGATCAAAGTGACATGGTCTTTTTGTTGACCGAAGCGTGCCACCATCATGATCGACGCTTCGCGCTGCAACAGCGAGTGGTCTGCGGCGGTAGCGAATGGGGCAAGCTCGACACCATTGTCGATGGCGATAGTGCGTTCCGCCGGAAAGCCGAGAGCGAGCAACGCCTGCCGTACGCCTTCGCTACAGCCGACGATGCGAGCGGTTCGGCGCGCGAGCCAGCGTGCTTGCGCAAGACGCCAGCGCGTATAGCGTTCGCGGGAATTGTGTTCCACATGTACGAGTCGCGGCACGCCGGCAAGCAGCCCCGCATAGCGCCCCCAAAGATGCTCGCTGAAGCCGTGGGCCACGAGAATGTCGGGGCGATATTCGCGGCAGATCTTCCATAACGCGATGATGGTCGCAAGATGCGACCAGCCGGGTACCGTGCGCACCGCAAGTCCGCCGCGTTGCAGCTCGCTGATGCGCTCAGGGTCGGTATAGCGTTTGCGTCGCAGCACGAGCAGTGCGTCGATCTGTGTGTCATCGGTGACCGCACGCGCCAGTTTGATGGCGACTTGAGTGGCGCCACCGCTGAAGCCACCGGTGACGAAATGCAGTACGCGAATCGGACGTGTCATGCGAAACGTTTCCGCTCACGAAGAATTTCACGCGCCGCATTCGAGCCCGGCAACCCCGTGACGCCGCCGCCCGGATGTGCACCAGAACCGCAGAGATATAAACCGCGTACGGGTGTGCGGTAATTGCCATAGCCGAGAGCGGGTCGTGCCGCCCACAGCTGATCGAGTCCGAGCGAGCCGTGGAAGATGTCGCCACCCGCGAGCGCGAAACGTTGTTCGAGATCGAGCGGTGAGAGCGCGAGCATGCCGACGATGCTGCGACGAAAGTTGGGTGCGACGGCATTGACCGTATTGATGATCGAATCGATGGCGGCCTGTTTTTCTGCAGGGTCTTGCCAACTGCGTGGCGCATCGAGTGTGCCCGGCAGGTTGTAATCGAAATGCTGGCAGAAGAGGCTCGCGACGTGTGCGCCGGGCGGTGCGAGCGTGTCATCGAGCGTCGAGGGGATCAGCATCTCGACGATGGGTTCACGCGCGCAGCCGGTGAGCCTCGCATCGGCATAGGCACGATCCATGTAATCAAGTGAGGGCGCGATGATGATGCCGGCACCGAGGTGGGTTTCATCGCTGCGCGAACGGCGCACATCAAAACGCGGCAATTCGCTGAGTGCCACGTTCATGCGGAAAGTGGCCGAGGCGGTGCGCCATCGTTCGATATGCGAACGAAAATCTTCCGGGAGATCCTCGACGGACAGTAAATGGAGAAACAGCGGCTTCGGTCCGAGGTTGCCGATGATGCGCGGCGCCCCAAAGATGCGGCCATCGACAAGTTTGATGCCGCTCGCCGTCACTTGAGCCTGATCGCGGCTACTGGCGCGCGTGGTGATGATCTTCGCGACCGGCGCATCGCACTCGATATGTACGCCGAGACGCCGCGCTTCAGCGGCGAGTGCTTGCGTGATAGCGCCCATGCCACCGATGGCGTGACCCCAGAGACCGCGCTTACCATTCACTTCACCGAATGCGTGGTGCAGCAAGACATAGCCGCTGCCCGGCGTATAGGGGCTCGCATAGTTGCCGACGATCGAATCGAAGCCGAACAGCGCTTTGAGCGCGGGCGTCTCAAACCAGTGATCGAGAATTTCGCCCGCACTGCGCGTGAAGATTTCGTGCAGCTCGCGCTGCTGCGCGAGTGGCAGGGCGCGAAACTGTCGACCGAAACGCAGCAGCTCCCAAAGGTCTCCCGTGCGACGCAGGTCGGTGGGTGGCGTGCGCGTCAGTTGTTCGCGCAGCAGCGTGACAGCGCGATCAAGCATCGCGTGAAAGGCGGGGAGTCTGTCGGCATCGCGGGTGCTGTAGCGCCGGATTTCCTCGAGCGTGGCGTCCGCCGTGGGTCCCACGCTGAACGAATCACCATCGGCCAGAGGCAAAAAATTCTGCATCGGCCGCTCGACGATGCGCAGGCCGTGTTCAGCAAGGCGCAGTTCGCGGATGACCTTGGGTTCGAGCAGGCTGACGGTGTAGCTCGCCGTCGAATTGCGAAAGCCTGGCGCGAACTCTTCGGTGACTGCCGCGCCGCCGACCAGATGTCGCCTTTCGAAGACGCCGACCCGCAGCCCGGCGCGCGCCAGATAGCAGGCACAGACGAGGCCGTTGTGACCGGCGCCGATGATGAGGGCATCAAAATCGGCAGGGGGCTTGCGACTGGATGAATTCACAGGTACTGTATGGATCAACAGAGGTAGAGGTGTTCCATGTCAGATCTCACGCCACGCCAAACTGAAATTCTCCGTTTGATCCAAAGAGCCATTGCCGAAACCGGCATGCCGCCCACGCGGGCAGAAATCGCGCAAGAGCTCGGGTTCAAGTCCGCCAACGCTGCCGAAGAGCATCTGCGTGCGCTCGCCCGTAAAGGGGTGATCTCACTCGTGCCGGGTACTTCGCGCGGCATCCAGTTAAAGGACATCCTGCGCGAGCAGCTCGGCTTGCCGCTCATCGGCCGCGTTGCCGCGGGCAAGCCCATTCTCGCAGAAGAGAACATCGAAGCGCGCTTCAATATCGATCCCGACATCTTTTCGCCTCGGCCGCACTACCTGCTCAAGGTCAGCGGCATGTCGATGAAAGACGCCGGCATCCTCGATGGCGATCTCGTTGCGGTGCACCGCACTCCCGAAGTGCGCAACCGCCAGATCATCGTTGCGCGTCTCGAAAACGAAGTCACGGTCAAGCGCTACAAGCAAGAAGGCCCGACGGTGTGGTTGTTGCCGGAGAACGCCGACTTCGAACCCATTCGCGTCAACCTGCGTGAAGAGCCACTGATCATCGAAGGGGTGGTCGTGGGCGTGCTGCGTCGCGGCGCTACGGCTGGCAAGGCGACACCCGCCGCTCTCATGTAACGCCCACTTACACCTCGCCCGGAGGTTTCCATGTCTATCTTCGAACTGCTCCCGCCGCCGGGCGCAGCAGATACGCTCGGTCCAAAGAAATCGTTGCCGCAGAGATTGTCGTCGCAGAAGCCGCCGGCGCGCCACAAGGTCAGGGTGAAGCATGGGGCCGCCACTGCGCGTGCCAGCTTACGGCGCTTTCAGTGTCCCTGTGGTTGCGAGCGACGCGGCTGGTTTTCGCAACCGCGCTCGCTGCGCAGCAGCGTCGTGGTCGGCACACCCGAATCGTGAGTCATTCAGTCCGTTGCGTACCACGAGTGCGTTGTTTCCATGGTTACCCCGACTCCAAAAGAGCCGCAGAGTCGCGAACTCGAGGCCTTACTCGAACATCCGGCCATTTGGTGCGGACGCAGCGCTGCACGCGTCGCTACGCGCAGCACGGGTTACGCCGAACTTGACGCCGCTTTGCCAGGAGGTGGCTGGCCTGCACAAGGGCTGGTCGAAATTCTCACTAGCCGCAGCGGCGTTGGCGAAATACAGCTGTTGGTGCCGTTATTGGTGCAGTCCGGGCAGTTGGCGCCACCGCGCTGGGCAGCCTGGGTTGCGCCACCTTTCGAACCCTATGCGCCGGCACTCGTGGCTGCGGGCGTGCCACTTGCCCAGCAACTCATCATTCGCACCGCTCAGCCTTTGTGGGCCATCGAACAGGCCTTGAGCTCCGGGGGTTGCGCCATGGTGCTCGGTTGGCCTGGGCCACGGCCTGGCATCACGGCCTTGCGCCGCTTGCAACTGGCGGCACAGCGCGGTGGTACGCCTGCTTTTCTGTTTCGACCGTTGGGCGAGGCGACTTGCTCATCGATAGCAGAGCTGCGCATCGTGTGTGAGCCGCTGCCGATGGCGCAACCCGGTGTACGGCCCGGTACGCAACCCGGTGCGCAACTGCAATTGCTCAAAAGTCGTGGTGGTCTGCGCAGCCCCTTCAGCGTGCACTGGAACCATGGCCAGACGTGAGCGCGTAGCCTCGACGCGTCGGGCTCTTATAAGACCAGCGCCCCTGCAGACGTCGCAGCAGCGGGGTCGTGCCGCGCCGCTGCTGCCGTGGTCTGCGGCGCCAACCGATGAGTTGCCCTTCGAAACCGCCAACGAGTCATGGTTGGCACTGTGCGGCCTGAGCGATGACTCGACGACGCGGGCGCACATCACGACACTCGCATTCGACTTCAGTCCGAGAGTCAACACAGATGAGCCCGACGCCATCTTGCTCGAGGTGCGCGGCAGCTTTCGGCTTTTCGGTGGTGCACGCGCTTTGTGCCGGCAGTTTGTCGAACGTACGACGTCACTCGGTGGTTCGCTGAGCTGGGCATTGGCACCGACGCCGCTTGCCGCTTTGGCACTGGCGCGCGCCCGACAGCAGGTGATCGTGCTGAGTCGCGAACGTTTGGTGGGTTTGCTGTCGCCCTTGCCGCCGACAGTTTTGCGCTGGCCCGAGGCCACTCGCCAGCGTCTCGAGTCGATCGGAGTACGCAGCTTGGGCGATGTACTGCGTCTGCCACGCGCCGGCTTTGCGCAGCGTTTCGGTCAAGCTGCCTTGCAGAGCCTCGATCGGCTCACGGGCGCTGCCGTCGATTTGCGTCGCAACCACCGCAAGGCAGAGCGTTTTCGTAGTCGCATCGAGCCGTCTTTTGAACTACAGAGCGATGCGCTGATCCTGCGGCATCTGGAACCGGTGTTGCTCGATCTCGAGCACTTCTTGTGCTTGCGACAGGCCGCCATCGAAGCGTTGCAACTGCGGTTGCGACACGTTGCGCCTCACGCCGAAACCCACTTGGTTCTACGCTTTGCGGCACCGCAGTGGCAGGCGGCTGCCTGTCGCGAGTTGTTGGCGTTGCAGTTGGCACGCAGCGTGTTGCCGGCAGCCGTGATCAGTTGCGAATTGCGCTCGGGTGCGTTGCGGCCGCGCGTGGCTTGCAGTGCCGCTTTGTGGCGCGGCAGCGAGCAGGGTGCAGGCGTTACAGCTGGGGTTCCGGCGTTGGTCGAGCGTTTGCGGGCCCGTCTCGGTGAGGAGGCGGTCTACGGACTATGTCTCGTTCCTGAACATCGCCCGGAGCGGGCCTCGCGCATCGCCGAACCGGCTTTGGGTCTTCATGTGGCTGGCAGCGATCAAGCCAGTCTTACAAATGACATCGCCATACGACGCTCTTTCACGCGCCGCCCACTATGGTTGTTGCAGCAACCGCGAGTCCTGCCTTGGCCACTTGCAAAACTGCAATTGCTCGAAGGCCCAGAGCGCATCGAAACCGGTTGGTGGGATGGCGCCGAAGTGGCGCGTGATTACTACATCGCGCGTCACCGTGACGGTAGTCGACTATGGATCTACCGCAGGCGCGCTTTGCCTCATGAGTGGTATTGGCATGGGGTGTTTGGCTAGCGCAGACGTTTGTCACGATGTCACGCAGATCATCCGACGATTACCCCGAGTGCGATTACGCTGAGCTGCACTGCTTGAGCAGTTTCAGCTTTCTGCGCGGTGCATCGCAGCCACAGGAGTTGGCTGCGCGTGCAGTGCAATTGGGCTATTCCGCGCTCGCTATCACCGATGAGTGTTCTCTGGCTGGCGTCGTGCGTGCGCACACGGCATTGCGTGATACGCCGACACGACTGATCGTCGGCAGTGAACTGCGTTTGACTGATGGCCCTTTGCTCGTGGCCTTGGCAGCCGATCGCAAAGGTTACGCCGACTTGAGTCGGCTCATCAGTCGTGCCCGCAGGCGTGCGCCCAAGGGCGAATATCAGTTGGCGAGCAGCGATGTCTTCGATTTGCTCACGCCACAGCATTCACTGTTGCTGTGGGTACCGACTCTGGCCGAGTTGCAAACCGGTGCAGCCTGCGACTTTGCTGCAACTTTGCAGCAGCAACATGCAGGTTCGGCATGGCTCGCGGTTGAGTTGCTGCGTGATGGTGACGACCGATGCCTGCTGCAGGCAGCGCAAACCGTTACCGAGCGCAGTGATTTGCCCTTGGTCGCGGCAGGTGGGGTCTGCATGCATCGTCGTGAGCGACGGCGTCTGCACGATGCCTTGACGGCCATCAGGTTGCGTACCCGGGTCGATGATGCTGGGCTTGCCTTGCTGGCGAGTGGTGAACGCCATCTGCGCGAGCGCGCAGTACTGGCGCGTCTCTATCCCGCGGATCTGTTGCAGGAAACGCTGCGCATTGCCGAGCGCTGTCACTTTTCGCTCGATGAGTTGCGTTACGAATATCCGCGCGAGCTAGTGCCCGAGGGCCATACGCCATCATCTTGGCTGCGCCGGCTCGTCGAGCAGGGTATGCGGCGTCGTTGGGATATGCCGCCCGAGCATGTCCGCCAGCTTATCGAGCATGAGCTCACATTGATTGCCGAGCTTGGTTACGAGGCCTATTTTTTAACAGTACACGACATCGTCGCTTTCGCCCGCCAGCGCGGCATTCTTTGTCAGGGTCGAGGCTCAGCCGCCAACTCGGTGGTCTGTTATTGCTTGGGTATCACCGAGGTCGACCCGGCGCGCATGTCGATGTTGTTCGAGCGATTCATCTCGCGCGAGCGCAACGAGCCGCCGGACATCGATGTCGATTTCGAGCATGAGCGTCGTGAAGAGATCATCCAGTATCTCTATGCCAAGTACGGCAGAGATCGTGCAGCGCTCGCCGCTACGGTCATCAGCTATCGGCCACGCAGTGCTCTACGTGATTTGGCGCGCGCGCTCGGTTTTGAGCCGTCGATGATCGAAAGCATTGCCAAGTCGGTTAGTCGTTGGGATAAATCCATCGACATCGAAAAGATCGAACTGCCGCCGGCAGCCTCATCCATTGATCGTCGGCGCTTGCGTTTGTTGTTCGAGCTTGCTGATGAGTTGCTTGGTTTTCCGCGGCATCTCTCGCAGCACGTCGGTGGGTTCGTGATCGCACGTGATTCACTCGAAGAGCTCGTGCCGGTCGAGAACGCCAGCATGGCTGAGCGCACTGTCATTCAATGGGACAAGGATGATCTCGATGCGCTCGGTCTGCTCAAGGTCGACGTGTTGGCACTTGGCATGTTGACGGCGATCCGCAGAGCGCTTGTGTTGATCAGCGACTGGCGTGGCAGAGACGGTGGTGCGCCGCTGACGCTTGCAGAGATTCCGGCCGAAGACCCGCAAGTTTACGACATGCTTTGTCGCGCCGATTCGGTCGGTGTGTTCCAGATTGAGTCGCGCGCCCAGATGAATATGCTGCCGCGTTTGCGGCCCCGCTGTTTTTATGACCTGGTGATCGAAGTGGCGATCGTGCGACCCGGACCCATACAAGGGGACATGGTGCACCCTTATCTGCGACGGCGTCGCGGCGAAGAACCCATCGACTATCCAAGCGAAGCTGTCAAAGGCGTGCTGCAGCGCACGCTCGGCGTACCGATATTCCAGGAACAAGTGATGCAGTTGGCGATCGTGGCAGCCGGCTTCTCGGGCGGTGAGGCCGATCAGCTGCGCCGCGCAATGGCAGCTTGGAAGCGTCATGGTGGGCTTGGGCATTTTGCCGAGCGCCTCATCGGCGGCATGCGTGAACGTGGCTACAGTGAAGATTTCGCCGCGCGCTTGTTTGCGCAGATCCAGGGCTTTGGTGAATACGGTTTTCCCGAGTCACACGCCGCGAGCTTTGCCTTGCTGGTCTACGTTTCGGCCTGGCTCAAATGTCACGAGCCTGCGGCGTTTACTGCGGCGTTGCTTAATAGCCAGCCGATGGGTTTTTATTCCGCGTCGCAACTGGTGCGCGATGCGCGTGATCATGGCGTCGAAGTGCTGCCAGTCGATGTGCGCCGCAGTGCTTACGATTGCACCCTGGAAGCAGGCGCGCAGGGCAAGGCGGCCATACGGCTCGGTTTGCGGCTCGTGCATTCTTTGTCACGCGCCGGCGCCCTGCGGGTGTTGGCGGTGCAGCAGCACATTGACAGTGTGGCGGATCTGCAGCGGCTTGCCGCACTTGATCGTGGTGATCTTGAGGCCTTGGCTGCTGCTGGCGCATACGCAGAGCTTGTCGGCAATCGTCATCAGGCCTTTTGGGCCGTTGCCGGTACCGAACGTGAACTGCCACTCGCGCCACAGGCTCGCGAAATCGCCGTGCCGTTGTTGCCCGTGCCGAGCGAGGGTGAAAATCTGCTTGCCGACTATCGCGCTCTCGGGCTGACTTTGGGGCGACACCCTTTGGCCTTGCTGCGCTCTTTGTTCGACCCGCGTCGGGTGTCATCGGCGTTGCAGCTTACGCGCTGCCGTGACGCAGAGCGGGTGCGGGTGGCCGGTCTTGTGACGATGCGACAGCGGCCAGCGACGGCGAGCGGGGTGACTTTCGTGACGCTCGAAGATGACACCGGCAATATCAACCTGATCGTTTGGAAGCGCGTCGCCGAAGCTGCCGGTCCGATATTGTTGAACGCCAGGTTGCTTGAGGTGCAGGGTCGCCTGCAGCGTGAAGGTGAACTGCTGCACGTCATCGTCGAGCGTATGCACGATCGCTCCGCATGGCTCGGGCGGCTCGTGACAGCCTCGCGCGATTTTCGTTGAGTCAGCGTTTGCGCTGAGTTTTCAGCGACTCGAGCCCGATATCGTAGTCGTCGAAATCGCTGGTGAGTTCCGCCGTGCGTTTCTCTTCGCGCAGACGTTCGAGTTTGCGCCAGGCTGGATCGCCGCTCGGCTTTGGACCGCCGCGTCGCCGCCCCTGCTCGAAATCACGGATCACCTGGTCGAAGTCGTCACCCGACTCGAGCTCGTCACTGTCTTCGAATTCGTCCTGTTCAGGTCGCTCGTTCATGGCACCGCTGCCAATCAAGCCAAAGACGCGCAAAATTTATTGCGGTCTGCGACGACTTGCAACGGGGGGTGGCCGGTCAGCGCACCAAGGTGTTCATTTCGAAGATCGGCATCAGCATGGCAAAGACGATGGCGAGCACGAACACCCCCATCCCGACGATCATGAGTGGGCCGAGTAGACCGACGAGCCCGGTCAGCAGGCCATCGAGCTCGCGCTCTTGCTGGATGGCAGCGCGTTCCAGCATTTCCTCCAGCCGGCCGCTAGCCTCGCCGCTCGCGATCAAGTGCACCGTCATCGGTGGAAAGAGTTTGCTCGCGGCCAGCGAGCGCCCGATGGGGGCGCCTTCGCGGACTCGCTCGGCGGCCGCGGTGACCGCTTCGCGCATCTGCCGATTGGCAATCACGGCCGCGGCGATCCTCATGCTCTCGAGTACGGGTACGGCGCTGCCTGTGAGGATGCTGAAGGTACGCGTGAATCGCGCGGTATCGAAGCCGCGCACCAGACGCCCGACGAGCGGCAGCCGTAGCAGCCAACCGTCTGCGCGGTGTCGATGCTCGGGGTCGCGCAACCAGCGTGCAAACCCAAAGCCCGCCACGATGAGTACCAGCACCAGCCACAGGCCGAAATCGCGCACGAAACCGCTGACGGCCAGCAGAATCTCGGTCATCCACGGCAGTTGTTGTTGGCCCGACTCAAACACATCGACGACTTTGGGTACGACATAAGTCAAAAGTCCGGCGATGACGACCAAGCACATGACCGTGAGGACAATGGGGTAGAGCAGTGCACCGTAAACCCGTTGTCGTAACTGGTCGCGGTTCTCGGTGTAGTCGGCGAGTCGTTCGAGCACCACGTCGAGTCGACCCGATTGTTCGCCAGCCGCCACCGTCGCGCGGTAAATTTCCGGGAATACCCGCGGAAAGTCGCCGAGCGCAGCCGCGAGGCTCTGGCCTTCCATGACCCGCACGCGTACCGCGAGCACGGTACGCTGAACAGCAGGCTTCTCCGACTGTTCGGCAACGGCCCGCAGCGCCTCTTCGAGCGGCAAGGCGGCTTTGACCAAGGTGGCGAGCTGGCGCGTCAGCAAAGCAACATCGGCGTTACCGAGACGCGCTCGTCCTCTGCCGAAGAGTGCGCCGCATTCGCGCCGCGTAGTGCCGTTTGCTTTCGGGCCAGCGTCGCGCACGTCGCGCACGGCAGTCGGCAATAAGCCGCGCTCGCGCAAGGTCTGACGCACTTGCCGCGGGCTGTCGCCTTCGAGAACACCGCTCACTTCTTTGCCAGCAGCGTCGATAGCGCTGTACTCAAAGGCCGGCACGTCAGTCCTCGCGCGTCACGCGCAACACTTCATCAAGCGTGGTTTCGCCGGCCAGCACCTTGCGCCGGCCGTCGTCACGAATCGAGGGCGTGAGGCTGCGCGCATGCCGCTCAAGTTCGCTCTCGGGTGCGCCATCGTGGATCAAGGTGCGCAGCGTCTCGTCGATGACCACCAACTCGTAGATACCGGTACGACCCCGATAGCCTGGGGCATCGCCTGCTGGCTTGTTGAGCAACACCTCAGACCCATCATCCGGCAGATTGAGCAAGCGACGTTCGATGACGCTCGCTGCTTGCATCTCGCATTGACCGGGATCGAGTGTGCGCACCAAACGCTGCGCCACGATACCGATCAAACTCGAGGCCAACAAAAACGGCTCGATTCCCATGTCACGCAAACGCGTGATGGCACCGACGGCCGTGTTGGTGTGCAGCGTCGAGAGCACGAGGTGCCCGGTGAGCGAGGCTTGCACGGCGATCTGTGCAGTTTCGAGGTCGCGGATTTCACCGACCATCACGATGTCCGGGTCCTGACGCAGGATAGCGCGCAGGCCGCGCGCGAAACTCATGTCGACCTTGGTGTTCACCTGGGTTTGACCAATGCCATCGAGGTAATACTCGATGGGGTCTTCCACCGTCATGATGTTGCGCGTGGCATCGTTGAGACGCGAGAGCGCAGCGTAGAGGGTAGTGGTTTTGCCCGAGCCTGTCGGCCCGGTGACGAGCAGAATGCCGTTCGGTTTGTGGATTAGCCCGTCGAGCAGCGTAGTGATCTGAGGGTCCATGCCGAGGTGATCAAGGTCGAGCCGCCCCGCTTGCTTGTCGAGCAAACGCAACACCACCCGCTCACCGTGGCCCGAGGGTATCGTCGAGACGCGCACGTCGACGGCACGCCCTGCTACGCGCAGACTGATACGACCATCTTGCGGCAGACGTCTCTCGGCGATGTCGAGTTTCGACATGACCTTGATGCGCGAGACCACCGCGGCAGCGACGGCACGCCGAGTTTGCAGCACTTCGCGCAGTACCCCATCGATGCGCAAGCGCACGACCAGCCGGTTTTCGAAAGGCTCGATATGGATGTCCGAGGCGTTGTCTTTGATCGCCTGAGTCAAGAGCGCGTTGATGAGGCGAATGATGGGCGCATCGTCTTCGCTATCGAGCAGGTCTGATTGTTCAGGCAGATCTTGGGCCAAAAAAGCGAGGTCGGTCGACTCTTCGAGACCGCCAGCGGCGCTACGCGCATCGGAGTCGGCCTCGTAGGCACTGCGCAGCAGCAGGTCGAAACGTTCTGCCGGAATCGGCTCGAGTGTGACCGGCACACCCAGATGGCGCCGTGCCTCGGCGACGGCGACCGGCGAGACATCGGGGCGAATCGCAAGCCGTGCACCCGCGGCATCGAGATGCGTCAGCAGCACGCCGTGTCGGCGCGCAAAGGACAGCGGTAGTGAGCGCGCGGCAGTCACGGCGTCGCGGTAGGTTCGACCGTGGAAGCTGGCGCAGCCGTAGCGGCAGGTTCAACAGTGGCAGGTGGCGCTGCAGGTGGCGCCGTCGGCGTCACGAGCTCGGGCAGCACACTGCGCGTGGTGCCCGGCAATAGCGGCATGATCTCGCGCTGTGAGCCGATTTGTCGCTGCTGCTCACGGATGTAGTTGTATTTTTGATTGGTCTCGAAGCTCGCATCGAGGCCATCTCGCAGGATGCGCGGCTGGATGAAAACCATCAGGTTGGTTTTGGTCTTTTTGGCACTGCGAGTGCGGAACGCCTCGCCCACGAGCGGAATACGGCCGAGGTACGGCACACGCTGTTCGCCGGCCGTTTGTGAGTCTTGTATGAGTCCGCCGAGCACCACCGTGCCGCCGTCCTCGATGAGCACATGAGTGTTGATGGTGCGCTTGTTGGTCACGAGATCAACTGCACCTGAGCTCGTCGCAGCGATGCTCGAGCTTTCCTGCTGGATCTTGAGCATTACGGCATCGCCGTCGTTGATCTGCGGCGTGATCTTCAAAATCGTGCCGACTTCCTGACGCTGAATGGTCTGAAAGGGGTTCAGGGTATTGCCGGTGTTGGCGCCGGTGCTGCTGTACTGCCCGGTCACGAACGGCACTTCTTGAGCAACTTTGATCTCGGCTTCCTGGTTGTCCATGGTGACGATGACCGGCGTCGCGATGATGTTGGTGGTTGAATCGCCACGCAGCGCGCGTAGCACCGCTGCGAAATCGATGCCGCTGCGACCAAGGCGCCCGACACCGATGGTGGTGCCACGTGGCACCACGCCGAGAGTGCTTGGGTCGGCCGCGGCGCGCGCAAGGTCGACGATGCTGACCCCGCCGACCGGTTCGATGAAGCCGCCAAGTGGGTTGTTGGAATTGCTGCCATCGACGGCCCAGTTCACTCCAAGTTCGGCCGATTTGTCGGCCGAAACTTCGACGATGATCGCCTCGACGATGACTTGCGCTCGGCGGATATCGAGCTTGTCGATGACCGCCATCAAAGAATTCATGGTCTTGGCCGGCGC
>Ga0169931_10006844_pt1 | contig 17066 bp, 17 predicted proteins | sample Kivu_15m_20L_FD_129675 | JGI IMG/M metagenome (GOLD analysis project Ga0169931, IMG submission 129675) | Freshwater microbial communities from Lake Kivu, Western Province, Rwanda to study Microbial Dark Matter (Phase II) - Kivu_15m_20L... | ecosystem: Environmental > Aquatic > Freshwater > Lake...
AATTTGTAAAATAAAATCTCTACAATTTGTAAAATAAAATCTCTACAATTTGTAAAATAAAATCTCTACAATTTGTAAAATAAAACATCTATATTTTGTAAAATGAATTTGTATCTTTGTTAAAATAATTAGCTAAAAAAGCTCATGCAAAGAAAACAATTATACAACCCACGCATCACTGATGCGGAACTGGAAAGAAAGCTCAATGCCTCCGGTGCCTTGTTGATTCGAGGAATGAAAGCCTGTGGTAAAACTGAGTCTGCCAAAAAGTTTGCATCTTCCGTCGTAGCTTTTGATCAGGATCCTCAAGTGTCACTGTTTATGGAAACTGCTCCGCAAAGATTGTTGTTGGGTGAGACTCCCAGACTCATTGATGAATGGCAGGAATATCCTAAAATTTGGAATTATGTAAGACATGAGGTAGATGACAGAAATGATATTGCACAATTCATTTTGACTGGCTCAGCAAATCCCGAGGAAAGTGTCAAGATGCACTCTGGAGCAGGTAGATTTACTATCATGGATATGCGTACCATGAGCTGGCTGGAATTGGGTTATTCCAGCGGAAAAATCAAATTGAGTGATTTATTGGAATCTATATCATCAATGGATGTTGAGGACGAAGCTACCGATTTGGAACTTATTGTGGAACGAATCATAAAAGGTGGTTTTCCCTCGTTGATTAATAAAAGTCTCCGCCAAGCTATCGAAATCAACCGTGCCTATGTGGATCTACTATCCGAAGTGGATATGAGTCGTGTATCAGATGTTAAAAGGAATCCAGATAAGGTAAGAAAATTGTTGAAATCTTTGGCTAGAAATTCCGCCACCATAGTCGATATTAGCTCCTTGGAGAATGATGTCAGAGAGAAGGAGAGAACTGAAATTTCCCGACCAACCATTTATGATTATCTGGAAACTTTGGAGCGATTGATGGTCATTGAAAATCAGCCGGTATGGAATACCCATATCCGATCTTCTGCCATGTTGCGGAAATCTCCTAAGCGACACTTTTCAGATGTTGCCTTGGCAGTGGCAGCTCTGGGTGTCAGTAAAGAATCATTGTTGAAAGATCTTAGATTTACCGGATTTTTATTTGAGTCATTAGCGGTTCACGACCTTCGTGTTTATGCACAGGCCAACGATGCTAAGGTCTATCACTATTATGATTCAAGTGGTTTGGAAGTTGATGCTATCGTTCAAAAATATAGCGGTGAATGGGCAGCCTTTGAAATAAAATTGGGTACCGGACAGATAGAAGAAGCTGCAAAAAACTTATTGAAATTTGCTTCGATTTTAAATAACCAACAGTCAACGCCGCCAAAATCGCTCAACATTATTACTGGTACGGGTGTCAGTTATAAAAGAATGGACGGTATAAACGTAATATCTTTGGCTTCTTTAGGGTATTAGTATAAAGTATAATATTAAAATTTGTAAATTAAAATGTATATAATCTGTAATATAAAACCTATATAATCTGCAATATAAAACATATATAATTTGTAAAATAAAATGTTTATAATTTGTAAAATGAAATGCTAATAATTTGTAAAATTAATAACATAAATAATTTATAATCAATAAATTATGTTTTTAGAAAATACAACAAAAATAATAACATATATTGCTTGTTTTTTAAGCGTATTTCAAGTAAAATCTCAGCAGATTTCAGGTACTCTGTCTCAGTTGTCTAATCAAAGCATCAAGCTGGAAGCTTTCAATGGATTTAAGACCTATCCGATAGCCAATACAGCCTTAGATGAGAAAGGAAATTTCAAACTGATATATTCCAAATCAGACTATGGTCTCGGCTATTTGATGTCGGCTGACAATAAAGCGTTTTTTGTGATTTTAAACGGGGAGGATATTGTTATCGAAGGAGAGTCGCTGATAAACACAACTACACTTAAAACCAAAAAAGGAAAGGAGAATATCTCCTTTGCATGCTATGCGTCTGAGCATCCCAGAAGAGAGCAGGCTTTGAGCGCCTGGAAGTATCTCGAGAAAATTTATCAACTTGATTCTCTTTTTTCTGTTCAACAATCACCCAAAACTGCCATTGAAAAGGAAATGAATCGAATCAAAAAGGAAGATGAAGATTTCCTGAAAGGATTGGAATCCAAATCCTATGTGTCCTGGTATCTTCCGGTTCGAAGACTAGTCAGTGATGTCTCAACCATTGCACAGTACAGAACTGAAGAAATTCAGGCAACTATTGCTGCTTTTCGTAATCTGGATTATACTGACGAGAGATTATATCGCAGCGGTTTACTTCGCGATGCAGTAGAAAGTCATTTCTGGCTCTTAGAAAATTGTGGAAAATCTTTGGATACTGTTTTTATCGAAATGAAACTGTCCATAGATGCCATGATGATCAAATTGATCAAGGACGAGAAAAAGTTGAATGAGATCACGGATTATCTTTTTGATTTATTGGAAAGACATAGTTTGTTTCAGGCATCGGAATATCTGGCTTTAAAAGTATTGAATGAAGTCAGCTGTACCATCGACAGTGACTTGGCAAAACAACTGGAAACCTACCGAGCAATGAAAAAAGGGAATATCGCCTCAGATATCCTTTTTGAAGCTGACTTGCTAAATGCCAGCATAGTGAACAGTCAAGGGCTTAAAAAATTATCTAACATAAAAAGTAAATATGTTCTTGTTGTTTTTGGCGCTGGCTGGTGTCAGAAATGTACTGAGGAACTTCCAAAAATTGCCGGACTTTACGAAAAATGGAAGAAAAAAGAGCTCGAAGTAGTTTACATTTCGCTTGATGAGAAAAAAGAGGACTTCAATAATTTTGCATCAAAATTTCCTTTTCTGTCCTATTGTGACTACAAAAAATGGAACAGCCCTGTGGTGAAAGAATATTATGTTTTTGGGACACCCACCATGTTTTTATTGGATTCAAAAAGAGAAATAGTATTGAGACCAAATTCTGTGCAACAAATGGATGCCTGGGTGGATTGGATGTTAAAATAAAAAATTAACTTTTTTTGAATTTTAATTGCAACTGATTCCAAAGAGCTAGTTTTGCATCTTTGTTTGAATAAAGCAGATCTAAACTATCGGCTAGCAAAAAATCAATATCTTTAAATTTTTTCCATTCGTATGAATTTAGCTGGATGTGTAAACCCATTTTGGAAGATTTTTCTCCAAAGAAAAAACAGAATTTGGGTTGAGAATAAGAAAGAACATCTCTCCATTGGGGCCAGTGTTGCTCTGTAACATTCCATATGTGAGCATCTTTATACATATCAATTTTGATTGCCTGTAAAATTTTAGATATAAAATCTTGTAAATCAATTTTTTCGAAATGAGTGCAAACAATAAATACAGGACGCTGAGACTTAAATGAATCTGGATAAGGTTGAATTTGATCTTCAATGTAGGTAGTGAAAGTTGGGTGCATTACTATTTTTAGATTAAGTTCCTCAGAATCGAAATATTATTTTTTTTACAAATCTAATATATAATTTTTATTCTAAAGACATGACAAAATTGGGAATGATGCAAAATTATTCCATATTTTTGTGAACTTGAACTTATGATTAGTTAAAACTTAGTACATGTTTAACTATATTTGTAGTTCAATTTAAAAAATAAGATATTATCGCTGGGTAGATTGCGTTTTTTTAGATTTAAAATATTGATAACGATATAATTAAGATTTTGATGAAATATCCCATCCATGTTGAATTAACAAAAAAATCTAGGTTGTCTGAGGTTGATTTTGATGATTTAGTTTTCGGCCGTAATATATCAGATCATATGTTTGTGGCTGATTTTATTGATGGAGAATGGACAGATTGCAGGATTATACCCTATGGACCTATGGCTATGAGTCCGGCCATTATGGCTCTCCATTACGGACAAGCCATTTTTGAAGGGATGAAGGCTAACAAGAATGTGAATACTGGAGAACCCATGCTTTTTAGACCGGAGATGCATTTGGAAAGGATAAACCGATCGGCTCTAAGAATGGCGATGCAGCCTGTACCTGAAGAAATTTTCATGAATGCTCTTCATGCTTTACTTGATATAGATAGGGAATGGATTCCTCAATCAGAAGGTAGTGCATTATATTTGAGACCACATATGTTTGCAACTGATGCGACCTTAGGGGTGAAGGCCAGCGATACCTACAGGTTTGTTATTATGACCAGTCCCGTTGGACCCTATTATCCGAAACCAATCAAATTGCAGGTAGCCGAGAAATATGTAAGGGCATTTCCTGGTGGAGTAGGATTTTCCAAAGCTGCAGGAAATTATGGTGCAACATTGGCGCCTGCTGCAGAAGCCAAGAAGGAGGGTTTTGATCAAATTCTTTGGTTAGATGGTTTGGAGTTTAAATATTTACAGGAATGTGGTACAATGAATATCATGTGTGTTATAAATGATACGGTGGTAACACCTCATCTGACAGATACGATTTTGGCTGGTATTACGAGAGATAGTATCCTGAATTTGTTCAAAAATCAAGGTGTAAAGGTAGAAGAAAGAGCCATCTGTATTGATGAATTGCTGGAGGCCCACAAATCTGGAGCTTTGAAAGAAATGTTTGGAACAGGTACAGCTGCTGTGGTCTCAGTCGTTTCTGATTTTAGCTACAAAGGTGAAGTGTACCATTTGAATTCAGAGGCCTTATATGGTCCGATGATTAAAAAAACCTTGGAATCTTATAAAAAAGGAATGAGTCAGGATATTTTCAATTGGCTGGTTCCTGTTCAGTCCAATCTTGTAAAAGAAAGTATAAAGAGATAAATGATTTAAATCATAAGCAGGTTTTTTACCTGCTTTTTTTTTATTGGTACATCAGTTTTTACGAACTTTAGGAAATGAATTTGAATACAGATTTTCTAAAACCGCTCATCGAATTTAAGAATCCAGTTATGTATGCCATACCTGTTTTCATTGTGATGATTCTTATTGAAGTTTTGATAAGTTACAAGGAAAAAAAAGATTCATACATTTCAAGTAAGGATACATGGGCTAGTTTATCGATGGGCATAGGCTCTATTTTCTTTGATATCCTGGCTAAATCAATAGCTTTTGCTCTTTTTTATTATCTGTACGATAATTTTGCACTTTTTCCCTCCGCACTAAGTTGGACATTTTTCGGTTGGGTTTTGCTTTTTTTCCTTGATGATTTTATTTTTTATTGGCATCACCGGTTATCACATGAGATAAGAATTCTTTGGGCAGCACATGTAAATCATCATTCATCAGAGCATTATAATTTATCTACTGCATTAAGACAAAGTTGGACAGAGGTTTTGTATAAATATGGGTTTTATTTTTTGCTTCCTATCTTAGGTTTTCATCCCATTATGATATTTACTCAAATGAGTATTAATTTGATTTTTCAATTCTGGGTTCACACAAAATTAATTAAAAAGCTACCCTGGCCAATAGAGTTTTTATTCAATACCCCCTCTCATCATCGGGTGCACCATGCCTCAAATCCGATTTATCTGGATAGAAATCATGCTGGAACTTTAATTATTTGGGATCGATTGTTCGGTACCTTTCAAGAGGAATTGGATGAAGTGCCTGTAGTGTACGGAATTACAGAAAATATCAAAACATTTAATCCATTTAAGATTGCAAGCTTCGAGTTCTTTCATTTGTTTTATGATGTAAAGAACGCTAAATCAATGATAGCCGCCTTTCAATATATTTTTTATCCTCCAGGATGGAAAGAAGGGAAAGAAGGAAAAACAACTAAAGACCTTAGAAAATTTTAAACGAAATGAGATTAATATTCATTTTTTTAGTATTGTTTTTACAATCTTGTCAGGAAAAGAAAGAAACCTTTTTATTGAAGAAAAAGGATATCGTAGTTTCTGTTTTTGCCTCAGGAAAGATCGTTGGCATTGATCAGTATGATGTTTTTAGTTCTACTAATGGAATCATATCGCAATGTTTTGTCAAAGAAGGACAAGAAGTTAAAAAAGGCGAGAAGCTGTTTTTAATTCAGAATGAAGCTCTTCAAATTAATGAAGAAAATGCTAGATTAAATCAAGAATTTAATCAGGAAAGCCAGCAAAAATGGAAGGAGGAAGAATTTTTAATAGGAATAGAAAATGCCCGAAATAAAAAAGACCAGGATTCAATACTTTGGATCAGACAAAAAAAATTGTGGGACCAGGGTATTGGTTCAAAAAATGAAATGGAACTAAGACTTCTCAATTATAAAAATGCAAATCTTTTATACTTGCAAAACTTGAAAAAATTTGAAGAGTTCAAAAGACAGAAATCATTTAATGCCAAACAGTCAACCTTAAATACACAGTTGGTTAGTCAGCAGCAAAGTGATTTATTTATTTACAGTCAGTTGGATGGGATGATTTTAGATTTGTATAAACAAGTGGGAGAGTGGGCGAATCCACAATCAGCTTTAGCAACCTTAGGGAATGCAGGACAGTTTAAAATTGAGCTACAGGTAGATGAACAGGATATAGAAAAGATCAGAATAGACCAATTGATTTATTTAAAGATGGAGTCTTATCCAGATAAACAATTCAAGGCAAAGGTTTCTCGCATAATTCCTATTGTGAATGAAAGAACTAAAACGTTAAAAGTGGAGGCCTTTTTTGTAGAGCAACCTAAACAACTCTTTGCGAATTTATCAGTAGAGGCAAATATCCTCATAGAGGAGCATAAAAATATATGGGTAGCGCCCAAAAAGGCAATTTGGAATAGCACCTATTTAATTGGTGAGAATCAAAAAAAGTATAAGGTAGAGGTAGGTTTATCTAATTTTGACTGGGTAGAAATTAAGAGTAATTTGAATTATCAAACCAAATTTATCTATCCTGAATGAATTTTCTGTTAAATGTCAATATTGCTGTCGCATTATTAAAGTCAAGGAAGAAACAAACCATTATTGCTGCGGTAGGAGTAATGTTTAGTATTACCATGTTTATCACCTTGCTTGGATTTATGAATGGCTTGAATGCCATGCTAGATTCATTGATTTTAAACAGAACGCCTCATATCAGATTGTACAATGAACTGAAACCTGCCGGCAAACAACCCATTGAAATTAGTTTGAATTCGAATCATACAATGCATGTGATTCAATCAGTTAAACCTTCTTCGAAATCTCTTAATATCAGAAATTATCAATCAGTTTTATCTTCAGTACTTGCTGATGAAAGAGTTTTGGGAACAAGTCCTAAATTATCAGTTCAAGTGATTTATAATGTCGGACCAACAGATATGGCTGGTGTAGTTAATGGAGTTGATCTGCAAAAGGAGATGGATTTGTTTTTTTTCAAGGATTATGTTCCAGAAGGTAATCCTATTTGGGCTGAGCAAATTCCGAATAGTATTATTTTAGGTAAGGTTGCTGCTGAAAAAATGATGGCTAAAGTAGGCGACATGATAACTGTAAGCGGACCTACAGGAGAACAGCTATCCATGAAAGTTGTAGGTTTTTTTCAATCCGGTATTCAAGATTTTGATAAGGTTCAATCATATACTTCTCTCGAAACGGCACAAAAGCTCATGGGAAAAAATAGCCAGTATATTACTGATTTGCAAATTAAATTGAAAGATTTGCAGGCTGCTCCTCAAATGGCAAAGGAGTATGCCATGAAATATGATGTGGATGCTATTGATTTACAAACGGCTAATTCACAGTTTGAAACAGGAACCAAGATTCGATCTATTATTTCATATGCTGTAGGTATCACATTGCTCATTGTTGCTGGTTTTGGTATATATAATATTTTGAATATGATGATTTATGAAAAAATGGATACCATAGCCATATTAAAAGCAACCGGATTTTCAGGACCAGATGTAAGAATGATATTCTTATTCATAGCTATGTTCATTGGTTTGAGTGGTGCCCTATTGGGGTTGGTATTTGGTTTTGCACTGAGCAGTTTGGTAGATCTAGTTCCATTTAATGTACCTGCACTACCTACCGTTACTTCTTTACCAGTTGACTACAATCCAAAATTCTATATAATTGGTGCTATTTTTGGAACGATAACCTCCTATTTTGCCGGATATTTTCCTTCCCGAAAAGCCTCTCAAATTGATCCTGTTCAAATCATAAGAGGAAAGTAAATGAGTATTGTTTTAGAAACCAGAAATATCGATAAATCATTTTATCAACCTGAGAAAACAAAGATTTTGAAAGGTGTGAATATGCAGATTGACAAGGGTTCTTTTGTCTCAGTCGTAGGGAAATCAGGTTGTGGCAAATCAACTCTCTTGTATATTTTATCAACTATGGATACCGATTACGAAGGAGGTTTATATCTTGAAAATGATTTACTCACAGGAAAGACCGGGATAGAATTAGCCGCTGTACGAAATGAAAAAATTGGTTTTGTTTTTCAATTTCATTATTTACTGAATGAATTTTCTGCCTTGAAAAATGTAATGCTGCCAGCTCTGAAGCAAGGAAAATTAAGCCATAAAGAAGTTGAACAGAAGGCTTACGAAGTATTAAAATCTTTAGATATGGGTGATTTTGCAATGCAAAATGCCGCCAAATTATCAGGTGGTCAGAAACAAAGGGTTGCAATTGCAAGAGCATTAATCAACGACCCTTTAATCATCATGGGCGATGAGCCAACTGGTAATCTGGACAAAAAAAATAGCCAGATGGTCTTTGAAATTTTTAAAGATTTGGCACAAGTAAAGAAACAAACCATTTTAGTAGTAACTCATGACCCTGAATTTGCGCAAGCCTCAGATAGGATTATTGAAATGGCAGATGGTCAAATCGTTATTTAAATTTTAGTCTCTCCCCAACGATAGGTATCGATTTCGAATCCGGCTAAATCTAAAATGCGGTCTGAAACTGTATCAACAAGATCCTGAATGGTTTTTGGCTTAGAATAAAACGAGGGACAAGCAGGACAAATAATCGCGCCAGCTTCAGTTAATTTGGTTAAATTGTTCAAATGAATAAGGCTGTAAGGTGTTTCTCTGGGTACAACGATTAGTTTTCTCCTCTCTTTGAGTATGACATCTGCTGAACGGCTGATTAGATCATCTGATACACCCGAAGCAATTCTTCCTATCATACCCATGGAAGCCGGGCAAAGTAGCATGGTATCAAATTTTGCAGAGCCTGATGCAAAAGGAGCCATAAAATCTTTATTTGAGTAAAGCTTAAAAGGATAATTTTCATAAGTATGATCGCCAATTTCAAGTTGCCAGTTGAGTTTGGCATTTTCACTCATAACATAAGCGCATTGGTCAAACTGATCTTGCAGATCAAGTAATTTGTCAAGTATTCTTTTCGCATAGATTGTACCACTTGAACCAGAAATTGCTAACAATATTTTTTTTGGCATCATTTTATTAAAGGCTTGTTAAAATTAACACAAATTCAATGGAATGGTTGTATAGGTGAACTTTTATTATCAATTTTGAGTTGTAAAATTAATCCATGCTAACATTTCTAGGAATTATAATCGGAATCAGTTGTACGCTGCTCAGTTCGGATAACCATTCGCATCAAAAAGAGCAAAACACTAAAGAATCATATAGTTTACAATGGTATACTTGGGAGGCTGCTATGCAGGCTATGGAAGCTGATAAAAGAAATGGGAAAAAGCCAAAGAAAATTTTCATAGACATTTACACAGATTGGTGTGGTTGGTGTAAAAAAATGGAAATGGAAACATTCCAACAACCTCAAGTTGCCAAATACCTCGCAGAACACTTTTATCCCGTAAAATTAAACGCTGAACAAAGAGCCGATATCATATTTAATCAACAAACATTTAAATACATAGCTCAAGGGAATAGAGGCTACCATGAATTGGCTGCAGCTTTGTTGGATGGAAAGATGAGCTATCCCACAGTTGTTTTTTTAAATGATAAATACGAGCTTATGCAAAGAATTCCAGGTTATCTGGATGTGCCAACTTTTAATTGTATTATTCATTATCTTGCTGAGGAAAAGTACGTGAATACACCATGGGCTGATTATCACGCAGGATGTTCTAAATAAATTTGATTACCGTGAAAAAGATTTTTTTAATTTCAATCGGCTTGTTTGCCCTAATTTTATTCTCTAATTGCTCACATCCCAAGGCATCAAAAATTAACGAACTATTAGGTAGTTTCGTTGAAGTTAAAGGAGATACTTTCAAGATGGGGGATAATTTTTTTCCTGATGCAGGTGAAGTGAAAGTTGTTTTAAGTAATTTTTCCATACAATCTTCTGAGGTTACCCAAGAGTTGTACTCTTTCGTAATGGATACAAATCCGAGTTACAGAAAAACAGACAAAAATCTCCCCGTTACCGATGTGAGCTGGGATGATTGTCAAACTTTTATCGGGAGAATCAATATGATTACCGGAAAAAAATACAGATTGCCAACTGAGGCTGAATGGGAATTTGCTGCCAAAGGCGGCATTGAATCAAAAGGCTATAAATTTTCAGGTGCCGATAGTTTAAATTTGGTAGGTTGGTTCTATGAAAATAGCTCAACAACAAATCCTGTAAAACAGAAAAAACCAAACGAATTAGGAATCTATGATATGACTGGAAATGTTTGGGAATTGGTTCAGGATAATTTTGAGGTGAGGGTTCCTGGTGAGGCATTATTAATAAATCCAAAGGGTGTAAGTAATACACAAAATGGTAAAGTTTGCAAAGGTTGTTGTTTCTCTAATAACATACATGATTGTAATCCTGCATTCAGATTTGGTGTATCCCAAAGTTCGGGCGACCAACATATTGGCTTCAGATTGGTACTTGAGTCATCCAAATAGTTTTTTTATCTTGTAGAGTAGCCTTGTATTTTCGGATGCAAGGCTATTTTATTGTACTATACATTCCAATTGATAGACATTTTTACTTAAACCCAAAGTTTGATAATGCCTCCTGATTTTAAACCTGTGCTCTTTAGTGTAAAGGATTTGCTCTTCAACTTTTTGTAATTGATTACTAATGACTTTTGTAATTTGTATGGAATCTATCTGATTATGTGCTGATCTGAAAATTTCTATTTTTAAATTTTTTTCATTTTTGTTTACCCAAATGTAAAGCTCCTTATTTTGATCCATTGATTTTTCCCATTGTTTGGGTCCCCCTTTGGTAGGATTATAATCGGTAAGGAATAATAGAATTCGGGCTGCTGTATCAGCCTTGATAAACTTTTTTTCTTTCTTGTCATTATGTGAAAGAGTATAAAGAAAAGTTTGATGTTTCGATTGTATGGCTACTGTTTCAGACCTGATATAAGTTGACATATCAAAATATCCCGGAGCGACATCATTTTTGCTTTCGGAATTTCGACAAGCATTGACAACTAATAGAAAAAGGGAATAAATAAATACTTGTTTCATGAAAACAAAGATAATACATTCTTATTACCTTAGATATCTAGATTTAAAATAGATGGTTAATCAAATCTTATCTTTTTTATCAAGTCCGGTAGAAAGTAAACCATTGAAACGGTACAGGATTGTTTTTTCATTAATCTTACTTTGTACATATCTCATTTCCATCTATAAATCTGAAATTGAACATAGATATACCGATGCCATATTTCATTTCAAATATCCATTTTTTGAATGGATACCCTATCCTGGTCCCGAGGGAATCTATTTATTATATGGGCTGGCAATTTTAGCAGCCTTTGCATTACTTTTTGGCGTTTTTTACCAAATTTCAGTGCTTTTAAGTTTTTTAGTGCTTTCATTTCTTCATGGAATTGATGCGAGCAACTATATCAATCATTATTATTTGTTAGAACTCCTGCTTTTTATTCTTTTTTTTATACCCTTAGGTGAAAATTATGCCGGTCTTAATAAAATTGGGATAAAAGAAAAAGTACAGAGACAGGTTCCATATTTTTATCTTTTTGCCCTGCAATTACAAATAGGAATCGTTTATTTTTTTGCAGGCCTTGCTAAATTAAATCAGGAATGGCTCTTACATGCAATGCCTTTACAATATTGGTTTCATCAAATATCAACAGAGAATTGGATTCAAAGTTATTTAACAATTCCCGGTGTAGCAGCAGTAGCTTCAATTTTTGCTGTAATTTATGATTTGAGTATATTTTTTCTTTTATTTTGGAACAGAACCAAACCCTTTGCTTTTGCTTTAGTTATCTTTTTTCATGGGTTAACTTCAATATTGTTTGATATAGGAATGTTTCCCTGGATAATGATGGGATCTTTGTTATTATTCTGTAAAGAAAATCGGCAAGAATTTGGGGGAACTTGTCAATCGGAACTTTTTTCAAAAAACAGCAAAATTAAATTCATCAGTTTCATTTTTATCTTTCATTTTGTCATTCAGATATTGGTTCCCAACAGACATATTTTTCTTGGATTAAAAGATATTAGCTGGAGTCAGATTCATTTCAGGTATGGCTGGCGGGTTATGTTGGTAGAGCATGAAGGCAGTGCAACTTTTAGAATTCAGGAAAATGAAAATAAAAAGAGAATTTGGGAAATTGATCCTGCAGACTATCTGACAGATTATCAGTATAAGAGGATGGCAGTGCAGCCCGAACACATAAGACAATTCGCACATTATCTGGCAAGGCAGTTTAGAAAAAAGTATGGAGTTAAGAATTTGAGTGTTTATGCTGATGTATTTGTAAGCATACATGGAAAGGCATCTCAACGTCTCGTTGACTCTCAAGTGGATTTAGCAAGGGAAAATTATAAGTTTGGACAATATAACTGGATTTTACCACGAAATTAGCTTAATGCTTTTTAACCACCTCATCAAAAGGAACTCTGAATCGGGGCCCCCAAACACCAGCCTCTGTACCTCTTCCGACAGAGATAATCATGTTGATTTCAGCTGCAGCTGGTAATCCAAGTAATTTTTTTACCCTGATTTCGTCAAACCCTTCCATGGGACAACTGTGGTACCCCTCAGCAGCAATAGAAAGCATGAAAGTTTGTGCAGCTAAGGCACAGGATTTATGAGCTACAATTCTTTGCTCGGCTCTACCACCAGCTCTGTAAAAAGGTTTTCTCAGACCGCTAAAAAAACTGATGGCTTTTCTACCTAAACCCATGATTCCAAAAATATCATGTGCATATAATAACGGCATTAGTTTTTTATAGTACTGTAAAGCACCTTTTTGAAATCTTGTTGGTTCTCCGTCAATTGATTTTAATATCATTTGATGATTCCAGGCGGCACGTTCTTTGTATTTATCTAAACGCGTAACGAAAACAACCATTTGATCTGCCGTTTTTGCCGCAGATTGATGTAAACAAAGGGGAATAAATTTTTCTATTTCTGTTTTGCTCTCTATCCAATGGAATTCCCAAAGCTGCATGTTACTGCTATTTGGTGAAAGGGTAGCCCTCCTCAATGATTTTTCAATTACCTCCTGGGGAATTTTGGTATGAGGGTCAAAACTTCTGTTTGATCTTCTGAATTGAACTATTTCTTCAAAAATTTCTGAAAACATATCTTAGTGGTTTAATAAATACAACCGAATTGTGTTGCGCTTTGTTTAAATGCCGAAACACTTATTTCGTAGCTGCTTTTTAGATTATCCTTATCTTCCTTGCAGTACAGATTGTAGGCCTGTTCAAATTCTACCATGGCATTTTTAAATGCAACGCAGTCTTCGTCAACCAAAGCTTGATTAACATTGTTGGAAGCAGAGACATATTGATTGGATGCTTGATCTGAATCACATTTCTCGCAAGCTGAAAGCATAATTGCGAAGAAAAGTGTAAAAGATAAAATGATTTTTTTCATACTTAATATAAAAAGGTTAATGTGGTATAAAAGGCTCTCCCCGGCATGGGTCGATTGGCTATGACTTGGTATTCTGAATTGAAAATATTCTGAATCTCAAATCCAGCCTCAATATCCAAAAACTTTATGGGTAATTTGTATCTAATTTGAAAATTGGCTAAATGAAAATCGGACAATTCTATAGTATTTAAATCATCAACAAATCTTTTTCCCTGCCATTGATAATCCAATTGAATAAAAAACATTTTTTTCCAGGTCCAACTCAAATTTGCAATTGCCTTGTGTAATGGAGTATATGCTAATTGTTTCATGTTTAATTCAGTATCTTTATCCTTATATCTTATGGATTTTGTAAAACCATAGGCAATTTTTAAGGTAAATAATTGTTGATCTTTGGTTTGATAGCTCAATTTGTATGAACTTTCGAGACCATAATTGAGTACCTCAGCGATGTTTTGAGGTGTAAAAATAGAACCCTGGGCTGTCCATTGAATCCAATTTTCAGTATGTTGTCCATAAAGACTGCATTCAGTTTCACCCTTCCATTGGGCATGATATTCTGAATTTATTTTGAACTTTACATCATTGCTAAAACTGTATTCAGTAAGAAGATTTTTATTTCCTCCCGGGCGCCAGTACAAGTCATTTAAAGTAGGAAATCTATAATTGTAACTACTCGCAAGTGAGATTTGAATCCTATTTTTTTCATTTGTTTGAAATCCTTTCGATAAATTGATGCCAACAGAGGGTCTGAGTATACTATTTTCAAAATATTGAAATCTGCTGCTAGCATTCAATATCCATCCCTTCCAATTAAACTTATGGTGAATTCCTAAAGAGCCCAATAATCTAAGGGCATTGTAAATGTCAGAGTTCACAGTCTGATACTGCATATCTAAATCCAAGCCCAACTGGTATCTGTTTGTTAGTTGTTGGTTATATCTACTCTGGAATATAAATTGGTTTAAAATGGATTCGTTTTGAATTACATTGCTTTCATAATTGATTAAATCAAACAAATGTCCTAGTTGAAAATGAAGTGAAATTTTTTCTCCCCTATGATCCCAGGACATTTTATTTCTGATTTGAATGTCTTTTTGCTTCTCATTATCACCCGTAGTTTGTAATAAATTGGGAGGAATATTTCTTTGGCTTTGGGTATACCAATTTTGTAATTTCAGGTTCCATTTTTTCCATCTGATACCATTCTGCAAAAGAGCTCCCCATGATTCCTGGTCTGCATGACTCAGTTTGATTTTGGGTTTTGGATTTCCCAATGCATTGACATCTGTATATTCATAATCGTTTTTAGTTTTATGATAAAAGGCTCTCAGATTTGTGGCAAATAGTTTGTTGGAATAGGAGCTGGAAAATTGATATCTCTGCAATCCAAAACTGCCTATATGCACCTGAGCCTTGTAACTAAAACCTTTGTCAAAAAGTAAATTCGTCATTAAATTCAGATGTCCCCCGCTGCTTTGAGTTGCCATTGAGCTAGCTGCTGAATTTTGATACCAGGTTGATTCATCGAAGAAAAAAACAGGAACCAGGCTTAGGTCAGACATTCCAAGCATGGTGTTTTGAATATTGATTCCGTCCCAGCTCATACCAGTTTGTGCTGCATTGGAACCTCTGTAACTAATAGTGGAAAGAAGTCCGGCACCATATTCCTTCACAAAAATAAGACTTTCTTTTTTTAGTAAATTTCCCCAGCTCTGTGTTGCATAGGTTTCCAAATCATTTGTGTCCCAACGTATTTGAGAGATACCCTCTGTAAAGTAAGGGGCATAAATGATAACTTCCTTTCTTTGCAGCAGCGGATTTATTTGGTAAGTCAAACTATCTTCTTGTGCTTTTATTTCAAGACAGAGAAAGAAACTCATGATGAAAAAAAAGGATAGTAGTTTCATTTGAATTATATTTACAATCAAAATTAGTTTTTTTAAATAAACTAAACGAATATTCGTCTGTTTATAGACAGAACTCGTCTTATGAAGGAATTAGCTTATCTCAACAGATATTTTTATAAATATAAATGGCGGTTTATTTTGGGGATTATTTTTCTCATCATTTCCAATTATTTCAGAGTATTACAACCTCAAATGATACGCTATGCACTCGACTACGTAGTTGAAAATCTGCATATGTATGAGTGGTATGACGGATCTAAACTTTTCAAAGGATACTATCGGGAAATGGCGAATGCACTCGTTTATTTTGGGATACTCACTTTAATTTTTGCCTTACTCATGGGGGTGTTTATGTATTTTATGAGACAAACTTTAATCGTAATGTCAAGATTGATTGAAAATGATTTGAAAGAAGAAATATATGACCATTATCAAAAATTACATCAAGCCTTTTATAAAAAAAACAATACGGGTGATTTAATGTCAAGATTGACAGAGGATGTTTCAAAAGTCAGAATGTATTTAGGACCAGCAGTGATGTATGGTATCAATTTGATTTTTTTAATGGTCATGGTCATTTATGCAATGGTGACGGTGAACCCGATGCTAACCCTTTATTCGCTGATTCCTTTGCCGATATTGTCATTTTCTATCTATTTTGTAACCGATCTGATAAACAAAAAAAGTACGGCCATTCAAGAGCAACTGGCAGAAATGAATGTAGTTGCGCAGGAATCATATTCAGGGATCCGTGTTTTAAAAGCCTATGGTCAAGGAGAAACCATGTTGGACTATTTCAAAAAAGCAGCGGATGAGTACAAAAACCGTACGATGAATATGGTAAAAACTGATGCTTATTTTAGGCCCCTAATGTTGAGCCTGATAGGGGCGAGTACCATCATTACGGTTTATGTTGGTGGGATATGCTGATGCGCGGAGAGGTTAGTGCGGGTAACATAGCCGAATTTATCATTTATATCAATATGCTTACCTGGCCTGTTACTTCTATTGGTTGGGTTGCCTCTATCATCCAGCAATCTGCTGCTTCTCAAAAAAGAATCAATGAGTTTTTGAAAATAGATCCTGAGATTCAAGATAGTCAGGCTGCTCAGCCCCGTATCATCAAAGGTGAGATTCTGATTGAAAATATGAGTTTTACTTATCCTGAATCTGGAATCAAAGCTTTAAAATCGGTAAATTGTAAAATAAATCAAGGGGAGAAGGTAGCAATAGTAGGTAAAACGGGTTCAGGAAAAACCACTTTGGTTGATTTGATTTTAAGAGTATATGACCCGGAATCAGGTAAAATTTGTTTGGATGGTGTTGATTTACAAAAGTTTAAATTGAACGACATCAGGTCTCAGATAGGTTACGTGCCTCAGGATGTTTTTTTGTTTTCTGATTCTGTGAAAAACAATATTGCTTTTGGT
>Ga0169931_10006845_pt1 | contig 17066 bp, 17 predicted proteins | sample Kivu_15m_20L_FD_129675 | JGI IMG/M metagenome (GOLD analysis project Ga0169931, IMG submission 129675) | Freshwater microbial communities from Lake Kivu, Western Province, Rwanda to study Microbial Dark Matter (Phase II) - Kivu_15m_20L... | ecosystem: Environmental > Aquatic > Freshwater > Lake...
AAAAAATTTTTTTTATTAAAATTTTTTATTTTTTCTTATTTTTTTTTCTTTTTTTTTTCTTTTGACGGGGTTCCCTGGGGAAAGGTTGAAAAATCCCAAGGCCCCCCCCCCCCCCTGGATCATAAACTTGCATGAGAGCCTTTATTCATATATCTTTGGAAACCAAAGTGATGAGCCGATTTTTTTCGATGGATTACTGATATATCAAAGATTTATTAGTAGGCCATTGAACAAAACCAGCTGGTCCAAGGTGACCAATCGATTAGATGCCATGTCTAAAATCCAAAGCGATCTTTTCCAATACAGAACTGATGAAAGTCCGATTTATTCATGGATCTAGGAGTGTTCCTTTACATATAGGCCTCATGGAAACTGTATACCTCAATTACCAAATCCCATGAGCGGTTTCTACGTGGGTTTCGAGTGTATCTAGGATACCCTCGGAACCTGCTAATGAAACCACTCATTAGGGAGTAAGGAAAATTGAGTCGTTCTTTTATTCATGGAACAAACAAACATTGTATGACTTGTAAAACCATGGAGGCATTGATATTTTTTCTTCAAAATTGTTATATGTTTATTTGCTGTCATTACTAATATATAAATGGTGTTGGAAAGCTCATCGTACACATATCACAACCGAATTTTTACCATTTTGCTCCGTCAAATTTGTATTTTAAGAAGGTAAGATTTAAGAATAATCTTAGTCATTTTGTATTTCCATTTCATTCGTTAACGGTTTAGTGCGATTTATATTTATGGAAGGTACTTGAGACGCAAATGCAGATCGTAGCATATCACTCATGATCCGAGTAGTAGAAGAACTGTCTGCTAGATTACCAAAGCATAGATGAAAAAAATCATCTGACTCCTGGTAGACTTGGTTTTCCCCATCATCAAATGTGATCCTTTTTCTTGAACATGTTATCTGAGTTTCATTATCATTTATTTCTTGTGAAAGTTGGGTGATATTCCTGGGACTGGCGCTCATATCTTCTTTCTTATGTTCGTCCTTATTGCGAAGAACGTGATTCATCGCAGCTTCTACCTCCTTCCTTGACGGAATGCATGATGGGGAGTAACTTAAGGAGATGGACTTCGGGGTGGTGGGTGTCATCTTGCGTTATACGGAGTTCGTGTTCTGTGCTAAAGGAGAAAAGAGCAGCAACATGACAACATGATAATGTTTCAAATTTCAAAATTAGTTTTCTTTTAGCAACTTTAGCACAATAAGCATTGTGAGAAAAAAGCTGTAAGTGAGGCTATTTCAGCTTTTGCAGCTTCTGGTACATACATAATTACAGAGGACTACACATACTGTAGCTTACTGTACCACTGTACATCGATGTGATAGTTGCATGTACATGCATCTCGCGGTATCGGGGTGTCATTTTCACAGAGAAACCGTGTTTTGTGAGTTCTTTCATAGACTCAATAACCAAGCCTATGTTTGAAAGATTCTCAGGAGCCAATGCCCTTTTTAGAAGGTGTCTTTGCACCAACTTGGGCTTTATTTCAAGAGGCATCTTCATCGACTTTTCCGGTATCGAGTGCATTTCACTCGGGGCCATCTCATGCGATCTTACTCCTCGGGAAAGAATCATCCTTGCTTCTCAGCAACTTGGTAATCTTGCCGAGGAAATCGTTTCTGTCAGCTTTATGTCTGATGATAATGTTATTGATTCTATACCTTTGGAAATACTAACGAAGGTGCATAAACAAACAGTGAGGACGCTTCTATCCTTCAAATATAGACAAATAGTTCATGATATAAAGGTACGTGATTTTCGCAAATGCGTAGTATGTCTTTGGATCGATTTTTGTTCGATTCTTGTTACTCATAGGAGTGTGCATATAATATATGTAGATAAGGAACTTTTCGTCTGTTGTAGAAGCCTATGAGAAAATGACAATTAATCAACACACACTACAGGAGGAATATCAAGAAAAGTCACTTCATATCGGCGTGGCGTTTCATAACTTAGCAATTGCTTATTTACTTGCTGAACGACATAGTGAGGTCAATATATTACATCTATTAGAAGAAGCAGCCATGATAAAAAGAGATAAGCTGGGTAGCAATCATCCGTCCTTAGCGGTATGTAGTTGTGGTTTAGTTGTTTCTTGCCTTAGATCTCACCCAAGTGGTCAAAATTGAATCCTTCTTTCCGTTAATTACATTAGAACACTTTAAACGAATTAGGTATACAATATTACGCCCAAGAGCATTATAGTCAGAGTCTGGCTCTTTTCTCTGAGGCAAGGTCGATTTACGATCATTACAATGGAGATTACAATCTAAAATCGTGGATGGTATTGAATAATATGCTTTGTGTTTATTATTCTATGAAACAAATGAGTGTCGCTTATAAAATTCTTACTAATATGAGAGATATTCAAAGGCAGATCAGCGCAAAGGTTCAACTTGATGTATTACACTTGGCGACATCATTAGGGAATCTTGGCTACATCTGCGTGCAAATGAAGCTCTATGATATTGCTACAGAAATATTTGAGGATGTCATTATTTTGCAAGAATCTGTACTCGATGAAGATGATGACACGCTTCAAATTACACGCCTGAATCTTGCTTCTACGAATGCATTTCATTCTTGATACTGAGTTGTCGAATAGTAGGCCTATAGAGTATAATTTGTGTGTTTTGTGCATTACATAAATAGTCAATTGATCGCAGAGTTTGGTTGAGAAAAAAATGCTTGATCGATGAAGTAGCCAGATTTCTGATTGCTGGAGTCCGATTCTATCGGCATTAAGCCGAATTGTAAAATAATTTGTTCATCTAAGGATCCAAGTTGACACCAGACTTTTTTTCTCGAATGAATCTTTGTAGTTGAAATGGACTTTCCGAGTTCCTCTGAAAGCAGAGTCTTAGCAAATGGGGGGGCACCACCGAAGTAAATACCGGCTTCTACCTTGTCTTCGAAAGAGAATATAACGGGTTGCTCATCGGGGTAAGTGATTCGTAATTTCGATCGACGGAAACAACCAACAGGTGTGTTCATGACTGAAAACTCCTTTTCCAGTGTAAGAGAGGCAACTTCTTTCCAACCGTCACAATAACAACGTAAACGTATCAAATCAATGGGCTGACAGATATTATTAGTATGTGTGCATTGGCCCTCAACTACAGCAGCATAGTTGTCCTCATCGTAAATCGTACCGATGAGACGAAGGTCGGGATCATTCATATCCTGGACTTGTGAAAATATTGTATCAATTTGAATTTTGTAGATACTCTCCCAATTCTTTCCTTGGAAGAGGGATTCTCGGATTTTATCCACTTCTTGTAAAAGAAAAGCTGAACCGACTCCTGTAGAGCTGTTGGGTACTGCCATGATGGAGAGCTGATCCATAAAATGCATTACATCGGCTAAAACTGGGATCTGGTCGATCGTCACCTCGTTCAAGAATTTGCGTAATCGTAGAAGTTGATCCTTTCTAAAGGTATTAAATTCATATTGTTGTCGCGACGCATTTGAGCTTATCAAATGAAAAATAGACAACCAGCACTGAGCCTCGTATTTCGTAACTTGAAGTAGCTTTGATGATAATACTTCCTTCCATTCGTTGCTTTCCATAAACTTTTCCCATATCATAGTTGATTCTAAACTGGATGAGGTACTGGATGACTTTTGTACTTGCCGTCGTCGAGTCCAGGGTGGTTCATCGATTAAAGGTATAAACATCATGAGAAAATCATGAGTGTTTAAAATTCTAGTTTGGGCCCCTAATGGAAGATAATCTATATATTCACAAAGATATCTCGCTAAACACGTAGCTGCAACCGACGTTTTATAATTGGTATCAAGTACGTTGTCATGAATTCCATCCAAAGATGATCGATTTTCTAGTTTTTTAGCCAAATCTTGAGCACTCAACGGTTCCTTCTGTCGACGAACAATATCATTCACTGATATTGGTGTAATCAAATGAGTCTGTAAAAATACGATTATGGCAATATATTTTTTGCGTAGCGAGTTTTAAAAAAAAACAAGATTTGTAGCAATGGCTCTATTTTTAAAAACAAAAAGGGCGTCTATCGCAACGAATCGTACATGTGCGTACCATTTGTCTAGAGCAATAATCAGCAAGAGCAATGGCAGTATCATTATCCATATCTTTGCAACTGGATTTCCAAAATAAAATCAAAGTCAGTAGAGACACCAACGTTGTTTCAACGTGTAGAATAAAGGATAATCGAAGTGTATTTCCATGAGAAGCAAGATATGTAAGGAAAGACACACACTCATATCCCATATCAACGGATACATCATGAGTCGTATGAATACGCCATAATTCCACAGAAAGTAAAGTTTGAACTAAGATGGGAAGTTTTTCAAAATTCAAAATAGATTCAATGACAAATTCATCTTGTGCGACAAGATTCGATGGATTCGATCGAATCATACAAGCCGAAGCATGAGCTTGAAGTGATAGGCGTTCCACTTGGTAGGCATACATGTGCATGAATTCAGATGATCCGATTTCTTCCAAGGGAAAAGATTTGAGTGATTGGATGATATGATCGGCTTCATATCTTGTCATGATGAGTGCTTGAGAACAGTTGGATATATTATCCGCTGTTTGTATAGATCTTTCATCATGACAGTCAACAATTTTTGTTTTTGAATTTGGAAGTTCAAAGGAGTAATCAATCATGATTTTTAACTGGATGACTATCAATCAATTGGTTATGGATATTAGAACGAATGTCGGCGGCGATACTTGACAATGTTGCGTGTAGAGAAAGAAGAAACGGCTTTCGAAAAAAATTGTGAAATCGAAGGATCCTGGAGGAAAACTTTATACAGGCGAAAAAAAGAAAGCCTGCCGTCGTGCGTCGTGCGTGAGAATAAAAACTGAGTCGCGCCAATTTTGTCTCCAAATCGACTACTGATCATGTATGTAAGGATGGTTCAAAACGAACACTGTCGCCGCGCATTTTTCTAGGTACATATAATCCATCCCCCTTCATCTCATCATCCAAGGTATTATTGTATGAAAGTAAAATGACCGATGGTGTCTATCCACGTCTCAATGCCTCTTTGATTCAAAGTCGTCAATTCAACGGCTGTCCATTAGCCTCGTTAGTGGGAACGATTCAACAGGCTGATATGAATACCATGACAGCACAAGTGATGTGCTGTGATGGTGGAATTATACAAATGAGATTAGATCCCGATTATGCAGCTGCTATGATGGGTCCGAATCAAGCTGTTGAAATTATGGGAACTGTAGATGAAAATGGAATCTTTCAGGTAGGATAATGTATTACCAATGGATATACAAGTGTTGTGTTTTGCATATCTAATTACTTTTTCTTAACACGTTCGTCCCTTTTATAACATTTAAATCTTGAATCGTAGATGTACATTTTTAGAGATTTGGGAACTGATTTTGACATGGTAAGAAGATATTTGCAATAGGTTCTGTAACAGTATGTTTGAACATTCAATGTACCTATGACTCAATATATAAAAATATATCTTATGATTGTAGGCGCTTTACAATGATATGATAAAAATCCAGCGGGATAGTCGATATTTTGATTATTTTGGAGTCACTCCTGCCAATGATACTCTTTTCAGTACCCCTCAGTAAAGTAATCCATGTTCCAAACAGAACATTGTCCTACATAATAGAAACAATTTATCTTCATCATAATTTTAAAAACTTTCATCTTTTAATTTATTCTTCAGTGTACATGTATCAAGTTCAGTTGTCAATATCATATATTCTCGTCGCCTCCATTGACGGAATATCCGATGTTTTCCTAAGAATTTATCTTTTTCTTCCTCGTAATCTTTTGACATGGATCTCTTCAAAGACCTTAGTTCTTTTAAAGTAAAAGTGGAGACATTCTTTTGTTGTAAAGTGTTGGACACGAGTCTTGGATTATTATACAAGGCATCACTGGGGATATCTATCCTACCATCAATGACGAGTAGAAAGAGCTGTGTTAATGCTGAGGTGCATATCTGAGATAGGGAGAATTCGGTAGGATATGATGATGTTGTTGTATAAATCGTCGAAAATCCAGAATCTCCATCAATACACTCTGCATGGACCTGGTGAACCAAGTTATTAGTACTAGTAGTCGTAGTTGAATCATGACATGAGTCCAGCGTCGTTGTTTCTCTACTTGGCCACCATGCCCAGCAATATTTAGAACCAAACCGTGCATCGTTTCCTTCTCTAATAGTTCCAGACATGGTCATAAGTTGATCTCCATGGAGATATACACTCGTACACATAATGGAGGGATGATTTAACTTGAAATGGAATGGTTTCCTATCATGATGGACATGTTGTTGTTCCTTTTTCATAGTAGCCCGCCATTGTTGCATATTCCGTCGTCGTTTTTGATTTTTCGATACTGGATATGCACCCTCCTCCGCACGACAACAAATGGCTCGTTGACATATACTTCGTGTAAACTTCCGTCCCACAATAAACCCCTCCAAATACAGGGGTTGATTCAAGACCAAGGATAATAAGGACCCTTGAAGACCCAGATAATTCCATCTACAAATTTTATCCGAACAAGTATGAATCGAACCATGATTACATGTAACCGTGGATGTCCCAGGTGGACACCAATCATCATGATTACTATTATTATTTTTATTGTTGTTGTTGTTGTTAGTATTATGAACTGTAGAGGGTGTATTTGTTGTTATAAGTAAATCATCCTTTGTATGATCTGGTGTAATGGAATTAAAAGATTCCATCTTTGGATATAATGGTACAGTATGTTGTTTCTTGACTAGTAATGCAAATTGTCCTTGGGATATAGCATGACCCATAATCAATTCATGGGATAATGAACGAGATGGCCATTCATCGTCTCCTAAATGATCCATAAATGTTTCTTTCATCATGGTAGCAAACTTTTTTAAAGATGCATTTCCACAAGGTGCTGAACTTGTATACATGTGTAAGGTGATTCCAGGCTTTATTTGAAAGGAATGAATGAATGTAGGAGTATTATTGTTAGAATCATCATCATCATCATTATGCATAGGCATCCGCCGTTGTAGTATGGGTCTATACGTATCTGGATAAATCGTAGTTAAATTGTCGTCTTGTCTCTGTATCCATGTCATAACTTCCATAGTAATTTGACGTCGAAAAGCTCTTCGAGCTAATACTTCTGCATGACAATCTCGTATTCGTGTTCCATAACTCGTACCTTCTACTTGCTCTCGTAATGTTGTTTCCGATAAGAATTTTGTACCCACTCCCAAGGCCATGACTTGTAAATGACCCATACTACCTCTTTCATCAGCTCCTTCTTGGACAGAGGAGGATTCTGGTGGGAAATGTGCAACAATAGTGGAAATACAAGTGTGTGGATGTTCATCCCGCCATGTCCTTGGAACCGTGGCATGAAATGTATCAATCGATAGTTGAGCCACTCGATCTGCAAACACACACGTTCCTAGCCGTCTTTTCTCCATCAAACGAACAGATCCATCCTTATGATGCTGTATCCTTCTACTTTTACTAGGAATGGAATCAGCCATGATAGAGATAAACATATGTTTCTACCTGTAAACATCTCAACAATGAAAAAGGGAATGGAAATTTTTCCGGACAGGACATTATATAAGTCATCGTATTCGTGCATATGCATTTTACGTACTTCTTACTAAAAATGGGACTATTTTTGTCTACATACAGGAAATGTACTCTCATATCATCATCTGCCTTTTCATGCATACAAAAACAACCCCTTTCAACAAACGCATCCTCCTCCATCGGGTACTAATTCTTACATAGAACATATCCTCACCATGGCCAAGGTAAGCCATAATGATCTTTGTCATCTCTAAGCCTCTGTAATTCCGTTTCAATTAGAGTCATATTGTTGGAGATCCTGTGATTCAACAAATGGAATGAAACGTTATCATCAAGCCATCATTATTATTGAGATTGTTTGTATATTGTTCAAAATACCCAACGGACTCATCATTTTTCTTCTTTCTCCTTTTTTTCATTATATACATATATGTATATATCTAAACAATCTATAAATTAGTCCAAAAATACATGTGCTCATAATAACTCCGCCAAGGCTCATAGAAATGGGATCAAGAAAAGGAAACGTACCAAGTATACGGCTACGAAAGGAATGGATCCTAAATTTCTTAGAAATCAAAAATTCTCCAAGAAATACAATGGTACTAAACGTGTAGTAGAAGATGAGGAATAAAAAAACAAACATCAACAACTTTTCATTCATTTAGGGGATAGGAGTTTGGAACAATACCATTATAAAAGACTTAACTCAGGAAAAAGTCAATAATAGTAGTGAAGCAATTAATCTTGGATATATATATATACTTATAATAGAAGTAGTAGAAGAATGAATATATAAATTGATCCAAAATCATCTGTGTTTATCCACTATCTATTATTATATGTGATGATTAGTTGAAGTAAGTCATACGTATGGTTATTTATGATCAAAACCCATGGATACACAACTTGTGAATGAGTTCGTATCCAGAGCCACAATGACTTAGGCAGCTAGTATCTCCACAAAACACAAATATCTTGGTTATTGTTGTAGAAGTATCCTGATATTTTACTACAGCATCCTCACATTCCCTACATGAAGGTTCATATGTAGTGATGTAATTCCTTCCAATTTCGCTATTACTTCTTATGAAATAAAATATCTCATGATATGGTTTGTTGTTTATCCTTATCCAAAAACCATTACATTCTGTACATCCTTCCATCAAATAGGACCATATTGAATGTTCGCTAGTCTACAACCATATGTAAAAGATACTGAGTGTAATCGTTTACATTTAGATTATTTTCTTGCCAATCATCTGAGGACTTTAAATAAGATGAAATATTGCCTTTCAGATTTGACTTACTATGTATGATACATGATACCCTTAATTTGCTTGTCTTAAAAAAAATTATTCATGGTTCTACTACCGAGTCCCTTACGTAGTCGTGCCTGATCCTGAGAATGAAGTACGGAGACAGTACTGTAGCCAGACGGAAAGTACAGGTACAGGATTGATTGATTGACTGAATGATTGAAGTGACGAATGTAGAATGTAGAGATGATTTGACATCGATGAGAGGAAGACAAGTAGAGATTTAGCATTATATTTTATTATTACGAAGATTGAACACTACTATTAGTGTAATAGGGAGAGAATATACATCTTATACCAATCGAGTAGGGGAAATACAACATTGGCGTCATCATCTTAATCGAGCATCTCTTTATTCGTGCATCTAGGACGCTTTCCCACGGCATACACAGCATGACTGTGATCAAGCATTCCGTTTCTAATACATATTTATTATTTATTTATTCCAGTTCATGTCTATAATTGAAGCATACATATACATATATAGATATATATAGATATAGTATAGAATGCATCCTCTTGCAATACGTTTAGAAGACTTGAGTCGATCCGTGTATCTTAAGTGTTTGGAATATCGTGCAGTACATATGAATTCCATTCCACAAATGATACGTCATATATTATTCGGCATGGTCCTTTGTAATATATTTCTTTTCTTTGCTACATTAGACCGTGCTTCCATCCTACATCATGATCATAAAGAATCGACTTCAGATACAAGTCTATTTCTTTCAGCGATATCTTTTGTTCATGTTATTGGTGTATGGTATTTTCTTTTTCATTCTCTAGAACCCATGTATATAGGTGGAGGTGGACCCTCCTATCATTCGTCTTTATCAGCATCGTCATCATCATCCTCAGGAGGTACTACGACATATGATTATATACTTCGACATCAAGGTCTCATTTGTAATAGGAATGATTTAACAATAGGTATAACTGTGGGTATTACTGTTGCATTAGGAGTTTTCTTATTTCATATCACATTATCCTTGGAACATGTACTAGACATTGGTGGTCCGATACGACTTTATGCTTTTTTCTTAGCATGTATGGATTTCGTTTTAGCTATATTCATCATTAAAGGAAAAGAAGATTTTATTCAAATACAACATGTATGGGAATCGCATCAATATCATACTATATCCGATCCTGTACTTGTAGATGATGATGAAGAAGAAAATAGAACTGTGATGGATACAATTTTAGGTTATCATCATAAATGATATTCTCTCTAACATTTATAAATGATATAAGTTTTGATCTCTCAATAGTAAGCCTATTTTATTGCTTTCCAATAGTACTCTCATAATTGGCTAAACCTGTGAGTAAGAGTATATCCATAACAAGGCATATACATACTAAACTAATAAAACATTGAAAAGCTAACATGTTTTTCTTCCCAATAGCTGTTCCAGTCCATGGACTACAACAATCCAATGAAAAAGGAGAAACAAGGAATGGTATTCAAAATAGAAGAATCAAGATTCATGGTGAGACTATACAATCTCCCAATAAAGTACGGGGGAATAAAAAGTAAACACAACGACAACAACATACCATGTATGATCATATTCTTCAATAATACATCCACATTCTGGATCATACAAGGCATCTCTTGGACGATAACTTAAGGTTTCTTCATTCCATCTCCATGGAGTATTCGACGACGATGATGATAATCCTGGTTCATGATGACGTATCATAATACCAGGATCACGACAACTTACACTAAATAATGCAAAACATAAACCGATCGTTAAAAGAGTCCATGCCAAGGAAATAAACCATTTTTGTCCTGGAATAAAAACAGCAAAGTAGGCTGTTAAGAAACTAATACCTAGGATTAATGGGTATGTCACAAAAAGTAACATGGGCCAAAAGGGACCCATGACTAAATCCAATACATGTCGTTTCTGTGTTGATATAGAAGCTTTCATACTTGTATGTTTTCTCTTCTGTAGGGATGATGATGATTGTTGTTGTTGTTTGGATGATACTTTCCGTTTACGCGTAGGATTATCCTTGGAATTGTGTAAAGACTCCTCCTTGTCTAACCCTTCCTCCTGTTCATTGTCATAATCATGATTATTATTATCATTTCCAGATACAAAGACATCAGAATTATGAGAATGACATTCATCATTATCGTCATACTCGTCTCCAAGGGTCTCCCCCTCATCATCTTCATATCGTGACACGGAATAGGATTTAACGGGTATTTCCATCCATCGATCTTTTAAAATAATCATATTCCCTATACGCTTAGCTCCCATAGCAGAACAAACGACTGCTGAAAGGTAAAGACATGCACAATCACAAATCATTGCAGTATCCTCCATCGAGTCTACCAATCCCTCATCATCATCATCGTTACTTTCTCGTTTCTTCTTACGTGCATATAATTCATCTGCCCATGTTGGTTCTACAAGTCCTACAGCATACAATGAATTTTTCCAATGTCGTATCTTGGGATCTGCATCTAGTTCATAATCCTCCTCTTCATTCTCGATCGGTGATGATAATGATGATGGATCTCCCGTCGGATCAGAGTTTGGAGTCATCGGTTGTAAATCATCATCCTCCGAGCCATCTTCTATATATAATGGCTTGTAACGACGAGACATGTCGGAGTGCGTGCGATGATGAAGTACGAAATGGAATTGCAAACGATGAGATAATGCTATAGTAGGGGAATATCGAATCGGGAAAGATGCGACGCTGTGTAATTATTTACATTGATGGTTGGCAAACGGCGTAATGAATTGCAGAACAAAGAACAAATGCGTACAGTAGTCCTACTGTATTTTATACGTGCTGCTGGGTCTACTAGCTAGAAAGTCTCTGATAGGATAGCTTCTACATAGAAACATTGTAATGTAGCAACTACATATTTCTACTTATTATTTATGAAAGGATTTTATTTTTATTTTAATCACCTCCATTCATGGATGTCAAGGCTATACTCGAACTAGCGTGAAGATATTGCGCAGTTGCTGCATTTTTCCTTGCCGTATGATTATTTCCATAACCATATAATTCATTCTTATATCGAGAATCATCAACGACATCTCCAGTACTAAAGTTAGCCTTGGCTAAGGCAAAGTAGGTATTCATGGTAAGTAGAGAATCGGATCCTGCCTGATGCTCTGCACCGACACGTTGCAGTCCTAATGCATCGGCTAATCTTTGCAATCCACCAAAGTATGAATTCATAAGACTGGTCATATATTTCACATCATAAATGGTAGGAAAGTATAGTTTCAATGTCTCGAAGAATCCCTTTTCATCATTGGGTAATTCTTGCGTCGTAAGTAACTTCAAGAGATATCCATAATCAAACCCAGAATGAAACGATACCCATTTCACTCGGTCATCCAATACAAGACCACTAACCATGAGTAATTCACCAAAATGCAATGGATCGATACCCCTAGTAGCATGATCTTCAAAGGATATACCTGCCTGTACCAGTAAATCAATAGAATCTTGAGCAAACATATCCTCGGTGAGACTGAATTTGAAATTAAATTGCCAGCAGGGACATCCATGAGCTAAATTTCCTTCTGCATCAGCAAAGGATAATCCCAATTGTATAATTTTTAGTAAGTCAACATTGACTTTGAGTGATTTGTAATGAAAATCGTGTGAATAGGATTCCGAGACGGGTCGGGCAACGATGCCTGGAAATTCAGTATCCATGGCAATGTAAGGATAGGTCTCAATGAGTTCACGTATAATAGCCATTTCCGACTCGACATTTTCAGCCCAAACATTCCGAATTTCCATAACTTCACTATGAAATAGTAAATTTACCATTATAATTGATATTCTCTTTTCTCGTTTTCAAAAGAAAGCAGTACAAAGAAAGGGTTGACTTGTCTTACCTTCTATGGGAGAACCAATATTTTGGTAATGCATTACTATATACCTCGGGGGGTGTAGCCGTGGAGGGTAGACTTGCTCCTCCTGTACTGCTTGTAGAGGATCCACCAATACTTTGATTGGACGAGGGTGAATTGGTACGATTGGTTCGAATTTGACCTTGTCCTGGTGTTGACTGCGATGATGGTACTGGAGACGAACTCCGATTATTATTTGCAGTAGCACTTATACTGTTTTGAAATGATGAAAAGGAAGAAGATAGTGATGGATTGATTCCACCACGTGCATTGTGTTGAGGTGCATCCGACGAGGATACAGCTGCTGAAGATACGGATGATGACGTCGTCGACGAAGACGAGGATCCCCCATTGGTAATGGTATTATTCGATGAAGCTCCAAACCCACTCAAAGCAGCAGCACCTCCACCACCCCCGAAAAGTCCTCCACGAACACTTGTAGCAGAAAAGGGTACAGACATGTTCTATTATTTGTGATACACAGCTTTTAAATATCAAGAAAGAGATTTACGAAAAATTCTTGGGAAGAATAAGGAAGAAGCTTGTGATGTCGCCGCAGACGCCAGCGGAGGGCGCGGATGCGCGGAGGCTGGGACCTACAGGCGTAGTCCTATGTAGGACCGAATTAACTTGATGTATGGAGACTTACTACAACAAACAAATTGATTTCATAGAAATACACATAACTGGATGAATTCCTTCTAGGAACAAATTGATTTCATAGAAATACGTTGGAAAAACTCCAATGGTAATATTTATTTGAAAGTGAAACAGTAGGGATAAGTTTCCCGTACCTAAATCCTTTGGCGCGCCTAATTTCAAAAGTAAAGATCATCCGTCTTAAGTTCTCGAAGATATGGAGAAAGATTGTGACCCTCTTGAATCGCATCCATGTCTGAATCGTTTTCCGTGCTGTTTGACTCTTTGTTTGAGTCTTCGACAACATATATTTTGATGAGTTACAACAGAGATGATTGATATAACAAATGATATGATAGGATAGATATTCTCGCAAGGGGGTTAAAGGTTTCCCTATATACATCATAATCATATTTAGATAAGATATAAAGGTATTGTAAACCAAACATGAATTGAGTGGCCTTATGTATGTAGAAATGTACTGTGGTTACCTCCAAGTTAATTAACCCTTTCTCGTACTTCTGGCCCCAAAACCTTCATACCCATCATCTTCAACCAACTTGAGATGTATGTAGACTTGTACGAGCGAATTGATTTCATAGAAATAGACAAAGTAACAAAGTATACTATTTCTTGTTTCCGTTTGTCATTCTTTTACATCCCATATCACCGAAGAAGATGATGAATAATCACATAGATGTGAAATATCTGTGGAATCGACGAATATCACATCATACAAGCAATAGCAGTAGTAAATCAGTCTATCGTAAAAGAAAAGCTGTATACAAGTGGATATTCCTTTTACCTCTTTTTCTTTGGAATGATATTTCCTACTGTTTCCGTAGGGGTCCAAATCACGAGGGATCATTATTACAGGATGCAAGTATACGTCTACGGTATACAGATACAGTTCCTCTTTTTTCGTTCTTATTTGTACAAGCTGTACAGGAACTGACGATGAATAATCAAACACTATTAACGAATCATCAAGACGACGAGGATATAGACAAGAATCATACATCATCATCACAACAACAACAACAACAGAGTCATAATTCCAAAGCTAGAATACGGAGTAATTCATCATTTCATAGGGGTATCATGAAGAATTCAGAACAAAAACAACAAAATACCGTAGACTCTTCTACTTCAAATACAAAGCTATATAAATCTCCCTTGACTATATCGCAAATATTAAAACGAGCGGGTAAATCAGGCTTAGATGGGGGGATTTCGGGTGCTATCGCAGGATTTATACAAGTTATTACTCTCATGTGGCTACGTACGGTTGTGAATTATCAATGTAGATATGGAACGACGTTTCGTCAGGCTTTCATTACCTTATATCAACAAGGGGGTATTGCACGATTTTATCGTGGATTGAGTTTTGCTTTAATACAGGCTCCGCTGGCACGATTTGTCAGTACAGCAGCCAATGATGGAGTCGAAACATTCGTAGCTAGTTTAGAAGCTACGAAACATTGGGGTCCAGGTCGAACAACGATTGTAGCAAGTATTGTTGTGGGAATATGGAGAATGATACTAATGCCTATTGATACATGTAAAACGATATTACAAGTGGATTCAGTAGAGGGATTTCGAAACTTAATGCGTAAAGTCAAGGCGGGGAAGATTGACGTACTGTATCAAGGTGTGTACAGCTACTGGATCTTCTGTCATTGTGAATGTTGACCGTATGTGCATTTCTTATGTGAATTCAATCACTCGTATATATTTTTCTTTAGGTGCTAGTGCGAACGCTCTAAGTGCTATATTGGGTCACTATCCATGGTTTTACACTTACACCTTTCTAACGAATAATGAGCTTTTGAAATATTTACTACCAAGTAAATTGTTACGTCATGCAAGTATTGGGTTCATCGCAAGTATTATTAGTGATACGATTGTGAATGTATTCCGCGTTGTGAAAACAACCAAGCAGTCCTTGGTGGCTAAACATGCTGTGGTCAGTTATGGTGAGGTAGTGGCGATGATCCTTGCTGCCGACGGATGGAAGGGACTATTCGGTCGTGGTCTCGGAACCCGATATCTAACAAATGCTGTACAATCCATAGTTTTTACAATTATCTGGCGGGGATTAGCTGAAAAGTGGAATCGCAACAACAATGAAGGTAATACTTCAAAAAGAGAGAAAACGTTAAATGAGGCGGAGGCAATGGAGAAGTAATTTAAGACAATACCAATTTTTGAATAAGAAATTTTTTGGGAGATTCACACAATTATTTTTAACTTTACAGATTTTACTATTTACCATTGGAAATGAGGAATCACATACGTAGGTTTTAATGCCCTTGCATATGGATCCTTTCCACTTCTTTGATAATTGAATGTGTCCAACACCGTTTGTGCGTCCACAGGGATATTTTCAGTAGAAACAGCTGGGGAATGAATACCATCTAAAAGAACCCACAAGGTAGCACAACATTTTCCAGAACCTCCTGTTACATCTGTTTCCAGTGCATCTCCTACCATTATAGCTTTCGAAGGATGTATCTTAGATCCATCCTTATTTATCAAGGCAATATCGTATACCTCTGAATAGGGTTTCCCAATTCGTTTAACGAACTGTGCATTGTCTACACCAACTAATAACTTCTCGTATGCATCTCCTATAGCACCCGGCATGGGAGGTAAACCTTTATCCGGTCGTACCTTATCTGGGTTGGTAATCAACATGGGTAATTGTCTCTCTGCGGCAATATGAAGAATATCATTCATTTTTTGATCAAACACTTCATTTCCATATTCTTGTTTTGATATTATATGATCTGATCCATCCTGTAAGGTAAACATACCACGAGCTATAATTAAATCTGCATTTTGAATAGAAGACAAGGACCATCCAGCCGAGATGACATATTCTTCATCATCATCACCACTACCCACTACAAATACTTTTGTCTTTCCTTGTTTTCGAAGATTGGTTAATACATCCCAAGTTGTTGTTGCATCGTGACGTCCCGATAACATATCATGTGATACATCTCCTGATGTTATAATATTATCAAAAGATGTTGAAGGATCAAAACCTAATTGAGTAAGCATCTTAATAGAGTTATCACGACGTTTACTGGAATTAGAAAGAATGATAATTTTCTTATTTCTCTTTTTAAGTTCTTTCACTGTATCTATGACACCCTTGTAAGGTTTCGAACCATCATGTAACACACCCCACATATCAAGTAAGAACACATCATATAAATCTACAATTTCTTGAATCGATTGGATATGAGATAATTTTGAAATCGATGTTGATATTGACGAAGAGGTAGATGAATTTAAATCTCTTGTCATGGAATGTGTGAATGAAGGACGATGATGATGATGTATAACCAAAAAGGAGAAACTACGAAGGAGGTGAGAATCTAGTAGGAGAAAAATGAATAAGAAGATATACTGAAGCATTATATCGACATGTGATCTTGTGCCGCACCCAAATGCGATCAGAGACTGTGGACAGCACTGTATTACTAGATATTATTGGCCGTATCCTGAAATACCAAATTGGTGCACGCCCGAAATGACCGTACCGGCTACTAAACGACTATTATTTGGTGCACGCCCGTCTCACCAAATTGAGTTT
>Ga0169931_10006846_pt1 | contig 17063 bp, 9 predicted proteins | sample Kivu_15m_20L_FD_129675 | JGI IMG/M metagenome (GOLD analysis project Ga0169931, IMG submission 129675) | Freshwater microbial communities from Lake Kivu, Western Province, Rwanda to study Microbial Dark Matter (Phase II) - Kivu_15m_20L... | ecosystem: Environmental > Aquatic > Freshwater > Lake ...
ATTCATCAAGGACTAATCCCATATTCCCAAATTATTTCACAAGGAAGAAGAGCTCAATCACAGACTAGAGCTCCAAGAATCGAATCATTTAGGATTTATGGATCAGGTAATCGGGGAAATCAGGTAATATCCCTAACATTCTCTGATTTTCCGATGGGTCAACAAGGAACTACTGGTCAATCCATTTTTGACCACCCGATTCTAAGCTTAATGTTCGGAGGAAGCAACAACCAGATAGGAGGATTTTTAAGCAGGCATAGAGATGGGGATGCCCCATTCGAAAATTTGTTAAATTTATTAATGCAAATGGATCAGAATAGATACGGTTCTCCCCCTGCTTCAGAAAAAGAAATCAAATTGTTAAAAAAAGAAAAAATCGATGAAATTAATCTTTCTAAATATGTCAATATAGAATGTTCCGTATGTAAGGATCAATACAAACTCAATGATGAAATTGTTAATATGCCATGTACTCATATATTTCATACAGATTGTTTAATGCCCTGGTTAAATGAACATAATAGTTGTCCTGTATGTAGATTTGAATTAAAAACAGATGACCCAGAATATGAAAACAGGAAAAGAGAATTAAGGAGATCATTAAGTAATTCTAGAAGAAATAATTATAATAATGATTCAAATAATATGACAAATGGAAGTAGCACTCATGAATATTATCCGAGAAGAAGCGAAAGTCACGAATTTAATCGAAGGAGATAAGAATCAGATTTTTTAGATTAAAGCAAATTTAATTAAATATTTTAATTAATTCTATAAAAGTAAAAAATATTTTGTTATGATATACCTATAATTTATTAAAATTTTCATAAAATCACTCGATAAATTTATTCTTTTCACTATTCAGCCTTGGTAGTACAACTTGCAAAATTTTTCGAAATCAAAGTAATTCTTTTCTTTCGGCATATAAGGTTTATTTTGCATTTCAGACTTTACAATATTCTCCAATTCGAAATAATTAAGAATGTCGTTGATTTCTTCTTTGCTGAAATTCAAGTTTTTTGTTCGACTTATATTTTGAATATCTTCATATGTTATATATCCGTCACACTGAGAATCAATTTCTCTATAAACTTCAGCAAGTATTTTATCATCTATACGATAATTTTTAAAAAATTCTACGATGTCTAAGAAATTTTGTTTGGTAAATTTATCATCAGTTCTGAACTTTTTAGTTCTCTTCAAATCTATTATACAGTTTTTTATCTCAAAAAGATTTTTTTTCATTCCTAAAACATCTAATAGATTTTGAACTTCATTTATATCAATAAGTCTGAAGTTTCTATTTTTAACAGTAACTTGGTAAATATCAAAACATTCATCAGCAAGTTGCACAATGTCAACAGTGAAAGGAGTTTTTATTCTGTGAAGTTCGTCATTAGGGTAAAGTAGATTAAAATCAATATCGCCTTTGCTGTTAATTATTTTCTTTTCTCCTAATACTAATTTTTGAGATTTCTTGACAACCTTAATTTTCTTTTCTTTATTCTGTTTTGGAATTTCAATTTTTTGAGTACCCCTGAAATTTTTAATTGTTGGTGTTCTATTGATTTCATTCTTAGAATTTTTCAATGCAATTTTTGTATTATTAAAACCCTCAGATTTATCGTCTTGGTCGCTTTCTTCATTAGATTCTGATTCTTCCTTACTTTCGAATGTTTTATCTTTATTTTCATCTTCACTTTCTTCGTCTTCTTCTTCCTCTTCATATGATTCATCCTCGTCCCCATCACCCTGATCTGAGTCAGATTTTTTATCCTCTACGCTGGACTTAATTTTATCTTTGTTATAATCATAGGATTTAGACATATCTTGACTGCTTATTTTTTTCTTACTATTAAAAGTGTCATGACTAGACTTCTGTATTTGATCATTAGACGATTTTAAGATATTGCTAAAATCACTAAATTTCTTTTTATCATCAGAGATATTAGAGTATTTGATATCTTTCGTATTCGTCGATGATTTCAGTTTATTATCACTATCATTTGACGTAACGATTCCTTTACTGTGAGGGACTGATTTCTCTACGTCCTTACTGATTTTGTTATAAATGCTATTTTTGTTGTAATCATAATTTTTCGAATTATCCCAGCTATCATCCTTGTTATTTGTTTTGTTTAATGAACTTTCTTCATCATACATTTCTTTGCCTTTCATTTAATATTTTATAAATAATTCAGATAATAGATTTTAAATTCACTGAAAATTTTTAAATTTACTTTAATAAAATTTTAATAAATTGTATATATTTTTCAAAATTGTAATTTCTCTTATTAAATGGACAATCAACAAGATAAAATTGAAATTCAGAAAAAATTGAGCGAAGAGATTATGTCTGAAGCTCAGGAATATTTCAACATAGCTAGAGAATATAGAGATAAAAAGTGGAATGATGATGAAGATCATGTAACAATTAAATAAAAAAAATTTTAACCTATCAGAAATACATCATGAACAGAAAGTGGTTGCAAAAATGGAAGAAATATGTTGACTACTCTTTCATTAAAAGAAAAATGATTTATCAACAACAATACTTGGGAAGAAAATTAAAGCCATACATAATTGATGAAAATTTAAAACCTGGTCCCATTGACAATTCAGAAATTTTAGTTTCTTTAGATGAATTTCTAAATGATGGTGATTTATCTGATCAATCTAATTTTATTATAAAACCTGGAATTGATCAAAGGGAAGAAATAAAAATATGTGGTAAAAAGCTGTGGGAATTTTTCTTCAAAAAATATGGTGGCGGTCCAGAAATTATAAGACCTTGGATAACACAAGGTTCCTCTTATTCAGCACAAAAAATTGTTGAAATTTTTTCAAGAAATTTAAATATTTTAATCTTACCTGAAAGAAGAAAAATTAGTAAAGAAAATATTTACTCACTTACAACTCTTTCTGTATTTTGCTCTCGAAATCAAAATTTAGCAGATATGAAACAAAGACTTGTCGAAATTTTTGAAAATATTCGAAATAAAGATATAAAGAAATTCAAAGAAGGGAGTATTTTAGATCTATGGTTGAAAAAGAAATCCTTGACTGTAAACAATATTCGTTTATGGAAAATAAATTCTGAATCAAATCTTGACGAATTCAAAGAATTTTTATTGAAAAATTTAGATGATATTATTAACACAGATAATCAACTAAATACAGAAGAATTGCTGTCCTATTTGGAATATATACCTAATGCATTTTTAAAAAACTTGGAATTTGCAGATACCGATGTAGGGATAATTGAATATTTTGATGATGAAAGTCCTCCAATATTTGAAATAAAAAATATCGAAATAAAAGAAGATAAATGCGATTGGTGTGATAATCGAAAACTTTTAAAAATATTTTGCAGATGCAAGGAGGTAGGATACTGCTCAACTTCGTGTCAGGATAGAGGGAGATCATACCATTTAATAAAGTGCAAAAGACGGTTCAGTTTCGAAGAAGACACTTTTAATTTTACATCAAATTCAAGAAGAGGTCTGACTGGTTTACAAAATTTAGGTAATACTTGTTTCATGAATACTTCATTACAGTGTTTGAGTAATTGTTATGAGCTGACAAGATATTTCATAGAGGATTATTACAAAGAATTTATAAACTTAGAGAATTCAATCGGTACCCAAGGAAACTTAGCAAAGGCCTACTCAAATTTATTAAAGAATTTATGGTTTGGTACTAGTAATATATACTCCCCCTGGAATTTTAAATCTGCCATCGAAAGATTTCAATCTATGTTTATAGGATATCAACAGCATGATACACAAGAATTTTTAAATTATCTTTTAGACGGCCTCCACGAGGATTTAAATAAAGTTATAAATAAACCAATTGTTATAAAAGATGATTCAAAGAAGGAAGATTCTGTTAAAGCTAAAGAAGAATGGATTGGTTTTTTAAAAAGAAATCAATCTTTCCTAGTCGATCTTTTATATGGGCAATATAAATCTATTCTATTCTGTCCTGATCCAAACTGTCAGAATGTTTCAACAACATTCGACCCATTTTTATCACTTTCTCTACCACTAAGTTCAAATACAGAAAAATATGAAGTCAAATGTTTTTTTATTTTTTATGATATAAATATCACCCCGATACATATTGTTCTTAATTTTTTCTCAGAAACAACCGTAATGTCTTTGAGAAACAAATTAAGCAAGTTGTTGAATATACATCCTTTTTCGTTTGTAATTATGAAGATAGACAAAAATAGTGAGTTTGATTATTTTTGTAATTCAGGAATGTTACTTAAAATAAATTCTGCCAAAAATCTGTCCAAAAATGAAATGGCTTTTTTCTGTTTGCAAATAAATCCTAGCATTTTTTACAACAAAGCAGAAAATAAACTTTCAGACTTATCAGAATATTCACAAATCGAAGGATTTGAAAATATTTATGAAAACATGATAAAATCAAAACAGGAAAAAAAATATCTTTACGATGAAGATTACGAGGAAGATCAAAAAGGTCAAACTAAGGAAACAATTTGTTATTATTCCAAGTTTGAAATAATGAATAATTTGAAAATAAAACCCGTAGTGTTAAGAGTTAATACTGACAATAATTATGGTCTTTCCAACAACTATATTATGGTTAGACTAAACATCACAAAATATAATGGGACTACTTCTAATTTACGTAGTAATTATATTTTTCCAAGAGTTATTTTTCTTAATAAGAATTGGTCGACTAAGCATGCTCATCTCATTATAGCAAATTATTTTTCCCCTATTTTCAGAGATAAATATCCCTTCGATTATTCAAACTTGTGGGATTCTTTCTTCCCAGATTATGAAAAATCAATATCAAACCTAACAAATCTTACACACGAGGATCATATGAAAAAGAGATATCCATATATTATTCGTATTAAAAGCATATTTACAGAAATGGGAGGTCATTGTATATTTTGTGGCAAAAATATATGTGAAGACTGTCTTTTACCATGTAGAGAAGATGTTACAATTCAAAACATCCTTGATAAAATACAAAAAAATCATAACATGCCTATTGATAACACTTACTACTATCTAAATGAAAGACAAAGAAATATCTGTCCACTTAAGGAAACAGATTTTGTTTTAGAATCATCATGGTTGAAAGAATATGAAGATTTAGTCAAGATACTAAATATTAAACAAGACTTCGAAATAGATGAGACTATTGGTCATAGGTATCAAGATAAGATTGATTTAAATACCTGTTTCAAATATTTTGTAAAACTTGAAAAATTAGAAGAAGATAATGAATGGTATTGTCCAGAATGCAAGAAGCATACAAGAGCTGATAAAAAAATGGAAATATATAAAACTCCTCATATTCTTATAATCCATCTTAAAAGATTCAAAAATAATAGGAAATTAAATATTTTGGTTGATTTTCCTATCACGAATTTAGATATTTCAAAATATGTTATAAACAAGGAAAATGACATTACATTGAAATATGACCTTTTTGCAATTGCTAACCATAATGGAAGTCTCTCCGGAGGACACTACTATGCTTATGCTAAAAATCATTTCGACAATAAATGGTACTGCTTTAATGATAGTTCTGTCTCTATAATTAATGAAGATGAATTAGTAACTAAATCTGCCTATGTTTTGTTTTATCGAAGAAAAGATTCAAATCAAATTCTGAATTTAGAAACGCTATTTAAGAAGCCTTTTGAAAATTACGAAATTTTAGATAATAAAAATTTTCCATCTAATTCTGATAGCATAAGAATGTTAAAGATAAATATGAATCAAATGGAAATGTAATACAGTTAGCAAATGGAATATATAAAATTTAAAAGATGGTGATAATTCAGTTTTTAAATATAGATTGATTTAAATTTAACTTTTTATTAAAAAATTTTTATTATAATTTAAAAATTTCATCATATTGACAAACAAAATAAATTCACTATACATATTATTGCTTTAAACGACAATTTTTGTGTGATGCATCCATCTGTTTCCTTATCGTAATATAAGGCCATATTTTGAGTAAAACCACTTGATTCATTTTGTAAAAATGTATAAGATAATACAAATTTGAAATAAGGTGAAATCTTTATTAAATCAGGAATAATTAAATCGTTTAAATGATCCATAAAAAAATCTATGTCTTTATAGTTAAAAACCTTATCTTTCAAGAAAGAATTTAAGTGTAAATTTAAAACAAATTTGCAGTCATTTTCAATTTTACTAAATAAAACTTTATATTCATCACTCATTATTTTTTTAATAATTGAGATTGATAAATTTCCTAAAAATTAAAGAAAAATTATAGAAAATTTTATTACAAATAGTGTATATTAGATAAAAAAATAGCTAAGGAAATCCAAATAAATTTTCTAGCTTATGTAATTTCATTTATAAGTTTGGGCATGACAAAATATACATTTTCAATTTTGCAAATAAATATCAAAATTTTTATTTTTATTTAATTAAATGAAAAACGACTATGTGCCAGTTGAAATCGATTCGAGAGAAGTAGAAAATGAAAATCTAATAAGTAAAGGAAATATTGATGATCCTTCGAAAGGAACCCTAAATTATTTACAAACTTTAGTAGATAAAGAAGGATTGAAATCATTTCAGTATTTTACAGCTTTTTCATTAGGTTTAATCACATTTATAAATGGAATATATGCATACGAATTCAATTTTATCTATCCTTCCATTATTAAATTTCAGTCAATAACTGGTGTGCTAAAAGAATTACTAAATACCAGTTTTGCATTTGGTGACATGGTAGGAGCATTTACTTGTCAATATTTTGCAAAATATTTTGGTAGGAGCAATTCAATTATAATGTTTTCTGCTGTTCTCATGATTAATTCTTGCATAATTTCTGTTTTTTCAAACATTTGGTGGCTCTCTATATGCAGATTAATAGGCGGAATTTCAATTGGGGTTAATTATTGTCTAATGGTACCTACTTTAACTGAATTTTTACCTACTAAATTTAGAGAAATAATTACAATTACTTTTTTATCATTTTTCAGAGTGGGAATAATTGTATATGTTCTAGTTGATAGAATATTTTCTATCGGACAAAACAACATGATGAGTTACTTACAAAATGAAAAAAATGAAATATGGAGAAATGCCCTTTATCTTCCTGCAACTATATCTATATTATTATTTATTACGAATATATTCTCGGTCAAGGAGACCCCTAGATACTTATTTTTAAATTCAAGGAACAACGAGGCTATTCGTGAAATTAAGAGAATTTATCATAGACACTTGAAGAGTTTTGAAGATGATAAATTAGTTAAAGAAGGTAAAGAATTTTGTGAGCTGTCTAAATTTCAGGGTAAATTTGTTGATTTGTTTTCAGGTAATTACATCAGACAAACTATATTAACATCTACAATCTTATTATGTAGCAATATTTGTACTACTTCAAACACATATTCTTTACCATTAATTTTAAATTTCAACATTTCTAGTTTTTGGGGATATATAATTATACAACAAGCGGTAGCTGCTCTTGCACATATACCTGCAATATTACTTTCTCGTAATAAAAAGATTGGTAGAAAATATACTATCACGATAGGATTTTTCGGAACCGCATTAATTTCTATTATTACACTTGCTTTTTCTAATGGCATAGAAATATCTTCTCCTATTATGTTTAGTTTTATGATGTTATTTGGTCCTACTGGTAAATTATATGTTGCTGAATGTTTTCCTACAAAACTAAGAGTCGAAGCAATATCCCTTTCATATTCTTTAGCTAGAATGGGAGATTTTTTAAGCTTCATACTTTGTGGAATGCTGCACTCATTATTTAATTATGGACCTATGTTGGTCATATTTATTTCTTCTATTATTGGGGGTATATGTACACTTTTGTTAAAAGTGGAAACTTCACACACAGCTCTTGATACAAGAATGTAACAAAAGATTTTTTATAAATTGAGAATCATAAGTTGAATTAATATGTATAATTTAAATTAATAAAAATTTTTATTAAATAATTTATTTAAGTTTTTTCAATATTGAATCTTAAAATTAAATTAGGTTCTGATTTTAATCATTATAATTCAGGATGAATTTTTTCTGAATTAAAATTCACGGTAAAATTTATCCTAATTTAATTCTTATAAATTTTATATAAATAAGAGATAAATCAAGACACTAATTTTTTGACTACTTCACTAACATTATTTGACTTGATACTGTACCCTATAACAGCTCCTTGAGAACCATGCAAATTTCTATTGTTGCTAAATATGATTTTCTTTATTCCATCAGTATTAATTTTGTAAACATAATATTCGCCATTACCTCCGCTTAAGGGTTCAACTGTGTAATCAACATCATAACCCTCACTATTTAATGCCCCAACTAGAGTTTTTACGACACCGTCGCAAGCAGAATTATAGCCTCAGCTTGAACACAATTCTGCAAGGATGGTTAATTTCTTGCCATTAGGATTTTGAGATTTTGAGATTTCTGATTTTCTTGTAGGAATTCCTCCCATTTATCTATATTATTAATAAATCTAAATAAATATATTTATTTATTGAAAAATTATTTGCTTCAAAATATTTTAAATTTAAGTATATGTTACCAATAATTAAATATAAGCATATCAAACATTTAAGTTTTTAATTAAAAAAATTTTAATGCCAATAAGTATATCAAATTTTAATAAATTTCGGCTATCTAGTTTTTATATTCCCATAATAAAACGAATTTCAACAAATCTCCGAAAGCTTGTCCACTAGTGTGATAATCTCCGGAAACAATAGCTTCGTAACCTTTAGTAGCCCTATCCTTGACATCTCCAATATACAAGACTAAATGTAATGCAAGCTTTTCTAGATATTTATCTGACATGAATACAGCAATTACTTTATCTCCGACTTGTTTGATTTCAAGAGCCAAATTTTTGCAAGGAGCAACAGCATCACTTAATTTCGTATAGATATCAATAGCATACCATGAGATGCTCTTAATTATACTTAGGAAATCAGAATGTAAATTCAAACTTTTTATTAATTCAAATATTTGAACCACATCGTTAGGAATAGAAGCATCATTAAAAATTTTTAAGCAATCATTTTCTTGGGGTAAGTTGGAGAAAACAGCAAATCCTTCGAAAAATCCTTTAGTAAAATTTAAAATGTCTCCAGAGGTAGGAGCTCTTTTCAATTCTAAGCTACTGTCATATGGAATTATTCCAGTGTTTTTCATTGCATCATTTGTAGATTCTTCTTCACCTAAAAAGCTAAGGACTGGATTTTCAGGGTCACATCTTAACTTGATCATATTACATTCGTATCCATTAGGGCAGAAGTTTTGGTCATCAGGGCAACATTTTCCGTTTGGTGACTCGAAACAAACATATTTTGCACTAGAATGAATGCTAGGACAGCATGTATAACCTTCACTAGGACATCTATGATTACTGTCTGGATAACATTTCCATGATTCATTTGCTGTGATACTAACAAGTAAAATTACTGCAATAATAAAACTTAAAGTGTTTGAATATTTCATTCTAATATTTTTATATTTTTATTAATTAATTAAAGATTAATTATATTAATTTATTTAATTCTTTATTATTAAGAATAAATATTAAAGAAGTTTAAGATAATAATAAATAGTAGGCTAATAGTCAGTAGATTATTTTAGTCAGAAACTTTACTTTTTGGATGGCAGATTTTTTAACTTGGGAGCATTAAATCTTCTCTCCTCAGCTAATTTTACATCCATACTGGTATTAATGTTGCTATTGAAGAACATAGATTCGTCGATGCTTCTATTCTTGTCCATTTTATTTGGAGAAACGGGCACATTGCTCAATGGTTTATTCTTGCTAGAGACTTCATTCCATTTCTTTTTCAGTTCATTTATTTTTGACATAATTGGTTGATTACTTGGTTTGCTAGAATTGGTTACAATTCCACTATTCATAATTGAGGTTTCCAATTTACTTTTATTATCAAAGGCATTTATATTCCTGTAATTGGTCTCTTCAGTCATTTCATACACAGTAGGACTAGTAACAATACAAGTATTATTCAAAGCTTTTTTATTAGTAGAAGAAACAGGTTTATTAATACTGATGCTACTATTATTAAAATTAGCAAGTTTCGATTTCAAATTAACTATTTTGTCGTACATCACAGAATTTCGAGAACTTTTCACAGGAGAATTAGAATCAGATGGTGATCGATTTTTTATACTTTTTTTGGAATGATTTACAACTGGAGATCTGCTTTTCTACATTTAGAATAAATATTCATATATGTTACATGATTCTGTTGTGCCCTGTTTTTATTCATCCCCACGCTATCTGAGCTGTTTAAGTGCCTACTTGAATTCGCAACTGTTGTATTAACATTGGAATAGCTTGTATTTCCCTTATTGGAAGTTGAGGCCTTATTATTATCGCTAATTGACAATAAAACATTTCTTATCCATCGCTTAATATATTTATCCTTAACTCTATGCATTTCAACTCCTCTTAGATAATCATTAACTATCATATCTTTCTTGAGCTTAACTAATTCATTTATTAAGTTTTTGATGTATCTTATGACCATTTGATCTGTTTGGTTCTTAACCTCTAAATCTGGATTTGTTGTATCAAAATCAATTAAGAGTTCGTGAATTTTAATCAAAATTTTATCGACTTCAATGCTAATAATTATTTGATCAAGTATCTAGAAAATAATTGTTAATCGAATTTATATTATTATTTTACCTGGTTTATCTTAAGCAAGCATTTAATGGCCAATCCTGAAATTTTTGACTTCATTTCATGAGTTCTATACTTCTTAACAAGCTCTAAAAGAATAGTAATGACTTCAGTGTAATTGCAATTCTCTAGGATTCTTAGCATAGTAGAATTCAAACTCCTTACTATGATTAAACCTTCTTGATTTTCCCCTATTTTATCTAAGTTTTCAATCAGTAGATTTGTCAGAACTTCTTCTGAAAGATCAAATAAAACGTTATAAGAAATATTTTTTATTAGCTCCTTATTGGAAGATATTTTATACAGAACTGTCAAGAGATATTTTCCCAATTTTAGTGGAATATCATACGGATCCTTGTTCTGGAAAAGTATCTTCAACCCTAAAATGAAAGATTTTATAATCATGTCAATGTTAGGAATCAAAATGTGTTTAGTTTGATTAAATCTGGTAAAAATTAATTCGTGAATGATCAATATTGTATTCACTCTTTCTGAAATTTCTCCAGAGTTCAGGTTATTCAAAATTTGCATAAGTTCATTTTTATCAGTAACATTTTCGACTAGAAAACCGGGATTCATTCCCATATTAGAATTATTAGTGGATGCGCCAATTTTCTGATTATTCATCATGAAAGAATTTTCCATTAATTCTTCGTTGTAATCTGGCTTGATTTTTTGAGACATTTTAGGTATGCTTTCGCTGTTTTTCATTAAGTAAGGATTATGGGTATTTATGATTATATTACTATTCTTGCTGTTATTTGAAATAATCGATGATTGAGATACATTTCCTGTTGTCTTACCTGACATGTCTTTGTAGGAATAGTCTTGTGAACTTTTTTTAGCGTGTTGGTGATATTCTTCCTCTTCTTCACTTTCTTGATTATGTTCTTCTATAGAATCTGGATTTGACTCCTCTACAAGTATCAAGCCCATCTGAGCGAATTTAGAATAAAGCATCTCCTTTGTTTTTTCAGGAATATCATTCAAAACAGTCCAAATATTTTCCTTTATTACGGTATATATTTCTCCCAGAAATTTAATTATAGAATTTTTAAGATTGCCGTCATTAGTATTTAGCATTTTAGCTATTGTTCTTACATCTTTTTGCGGAGCAGCATTTACACCCATATTTGAAATAATGTCTGTGCACATATCTATACATTCAATTTTTACTTTCGAAGTTTTTCCTGCACTGCTTGAAACTAAGGTAGATATTTTTGCTGAAACATACATAATACTTTTCTCTAGTAAAATTTTTGAAATTTCTCGCAATTTATTATTGTTATTGGCCAATTTGTCTACAAGCACTGCTACAAGGATGTATCCTTCTGTTTCATTCAAACCTAGTTCGTTTTCTCCTAATTTTTCTATTAGTACGTCACAAAATTCAATAACGAATTTAATTAAAAGAGGATTTTGATTGTTGTAAGATTTCCAACCTACCCATTTTAGAATCAAATCAAGGTTATCGTACATACTAGAAATTACTAAACCGTTATCTCTGATAATACTACCGAACGTTACTAAAACATCTATGTTATGTTTAAGATCTTGATGGAATAGTTTTTCCAAAGTTTCAGTTGTAACTATTTGCTTAAGTTGTTCTTTCAATTTGATTTCAAAGTCCTCGTTTATAGTATCCAAATTAAATTTGTATCTCTTGTCTATTTCTAATCTTTTTTCCTTTGAATTTTTCAAATTTTGTGTAGGCAAGAAAATATCCTTAAAATTTATTTGATTTATATTATTATTTGAAGTTTTTTTAGCCCTACCCTGTGGAGACATAGGATATTTTGGATTTTCCTCCTTTTTAGGATTTTTTTCCTTATCTGGTGGTATATCATAGATAGAACTGTTTACGTTTTCGCTCGCTTTCAAATTTTTACCAATTTTAATCATGCTAAGATTGGGGTTTGAATTATCTGGATTCAAATCTTTTTGATTTATATTATTTGAACTTTCTTGTTTTGGATTGATTTTGTTTTTATTTTCTAATAGGGGACCATCTTTTTTATTTTTCTTAGGTGTCATAGAATTATCACTGTTTTTACGCTCTCCTGATTTGTTAATTTTATGGTTTAAATTTTGACTACCTCCATTATGCTCCAGAGGATCCTCCATATTCATCCCTTTATATTTTTCTAGCATGGTCTTCAAACTATTAGCTATTGCTGTCTTGAAATCTTTTAGTCCATTCATGAAAGCATTTAAAGGTACGAATCTTAATAGATAGGCGATCAATTCATCAGCTGAATTTCTAATAGATATTGTTTTATCTTGCAAACAGGAAAGCATCGATGGAACAAATTCCTTCAAATCAACTTTGTCCTTAATGAATACAAAGGATTCCTTATGTTTGTGCAAAAATCTAAAAAGTTCAGTTCGCATTTCAAAGTTTTCTTGCTTTTGGAGAAGAACTGGTATGTAGATGATAATTGTCTCTAAGCCACATTGAGCCACCCATTTCTCCATACATGTCATAACATCTTCTCTCAAGAGTTGTTGTTTGTCTGAAAGATTATTTAGAAGAGGAGTTCCAAGCGGTTTAGTAAAAGATTTAAAAGGGGAACCTATAGAATCGATAAGTTTACTAAGCAAACTGACTACAAGTCTTACAACATTTTTGTTTCCATCATTTAATCTTGCCTTAATCATTCCAAATATCTCATTTAATCCAGTAGGCAAAATTTTATTGTTAGCATCAGCCAAAACTTTTTCAATATATTCCACAGCTTCTTTTTTTTCAGGCCATTTTCCGTCGTTTATATCTTTAATGTGCTTTGGAGTTATCTTCTTGCTTATATCAACCCTAGGTATGAGAGAGTCCATTATATTATTAACTGCTGCATTTTTGCTGCTTGATGCCTTATTGGTTGCAGTTGTAATTAAACCTTCCTCTTTCAAAGCTGCAGCCTTTAATTGACGCTTAGGTAGTGCATTTATTGCGTTCGCATCTAAAACTGTAATTTTTTCCAACTCTGCCTCAATAACCTTTAATGTAGATTCTTTGATATCTTTCAGCAAAGTCCTGATATCTTTTCCTACGTACTTGTAAAGTACACATATCAAACTAGTGGATGCATTCCTCACCTGGGGATTAGCATTTGCAGCCATTAATTTACAAAGCTCTACCATTTCCTTTACTGGGGTAAGTCCTATTCCAAAATCATCAATTGCTTTTTCGAAAAAAGCAGCGTATTCTTTCATCGCATTATTAGAAGGAGCTTTTTTCTCCATTATTTTCAAAAGATTTGTCATGATGAATTTCGGGCCTTGATTTTCCATCATTGCATAAAGCAAATTAGACATGTTTTCTTTTAATTTGACATCTGCTATTTTTTCAGCGAATCCTCTCAATATCCCTAGTGATAATCTTTTTTCAAAACCTTTACCAGAGAAGTTTGAAATGAGAATAGTATAAATATTTATTGCCTCTCTTACAATATTGAAATTCATTTCTTTGTAATCCTTAAGCTTTATTTTCATAAATACAACAATATTTTCTAAATTGTTCTGAATTAGACTAAAATTAGAGTTTGTATTTTCCGTAATCCAATCGTTTAGTATTATCAAACCGTTCTTTTTTTCATCCCATTTAGTTGAAGAAAGAAGAGTAGCAGCCTCACTTCCGAGAAGAGAATTTATTTTTTCTTCTACCTCATCTTTACTTAATTTTGAATCATCTTCTTCTTCGACATTTCCTTTTTGGTTGTTATTGGTATCAGAAGGAGCAGCTTCCACTTTTTTAGCCGCAGGTTTTTTAGGAGCTGGTTTTTTCTTCGTTTGTACATAGTCTTCGTTCTGTTTTTCATTCTCTTTTTTCATGGCCTCTTCTAATTTTCTTTCGAATTCTTCTAAATCTGCCTGTTGTTGGTTTTTTTTCCCACCAAATACTTCCAAACCATCTTCTTCATTGTTCTCTTTTTTAGGTGCTATTGGAAATTCGTTTGCCTTAGACTGATTTTTCTTTCCTCCAACAGGTATCTCCATTGCATCAGAGTTGTCATTTATTGGAATTTCGATTGCCTGAGCTTTTCCTTTTGGTTGATTTTTCTTTCCTCCAACAGGTATTTCCATTGCATCAGAATTGTCATTTATTGGAATTTCGATTGCCTGAGCTTTTCCTTTTGGTTGATTTTTCGTAGTAATTATTTGAACTTCAAATTCACTATTTTCATTTCCTAATTTATGATCGATCGGAATCTCAGCAAGTGGCTTGCTTTTTGATTGAATAGGTTTTCTGTTATTTTCGGTATTTTCTTTAATTCCATTAAAGTTATCTAGTTTTGATTCATTAGGAATATCGATTAAGGCGCCTTTATTTTTTATAATTACAGCATTATTAGGGACATCATTTTTTACCTCTGAAATATTATTGTTTTTCTCATAATTAGTTCTAGCTTGTTGTTTTACTATCTTCTCAGTTTTTCCTAAGTCAAATTGATCAAAGTTATTATCATTAGTTTTTTTTACTTTAATTTCCAAAGGAGAATCTACTACCCTCTCATTTTGGGAATCCACGTCATAAGATTTATCGTAATTTATCATTTTAGTTAATTCATCTATTTTCACCATTTTATTTTCATTTATTTCATCCATCAATCCTTCATCCATCACGTAATCAAACAATCTGACTTTGATTAAAGCTAGACAATTAAGTGCAGTATTTCGTATTTCCACATTCTGTTCGTCAGAGAGTTTGTCAAATATGTCTATCAAGTCAATAGCTGCATTTTTTAAGATAAATCTGTAGGTTTTTCTTAATGTAATAAGCATGAACTCACATATATTTAGTTTGTATTGAACACTTTTATCAGATGCAACATCACATAAAACTGGAACAATCTCATCAAGAGTCAAGTTATATTTCAAAAATGATGACAGGGTTGTAATTATCTCTTTATTTAATTTATCCTTTTTATCTTTGAATTTTTCAAGAATCCATGGCATATATTCTTTCGCATAAGTCGCAAATGGCTTACCTAGTTGAATAGAAAGAACGTTAATTAGATTTAAAGTAGATTGTGTTATGTTAATATTTGAATCCTTTAATAACTGTCTACAAGCATAAAACAAATTTTCATTATCGTTAATATTACTTGAAATCAATTTACAATTATTTAAGCTTTTTGTAAATTCGTCAAGGATTTCTTTCTTATCCATCCATTTTTTCTCCTTTGAAAGAAGGTCTTCGATCATTTCATCGTTGTATATTTCATGGAGGTACATTTCTTTTCTTCCTTCAAAAGAAGTAACAGACCCCCTACGAATAGGTAATCCAGAAATCAAGTTAGAGGATGAGTTGTTTTTAGTTTGCTCTAAGCTGTTGAAAGTAGCTGATATATCCAAATTTTTTTCTGTTTCTTTTTTCGTAGGAGAATTTTCAATTTCTGTATTAGTTTCAACATCATCTTCTTTGTCCTTTACTAGGACCTTATGGACTATCTTTGGTTCTGGTTCATTTTCATCAATTTTATCAAATTGATTTCTAATTTCTTTAATCATCGTCTCTTTTACCTCTCTTAAATAAGGTATGACATCAGATCTTATTTGTCTAAAAATCTCTTTTAACAATTCCATAGCTTCGTACTTTATTCCATGATTAGTACCCTGGACAAGTTTGACGATAGTAGGCATAAAAAACTTGAAGTCAATTGTATTACATCCATACTCAGAGATCAAAAATTGTAAGATTTGTTCGGCCAACATAATTATCTTAATCTTCTTTATAGGGTACTCGAGAATTGTTTTAATTATTTCAAATTGGGAGCGCAAGTCGCTTGAGTTTTGTAATAATGTGACTAACAGTTCTTTCGATTTTTCCTTAATAGGAGTTTTCGAACATGCATAAGCTTTTTCAATAGTTAACTTGAAGATCTCATTTTTCTTATCCAAACTTAAATTTCGATCGCTTTTGACTATTAAATTGATAAGTTGTAATCCTGTCTCGAGACTTCCTGCATCAATATCCTCTAATACTTTTTCAAAGGAAAACTGAATTTTAGAAAGATACTCTTGTATTTGGATTGATCTGTCTCTTCTATTATATCTTTCAGAAAAGTGAGTGATTTCTCCTATTATCTCTGAAAAAGCAGATTTTCGAACTATCCAATTTTTCGAATGGAGTTTCTCATCTACTGAGTTTAAAAGTTCATCTGCAATTCTCTCTTTTTCTTCTTCTGTCATCTCTACATTTTCGGTATAATTTAAGTTTACTTCCATCATAAGAAATTATTTTTATTTATTATATTTTAATAAAAAGTATACAATTTAAAAAATTTAGTTAATCCTATCTATATTATGAATTCTTTGATTTAAAGAAAATA
>Ga0169931_10006847_pt1 | contig 17061 bp, 12 predicted proteins | sample Kivu_15m_20L_FD_129675 | JGI IMG/M metagenome (GOLD analysis project Ga0169931, IMG submission 129675) | Freshwater microbial communities from Lake Kivu, Western Province, Rwanda to study Microbial Dark Matter (Phase II) - Kivu_15m_20L... | ecosystem: Environmental > Aquatic > Freshwater > Lake...
CACTCGACCTGCCTTGGTATGGCGGGTGGTTTGTTCAGAAAGCTAAGCAAAGAAATAGTACTCTCGTGCTGCTAATGCCCGAAGACCAATACAGATTGGAGCAGGAAGATGACCCCAACACTTACTTACGGTCAATTAAAAACCGGAAGGGATATCAGCCGGTTGAGGTAACAATTAGTAATCGCTTTTTACCTCATTTCAAGCGGTATCTGCAGCTTCGCGAATACTACCTCAACGGAAGAGCAGATACCCGACTGTTTCCATTTTCAAGTAAGCTAGTCGCACACAAACGTCACTCATTACAAATGACATTTCCAGAAGTGCCGAAATTAGGCGCTTTAAAGGCCAGGGCCAGCGTTTCCGATAGTATCCTGGGAACCACTAACGACCCGAATGTAGCCGCACAAATCTTGCAAAACTCTCCGAACACCATCATCAAGCATTATGCTGCTGGCACACAAAAATCTCACATCGAGGGGATGGGTAGCTTCTTTAACACCCTTGGTAATCAGATCAAGATCACTCGGGTGGAGACTGCGAACAGAGTAGAAACACCGGTCGGAAGTTGTGATAACGGAGGTAGTGATCCTGCTCCGCTACCTAATGCTCCCATCAACGCTAATTGTATTCAGCAGGAAGGCTGTTTCTTCTGCAAGCACTTTTGCGTTCACGCCGATGAAATCGATATCCGCAAACTGGTCAGCGTGTTGTATTACATCAACAAAGGAGCAAGCCGTTCCCATGATATTCTATTCTTTAGTGAGACTTTTCAGTTGCTCATCGATCGCATCAAAGATCTGCTTGAGCAGATCGAAGCGATCTCAATCCAGAAACAAGAATTGGTAACACGTATTAAAGAAGAGGTCTTTACCGAGGAGGCTCTCGATGAATACTGGTTAGGTAAATTAAATCGCTTGGAAAGGCTTATGGGAGCATATTAAGTGGCCAAATTATCGCGAATACAATTCTCTAAGCTCAGTGAAGCGTCAGGATTGTCACTCGGTATCCAAAATCCGAATAGCATACAATTGCCGCCGCCCATATCGTCGATTGCCTTCAATGAGCACGGTGGCTTTGACCCTGAGACGATCGTTTCACGTAGCCCTGACGGGACTATTGCATCACGATTCAGAGATCCCTTTTGGGATTTTTCAGCACATGCCAACATAACTTCAAGAAATATTGTAATGCATTTTGTAGGCAATGAACCGTATATTAATGAAGTGAAAACACTACTTCTACTTATATTGCTCACACCTGTCATTTCTCCCGCTAAATTAGACGGCTACTGGAGTTTCTATAATTTGATGATGCGCCTCGCCAAAATATTATATTCAGAAGGAATCACGCTGAAAGCGGCGTTCAATAAACGGGGTGGCATTCGCTTGGTAAAATTGTTCGAAAATGAGATGCAATTTTATGCACGTAGTATAATAACAATATCGGATTACTTGAATTTTGTTCGCGATGAAGCAGGCTTTAAGCATGGATACAATTCGCTATCAAGAACTGCAAGAGTAAAAATAGAAAATTTTGCTAAGGAATATAAAGCAAATCAACAGCAAACATTGGTGATTCCGAGCAGACTTATGAAGTCTATCTACAATGACACTATTGATGAGTATGAGAAATTATTACCTGTACTTGATGAACTTCTTGCTATGCAAGACAAGATTGAATCGCATCCGATGGTTGGACTGTGTATTTATCGGCAAAGGGATAACTGCCAGAAATATTGTGGAATGAGTCTCGGCCAACTTAAAAATAGCTATCCGACAAATTACGAACTCGCTCGCAATTACCCTCTAGCGCGAGACTTCCTAAATAACTACTTCTGTAGGGACACAAGCAAAGCCTCAAACAACGAGAATTGTTATGACGTGTTATACAGCCGAAATGATGTCCTAAATGGAATTAACTACATTCAGCGCGTTTGCCAAGACATAATAATTATGTTCACTGGTATGCGCCCTGTTGAGGCTTCTTTGCTGCCGTATTTTGGTAGTAAAGAAACGGTTGTTAATGGGGTGAAATACTGGTTAATTTATGGTTTTGCCGTAAAAAAGCGAACATCTAGTCCACCATTTGAAATGTGGGTTACTAATGAATATGGCTATCGGGCATTCCAAACGGCCAAACGTATTGCCAATTTGTACTATCGGCGCAATGGTCGACAGCCTACTGAAGTTATGCCTGATGGGAACCTATCGCCAAAGTTGTCGCCGCTATATTTGCGAGACAACGGTGAGATAGATAAGCGATATCCTTCTAGCACAAAGACACCTGCACTGACCAACACCTACTCGATCACGATGGATGATTTTACCGAACTGAAAATGATTGACCCTCATAGGAAATGGGAGAGCGAGCCGAAGTATGCTATTGGTAAACCTTTTCCAGTTGAGCTTAGGCAATTCAGGCGTTCCGTTGCGTTTTTTGCCTCGGCATCCGGTGTGCGACTTGTCGATTTAAAAAATCAGCTTCATCATCTATTTGATAGACAAACTTTTTATTATAGCAGTGGTAGTGGCAGAGCAAATCCATTTTTGAAAGATAAGGACAGTTTCGCCAGCTACTTCAATCAAGTGAAACACGAAGCAGAAGCGTTCAGCTTTATCAACGAAGTGATTAACTTTGACGGTAAGCTCTTTGGGGCGAGTGCCGCCTATGCAGAACGCAATCAGTCATTTTACAGCACCATTCGAGACGAAGATCGTACCGAAACCATCAAAAGGTTTAAGCGTGGCGAGCTGGCCTACACCGAAACGCACGTGGGGGGTTGTAAAACGCTGACACCTTGTAAAAGCAAGGCATTTGGCAGTGTGACCGCATGTTTGTCCTGCAAGGATGCAGATATTCGGCCAGCAAAGCTCGCTCATGCCATAAAGGAGCAAGCGGAGTTTGTGGATAAGCTTAACCCTGATAGGCTTGAGTTTCGCACTGAAATTCAGGAGTTGATCGTTATGCTTGATTTTGCAGTTAGGAATTTAGTCAAAGCGATTAAAGATCTGGATCCTCGCAAGGCCGAATACAAGCAATTTAGCCAGTGGACTAAGGAGTTTAAGAAGATGAAAAAATGCTATTTTAAGAAAGTGCAACCAACTAAATTGTAACGTGACAAATTGAACTTTTTGGATGATTTAGGATAACTCGAACCTCTGCTTTGCCTTAATTGCAGACATTCGTTTTTTCGTGACCTCAAAGCATCGCTAAACTCATCGGATAAAACAATGCTATTTTGACTCGGACTTATTAATAAATTAATTACAAAGACGACGATATGAATTCGAGCAATTCATTAACATCTAGAGGAGAAACTCTCAGGGAGTAAATATGCGTTGCTCCGATATTATGTATTTCTTTTACTAGTTCATCGTTGCTGAATGCGAAAGGCTCAGGCCTCCTTTCACTCCGAGAGAAACCTGAGTTGGTATTCTTCATCAAATACCAATCACCATATTCGCAAGTATCAGAATGAACTAAAATAATATTTATTCCGATTCGATCTGATGATTCTAATGCCCCCCACGCTAAAACTGGCTTTCCATATAATGTGGGTTTTATTTCGTGAATCCGACCTTCCCCCCAAGGATCACTGCGAGATGTGCGTATAACATCTGACTCATTTATTTTATGGAGAGAAATTTTAACATTTTTCCCATCAAAATTTAATCCGCAAATCATATCTCCTCTCTTAGAGACATCAGACATATAAATTGCAGACTCTCGGCCCGATACATCATTGAAATTACAGATAAAATCTCTAACAGGCTGGATGATTTCAGTATTAAATTGAAATTCGATAAGGTCACTTTTTCTTTTCAATTCATTTTCTTTCATTATTTTTTGGGATAATTCCTGCTCTGCAGCTAAATCCCTAGACAGTTTCTTTTGTAAAATATGATTAATCAGAGGCTGATGTTCTGTTGTATTTTGAGAGGAGCTGATGATTTCCTGCCGAACCTCGTTCCATGAACTGAAGCGGGCGCTTGGTTTTTTTGCAATCAACCTGTTAACAACAGATGACAGTTTAGGAGATATTTTATTGTTTACAGTATGCAAACCTCTAGGAATGGCTGTCATATGGGCTTGCTGCCAATCAGTTTGCACCCCGTAAGCATGGACCAACCCTGCTATCTGATAAAAGACAAGACCTATAGAATACATATCCATTTGAATTGTGTTAGTTTCCGCTCGATATGCTTCTGGAGCAATGTAAGGTTCAGTCCCCCATCCTTTAAATGTTTTTGACCGTGTCTTTTCTTCTGCTATTTTTGCAAGACCAAAATCAGCAATTTTAAACAATCCTTTATCAATAAATATGTTATCTGGTTTTATGTCTCGGTGCACTAGCACTTCGTTAACCGCTTCCATGCCATCGATTATTTGATGAAAAATATTAAGGCATTCAAACTCATCCAAAAAAGAATTTTGATTTTTAATAAAATCTTCTAAGGTCCCATCACTGGCGTATTCAACAATAAGGTACGGTGTTCGAGGGTCTGTCAAACCGTCGTGATACCCCCAGTATTTTATGGTATTTTTATGAGATATCCTTTGTGATTTTTCCCACTCATTTATCAACGACCGATAATTATGATCATCTGGAAGATAATGTTGCAGACACTTTAATGCAAATTGGGAGTCTCCAAATTTTTCTTTGATTAGGAATACATGCCCCATGCCTCCTTGCCCAAGAAATTCTGAGATAATGTATTCCTTACCCTCGAATTGAATGCAATCATTTACTCTAAACATGTTCACGTTCCCTGTCGTAATTTTACTCACAAAATGCAGATATCATTCAACACACGATGCCCGTAATGGCATGGCTTTAATCTGTTGATTTGGAAGATAACTTTATCTGACTTACTGTATAATTTCAACAACTCCAGGACTTGGGCCTTTAAATGCCCAAACGATATGTATAATTATTGCTTGAGGTGCTTTGTATGTAGTGGTCAAATAATTTTGGTCACATCGTTATAGTCTGAGCATTGGTAACCTGCAGAAAAAGGAAATCAATAAGGCACGTTTTTTTACTTTCTGGCAATGCCAAAAAGTCTCGAATTTTTCGAGAGCCTTGGTTCATTCGAACTATGAAATGTCCGCTTTCAGTGAAAAGCAACGATTCAGCATGATCCAAATTCTTCGTCAGCTTCTGGCACAAAGCCACGTTATGAAGTAATTATTTCCACTTTGATATGTTGACGGTTAAGGCTCTGATATCGGAGTAGAATTTTGACTCAAGTGATAACTTAGCTGCATCGACTGGTCCGATGGATTTGTAATTACTGATAAGTTAGTTGTGCAATTGAGTGGTACATTAAATGATATTAATCAGGAAAATTGACGACAACGAGAGGACGGCGTAAGTGGCCAGCGCAATCATTGAGTTTCTTGAAGCGTTAAATCGTCTAGTAGATCGGGGAGTTAAACCTACTTTGGATGCTGTGGCCATTGAGGCAGGCAGGAAGAAAGGCAGCATCCGCCGAGGGCTGGATCGTCATAAGGAATTGGTAATTGCCATTTCTAAGGCCGCTGAGCAGTTCGAAAAGGAAGTTGAGCAGTCAAAAGAGTTCAAGCTGACGGCTCGTGTTGAAAAACTCAAAAAAGAAAGAGATCAGTATCTGGAGCAGTATAATTCATTATTATCTGAGCATATTGGTCTGATTTACCAACTCGAAGATCTGCGTATTGAGAATCTGGAATTGCGCGAAAAGCTGGGAGAGCAAATAGCTAGGAAAAAGGCGGCAGGAACATTGGTAAGCATCCTAAAGTAGCTCCCAAATTCGAAGCTTGGGTTTCCAGAATAGAATTTTGATCAAATATCAGAAAAAGAACTTAAAATTAAATTTGACAGTGGATATTCGAAGGCTGACTGCAGCCACGCCCGCTTTTATGGTGGCAGTTTGGAGATCGGTTTATCAACGACAAGGGGTGTTTTACGAGGTTAAAATGCTTGTACAAAATGTACTTTTTGGAAGTATTAAAAATACATTTTTTTTGCGATGGGATGCATCCATTGCGTTTTGAAATGGTACGAAAAAATATGGCCTGGAGTGGGTACATTTTGGGTTAGTCTTTAGAACTCGACGAACTACCGGAGTTTCAGCGCCATGTGCTGGATGCGCTACGCCAGCCACTCGAAACAGGTGTGGTGCATTTAGCCAGAGCAGCCCGCCACTTGGAGTTTCCGGCAAGTTTTCAGTTAATTGCTGCGTTAAATCCGGCGCCCACCGGCAGCCACACCGATGGCCGTAGCAGTAAATCAGCAACCAGCCGCTATCTGAGCCGGTTATCCGGCCCTCTGTTGGACCGCATCGATTTGCAGATTGCCGTCAACCCGTTGCCGGCCGGCAGCTTTAGTCAACAGAGCGTCGCAGCCACCAGTCCGCAGATCCGCTCGCGGGTAATCGCAGGCTATCAACGACAGCTACAGCGACAGGGCAAAGCGAATAATTGGCTACAACCTTCTGAATTACAAAAATATTGTCCATTATCCACTGCGGATTTAAGTTTTCTGGAACAAGCAGTCAGCAGCCTGGGCATGTCGGCGCGTAGTCTGCACAAAATCTGGAAAGTTGCGCAGACGATCGCGGATCTGGCTGCTATCCCGGTGGAGCGGCCCCACTTACTGGAAGCACTGAGCTATCGGACTTTTGACAGATTACTGAATCAACTGCAGTCATGATTCGCTTGTCCAAACCGGTTATCCAGCCAATCGGGCTGCAGTTCCGAAGCATGCCACAACGTACCGAAAGATATCGAAAGTTGTAAACATCTTCAGTTATATCAAAAAAATATCAATTTTTCGTCATCAAATAGCAAGACAAGCCATCAGCAACCCTTCTAGTCTGCCAAGACCGGCGCCATATTTCAGCACAACTGCCCGTGAGAGCGCAGTGCCGGCCGCCGCCACCAGCGCCGCTGGTTGGCCATTATACTTTTGCAGCAGGAACAAACTATGAAACTTTTACCACTTACCCGTGCACTGGCATTCAGCAGTTTGCTGTTGATGCCACTGGCAAACGCGACCATTCCTTTTGTAAATCAACCGTTTGATTTCCGCCAACCGGATGGCAGCCGGCTGACCATTTATCTATCCGGTAACAACTACTTCGCCGAGCAACGGCTGGCTGATGGCAAACTGGTCGTTTATGACGCCAAACTAGCCGGATACGCATACGCCAGAGTTAGCGCAGACGGTCAAAGCATTGAATCACAAGGAATTTTAGCCAAACAACCCAGCAAACAAGCCCAGCTGGCACAGCAGGATACCGGCGATAATGCGGCTGTATTACAGGCTGAACCAGGTTTATCTGCAGCGGCGCGCAGAACTTTGGTAGCGGCGGCGCAACAAGAACGCTTTGGTAGCTTGCAACAACACGAGCAACACGAGCAACACGAGCAACACGAGCAACACGAGCAACACGAGCAACACGAGCATTCAGTTGACAATCAGCCGTTGCAAACGGAGGTCAACACGCAGGCACTCCCTGCGGTGGTTAAAGGTCTCACCGTGATTATTCAGTTCCCGGATCAAGCAGGCACTATCAGTAAAACGCAGGTCGAAAGTTTTCTAAATGACCTCAGCTACAGCGGCTTTGGCAACGCCCAGTCGGTACGCGGATATTTCCGCACGGTGTCAGGTAACAAACTGGATTATCAAAACACAGTGACGCGATATTACACCGCCAAACGTAATAAAAGTTATTACACCGACAACAGCTTATCGTCGTCTGTCCGCTCGATGGAGCTGATCACCGAGGCCCTCAACTGGCTGGAAAAAACCGAAGGCTTTGATTTCTCAACGCTGACAACTGACAGCAACAAACAAATTCTCGGTCTGAACTTCTTTTATGCCGGTGAAGCCGACAGCGCCTGGTCAAAAGGCTTGTGGCCACATATGGGCGGTTTATCGCCACGTTTTTGCGCTGACGGTGTTTGCACGTCGCGTTATCAAATCACCAATATGGGTACCAACATGGCAATTGGTACCTTTGTCCATGAAAGCGGCCATTTATTGATGGGCTGGCCGGATTTATACGACTATGACGGCAGTTCGGAAGGTTCAGTTGCTGCCTTTTGCCTGATGGGCTACGGCGCTATCGGTGCGCAAAATAAATTTAAGCCAACGCCACCAGTCGGCGTGTTCCGCCATCTGGCAGGTTGGAATACAGTCACTGAGCTCAATCCAAAAGTGAACAGCCAGGCACCGTCTGGTCAGCTTAGCCACACTTCAGGCGCCAGTAGCTTGTATCGCTGGAGTAATCCGGCGAATAGCCGTGAATCGTTTTATATCGAAGCCATTCATCAAAGCGGCCAGAACCAGTATCAACCGGATCAGGGCTTAGCGGTTTGGCATGTCGACCCCAGCGGCAGCAACTCCAACGAATGGAAACCTTACATTCAGATGGAACACGCCGATGGTAACCGTGACCCGGAAAATAAACGCAACCGCAGCGACGCCACCGATCTATACGATGGCAACACCACCCGTGAATTCAGCAAGAGTATGCCCAATGCGCTGACTAGCCGCGGCACCAATGCCCTGTGGTGGAACGGCAGCGACTCTGGCCTTAATATCAGCCAAATCAGCAGTCCGGCCAGCAGTATCAGCTTTACGGTGGCGGCAGCCAACAGCAATGGCGATAGCTACAGCGGCACCCTCACTAGCGGCGGCCAAGCGATTCAGCCGAATAACAGCTACTTCCAGTATGGCGGCGGCACGATCAGTCTGACGCTAACCGGCCCTGCCGCTGCCAACTTTGATTTGTTTCTGCAACGCTGGAACGGTAGCAGCTGGCTGAATGTCGCACAATCAACCAGTACCACCGCCAATGAGAGCTTGAGTTACAGCGCCAACAACGCCTATTACCGGGTGTTGATCCGCGCCATCAGTGGCAGTGGTAACTACCAGCTGACTGTTCGCAAATAAGTCGCAGATAAGTCGCAAATCCGTGACAACCATCGTGACAACAACCACCTGTCAAACAGGTGGTTGTGTTATGGATACAGTCGCCGATGCGGCTGCTATAAGCATTAAGTCTTAAGCACAACAGCAAGCCTGATAAGGGCCTACCCCACTAATGCGTCTTCTGCTTGGGCCCACAACGCGCCGGAGTACTCAAGTAGGCGACCCAATGTACCTTCACGATAAAATCGCTGTCGGAATAGATACACCCATAGATAAAAAACACTCTTTTATTAAAAATAATCAGATACTTAATAATAAATAACTACTAATACCAAGCGGACGGCACAACAGCTGGCGATATAACGCCGGTGATGTTGCGATTTTGTTTGTCGGATGGCTTTCGGTATACTGACATTCCGTTAGCAAAAGGTCCGAGCTGTCTGATGTCACATCCCCGTATTCTGATGATCCCAGTCTCCAGCCCGAGCGGTCTTGGCGAATATATGCGTAGCCTGATCATCGCCCAGGCATTAAAAGCACGCCGGCCTGAGCTTGATATTCAATTTGTGTTAAACCGACATGCGCCGGTGGCCAACAGCTGTCCGTTTCCCGCTCATTTGCTAAATAACTCTGCGACCAAAGAAAAAGCTGCGGTACAGGCGCTGTTAAAACAGTTAAAGCCTGATTTAGTCATCTTTGACTGCTCCGGCCGCGCCTCGCAAGCCAGGCTGGCGAAAAAACTCGGTGCCAAAGTGGTGTTTGTGTCGCAACATAAAAAGAAACGCAACAAAGGTTTTGCGCTGAACCGGCTGGTCGCATTGGACGCTCACTGGATAACCCAATTTAAGTTTATCGACGGTGACTTGTCGGCTTTTGAGCGTTTCAAATTACGTTTACTGGATAAACCTGAGCCGCTGTTTACCGGCCCGGTGTTTGCTGAGCCGAGCGGTACACTGAGCAATGAGTTCACCCATTTGGCCGAACAGCCTTTTAGTGTCTGGGCCGCCGGCGGTGGCGGGCATCAGGTGCAGGGCCGTAGCGCGACTGAAGAGTTTTATCAGGCCGCGCTGCAAATTGCTACGCCGCAGCAACCAGCCATTTTAGTCACCGGCAGTAACTTTCAGGGCGAGTTAGACTCGACAGACGCCGTCAAAGTAGTGCGGGCGGTGCCTAATCAAACCCTGATGACTTTACTGAGCAAAGCTGCATTAGTGGTGAGCGGCGGTGGCGATATGATGGGGCAAGCCATTGTATTGGGACGCAATATAGTGGCAGTGCCGGTGGCCAAAGATCAGCCCGAGCGTGTGTTTGCTTGCGCAACAGAGGGTCTGATCACGCCGGCAACTTTAGCCAAAGCCGATATCGTGGCACAATGCCGCCAGGCATTATTAAATCCGAAACAACCAGCGTTACAACAGGCACCCGGCCTGACGTTGGTGCTGGCCGACATCAGCCGCCTGCTGGGGTTGGATTTGTCGGCTAAACAAAGCCCAGATCTTTGAGGAACCGTTAATGAATCAAATGGATAGCTTTTTTGCTGCGCTGGAACGTCATCGTCAGGCGTTTGCCATCGTTGAGCAATATGCCAGTGAGTGTCAGCAATTATTGCAAGCCGTTCAACAGTGTTTAGCTGCCGGCGGTAAAGTAGTCTGGATGGGCAATGGTGGCAGCGCCGCAGACAGCCAGCATCTGGCGGCCGAATTTATGGTGCGCTACAAAGCAGAACGCGGTCCGTTGGCATCGATTGCCTTAACCACAGATACCTCGATTTTAACGGCGCATGCCAACGACTATCACTTTGACAGCGTGTTTGAACGACAGGTGCGTGGCATCGTGCGGCCACAAGACGTAGTCATTGGCCTGACCACATCCGGCAAAAGCCCAAATATCAACCTGGCGTTACAAGCAGCCAATGAACTGGGAGCCTACACGGTGGCACTGACCGGCCGCGATGGCGGTCTGGTCAAAGATATCGCCCGCTTACCGGTCATTGTGCGCTGCGATGAAACGGCGCGTATTCAGGAAGTGCATATGTTTATCGGCCACTGGTTATGCGAAGCGCTGGATCTGGCGTTGGCACCATAAACCAGCCGGATAAGTCTTAGCCGTTACCTATCAGCAATTGGCAGCTCGCGTGAGCTCGGAATTTTTATGATTGATATCAGCCGTTTAAACCATCTGGCACAGGCAAAAGTTTTAGTAGTCGGCGACGTGATGCTGGACCGTTATTATCAGGGCGACACCCAGCGTATTTCGCCGGAAGCGCCGGTGCCGGTGGTCCGTGTCAGCAAAGTGGAAGATAAAGCCGGTGGTGCCGCCAACGTGGCGCGTAACATCGCCCACCTCGATGCCAAAGTAGGCTTACTCGGCCTGATTGGACAGGACGACAATGGCCAAAGCCTGCAACAAATTTTGCAGCAGGACGGTATTGAGTCGGCCTTACTGGCGCAGGCAAGCCAACCTACTATTGCCAAGATGCGGGTGATTTCCCGTCATCAGCAGGTGGTGCGGCTTGATATTGAACAAAACTTTAACCGCGAGCACGCAGAAGCATTGGCCGATCAAGTCGATCACCTGCTGGCGGCTTACGATTTTGTGCTGGTATCGGATTACGCCAAAGGTTCACTGGCAGCGGTCGGGCGCATCATCCAAAGCGCCAAAGCAGCCGGTAAATATGTGCTGGTTGACCCGAAACAAGCCGATTTGGCGGTGTACCGCGGTGCGGACATCATCACGCCGAATCTGGCAGAATTCCGCCTAGCCGGCGGTGATACCAGCAGCGAAGCGGCGATGTTTAGCTCAGCCCGCGCCATGCTGATGCGTTGTGGTATTGCTGCAATGTTGCTGACCCGCTCTGAACACGGCATGACGCTCATCACGCAAAACGATATCCACCATTTCCCGGCGCAGGTGCTGGAAGTCAGTGATGTCACCGGTGCTGGTGACACTGTGATTGCCACGCTGGCCGTGATGCTGGGCGCCGGCATGGCGCTGCCACAAGCCGTAGAAGTGGCCAACCTGGCTGCCGGCATTGTCGTGGGCAAATTGGGTGCCGCTACTGTGTCGCCGCAGGAGCTGGCCGCTAAATTGAACAAACACTTGTTCTCGCAAGGCGATGTCTATCTGACACCTTTTGACAAAGTGCTGCAACATATTGAATTTGCCAAACAAAATGGTGAGCGCATTGTATTTACCAACGGCTGTTTCGACATTTTACACGCTGGCCATGTGCGTTATCTGGCGCAAGCCAAAGCACAAGGCGACCGCTTAGTGGTCGGCCTGAATAGCGATGCATCAATTAGCCGCTTAAAAGGCCCGAGCCGGCCGGTCAACCCATTGGAAGAGCGCGCCACAGTGCTGGCCAGCCTGGCCTCAGTTGATTGGGTGTTGCCGTTTGGCGATGATCCGGCCGAGCAAGACACGCCGCTGCAGTTGATTTTAAAGGTAAAACCCGATGTGCTGGTCAAAGGCGGTGATTATACCGTTGATACCATAGTTGGCGCGCAGGAAGTATTGGCAAGCGGTGGTGAAGTGAAAGTGCTGCAGTTTGTCGACGGCTGCTCTACCAGCAATATCATTAGTAAAATCAAAGGTTAAAGCGGTTTTATGCAGCCAACGCCAGCGCCGGCACTCGCGGCCCCAGAGACTGCACAGCTGCAGTCGATTTGTATTTTACGGCTTTCGGCTATCGGTGATGTTTGTCATGCCGTCGCCGTGGTACAAGCTATCCAACGGCACTATCCGCAGGCGCAGATCACCTGGATCATCGGCAAAGTGGAAGCCATGCTGCTGGCCGGATTACCGGGCGTAAACTTTGTTGTGTTTGATAAAAAGCTCGGGCTGAAAGCCTACGGCGAGTTAAAACGCCAGCTGGCCGGCCGCCAGTTTGATGTGTTATTGCATATGCAGGTGGCGCTGCGGGCTAATCTGGCCTCGCTGGTGATTAACGCCCGCCGTAAAATTGGCTTTGACTGGCGACGCGCCAAAGAGCTGCATGCGCTGTTTATGCGCGAGCGGATTGCCGCTCCCGATCCGGCGTCATCCCGCCACCATGTGCTGGATGGTTTTGCCGGTTTTGCCCGCCACCTCGGTGTACCATTTTTAACAGAGCCCGATAGTCGGCCCAGCTGGCAAATGCCACTGGAAGACAGCCACCGCAGCTGGGCCAAAGCGCAGCTGCAAACCGGTGTGCGCGGCCATCTGGTGATTTGCCCGGCCGCGTCTAAAGCGGAGCGCAATTGGTTGCCTGAGCGCTATGCCGCCATTGCGGATTATGCCAGCGCCGCCGGTTTTGCCGTCTATTTATGCGGCGGGCCCACACCTTTGGAGCAGCAACTGGCCAGTGAGATAAAACAAGCGGCACAAAGCGAACTGATTAATCTGGTTGGCAAAACCAATTTAAAACAACTGCTTGCGCTGTTGGAGCAAGCCTCGTTGGTGCTGGCACCGGATACCGGCCCGGCCCATATGGCGGTGACCGTTGGCACGCCGGTGGTAGGCTTGTATGGCCACAGCAATCCGGACCGTACCGGGCCATACCTGTACCGCGCCGATGTCGCCGAAGTCTATCACGCCGAGCTGCAGCGTCAGACTGGTAAAACCGCAGCCCAAGTGCCGTGGGGCACCCGCGTTAAAGGCAGTCACATTATGGCGCACATCAGCGTTGAACAGGTTTGGCAAAAAATTCAGCAAGTCATCGCCAGGGAGGCATTATGACCACCTTACGCAAAGCGGCGTTTTTAGACCGTGATGGTGTGATCAATATCGATCACGGTTACACCTTTCAAAGCGAACACTTTGATTTTATTGATGGTGTGTTTGCAGCGTGCCAGCACCTGCAACAACTGGGTTATTTATTGATTGTGGTGACCAACCAATCTGGCATTGCGCGCGGTTATTACAGCGAGCAGGATTTTGCCGTGCTGACCAGCTGGATGAAACAGCAATTTGCCGCCCACGGCGTGCGGATTGATGGCGTGTATTATTGCCCGCACCATGTCGAAAAAGGCCAGCCGCCGTACAACATTGATTGTGACTGCCGCAAACCCAACCCTGGCATGCTAACCCAGGCCATTCGTGAGTTTGGCATCGACCCGGCACAAAGCCTGATGATTGGCGACAAAGCCGCCGATATGCAAGCCGCCGCCAGTGCCGGTGTGCAGCGCAAAATTTTAGTGCGTAGCGGCCAGCCGTTAAGCGCAGCCGATTTGCAATCTGCCGATGAAGTGTGGGACTCGCTGGCTGACGTCAGTAAAATTAGTCAATAACCGGCGCGTCGTGCCGGTGCAGCGGAGAAATGTGGTATGCCTTTGATGCTCCCCTGGTACGCCAGTTGTGCCGTGTTGGCAAAAACCTCGTTGCTGGGCCTCGGGCTGGTAACACTTGGCCTGGCCGTCGTCGCTTTAATTGCATTACGGCTGTTTGGCCGCCAATTGCCGCCGGCAACCCAGGCTGGTTTAAAACGTATTTTTAACTTCGCCTTGTACCTGCATCTTGGCACTTACCTGCTATTGCTGGTCAAGCTTGGTGTTGCCATTGCGGTGGATAGCGGCTGGCAAGACGTACCAACCTTTGTTATCAGCCACTTAGTCACACACCATGTGATGTCCGCCTTAATTGCGACCGTGTTAATTGTGCTCAGCATCCGCCTGTATAACCACCGCCACGCTGTTGGCACGCCAAACCCGATGGAAGGCCGATAAAATCGGCCAAAACCATCCCACCGATGCGACCCAAACCCGATGCAGCACTTTTCTGTGGACACCCACCGTAATCCGCACCGAGCATAAAGTAGCTAAAGGCGTAGGGCCGGTGCGACCGGCCTGTCGGCTTTTTCTATGGACGGTTTTTCTATCCCACTAAATCAGCGGAATGGCTGTCTGAACACAAGAACACGTCTCACCGAGAGCCGCTGTTGCTTCATTCCCGCAAACCGACCGCCGTTAAATGTTCCGTTCGCCCGTTCGGGCCGCTTGCGCATTCACTGTGTCAATGACGCTCTGTAGTGACATATATCCGGGTTGCACTTAGTCCACCCCGCATGAGTTTCAGACTAAAACGCCTTAACAACTCAGTTTATTCAGTCGTCTCTTTCGGCCTAGGATCCGCTGCAGGCCGAGTTTTGGGAAACTAAAGTGGGTTGCTTTAGCATTGCCCACTTAGTGTTGCCAATAGTTATGTCCGGACTGACGCGCCGGAATGCGATCCGCTTTGCGAGTCTGATCCCAGGCCCCAGCGGCCCAAATCACAGGCCTGCGCTGCTCATGGCCTCGGCAGACGTTGTTCCAAATATACCTGCGCAGCTTCAAGTTGCACATCGCGGCGTTCTCGCAGGCCTTTGCTGGTCACTGGCACCACAATATCAGGCTGAATACCACGGCCGATCAGAGCGCTGCCGTCGTGTTGATTGACCTGCATCCCAGTGAAATAGCCTGTCAGGCCGTTGCGCGTCGCGCCACCTGCCAAGTGGAACACCGTGATATTGCCGTTGATGCCATAGGTCGCCTCACCCAATACCGGGATGCGCATGCTCTGTAAATAACCTAACACATGCTCGTTGTTACTGATGCTATAGCGTGAACTCATCACAACCATGGGCATCGTTAGCTGCGGAGACACCGGTTGGACGAACTGTGGTACAGGACTGAGATAGCGGCGGGCAAAATCTGGATGGTTGCTAAATCTCATGAACATCGGTAACGAAGCTGCCGGCTCTGCGGTCAATCGGGGAAACAACAAATGATGAGCACCGCTAGAATCTGGATACCTCCGTAAATCCATCAACAAGGCCCGAGCATTGGCTAGCTGTTCTAAGATTGCCGGGACTTCATGATTCTGTAATTGCGACAAATTGATGTAGGCGATTTGATTGTTTAACCAACGGAATGTTTGGGTCTTGGGTTGAAATACGTCATCGATTGAGGCTTGTGATATGGCACCGGACATCGTCGCGGTCAGCTGACTTTGATATTCAATACCATCGGCCCGTCGCAGTTTGACCCTGAACTGCTGGTTCTCGACACCACGCAACAGATAAAACTGTGCAGCCCATTCCATTCTCCGATGTTCAGAGCGCAGCGAATAAGCGCTCAATTCGCGCACCAATTCGGTGGCTGGCCTATCATTCACGCTGATCAATTCGTCGCCGACGGCAATTTCATGGTTGCTGGCAGTACCGTCTTTATAAATGGCCAGTAGTTTGCCTTCAATCCAGTCAAAACGCACCGGCGTGAAAAAGCGGCCCAACCAACTGAAGTTATAGGGTGAAAACAACCAGATATGATTATCCTGCAGCTGGGTCATACTCAGATGCATTTGCCGGATAAATACCTGTCTGTCTGGCTCGAGGCAACTTTGCAACATTGGCCTGAGCTGACTGTTCCAATCGGTTTTGATTTGATCAAAATAAGGATAAAAGTGATCAATTAAGGACCAAAGCTGGCCTGCCACCGACAAACAAACCGCGACATGGTTCATGTTATCGGGCAAAACATAACTGGCAGAGTTGGTAAAAGCCCGGCCTTGCGGTTGAGTCTGGTTGTTTTGCACCGCAACCAGCAGCGGGATGTCGGCTCTAAGTAAACCATCTGCGTAGCTATAGATGGCTGTTTGCGGCAATTCCGGCGCACTGCTCAACGCACTGTACAGCAAATCTTGCCTAGTACGGCGATACACTAGCCCTTGTTCAGTCGGGTCGGCATAACCGCTTTGGCGGTGTGCCCGGACCTGCGTATTATTGGTGAGCGCTACCCGCTGCCCATTGAACTGATTGATGGTCAGATCCGGTGCGATCGAGCTCAGTTGTTGCCAAATCAAGCGTTCCGCTTCTGCCGCGTTTGCTGCAGTGCCAATACGATAGATAGATTCTGTCAGAAAAGCATCCCAGTCTGTCGCAGCGGCAGCATCTCCCGGATAGTGATAGCGAACAGTTCCTGCAAGACGTAAAAAAGACTGGATAAACGGCAGTTGTTGGTTGGCAGCAAAATCAGGTAAGGGAACCCTTGGCCCCGATGGGGGTTGTTGTACCGGTGGGGGGGCTGGCGGGGCTGCACTGTCACCACTGCCACCGCCGCAACCAACCTGCGACATCACTAACATCAGCAAACCACTGAATAACCGAGACTTCCGCATCATCTGTCACA
>Ga0169931_10006848_pt1 | contig 17060 bp, 30 predicted proteins | sample Kivu_15m_20L_FD_129675 | JGI IMG/M metagenome (GOLD analysis project Ga0169931, IMG submission 129675) | Freshwater microbial communities from Lake Kivu, Western Province, Rwanda to study Microbial Dark Matter (Phase II) - Kivu_15m_20L... | ecosystem: Environmental > Aquatic > Freshwater > Lake...
AACTTAACCATGGAGGTAATCATGACTGATTGTTTTGATTCTGATCGCCTTGCTCAATCTAACCTGTTGATTGACAAATGGCTGACAAGACTGAATATCAAGAAATATGAAGTGTACAATTTTGTCAAAGATTGCTGTGATGGCAAATTTGATTTTGATTTGTCAGATGATGAAATTGCACAGCTTAAGTTGGACACACAAGTATTCAAGTATACCTTGGATGTTGAGAATCAAATTATTAAGCAGTATAGTCCTATGATTTACGCCGTTGCTAGGCGCATGGGCGTTTTTGCAGATGATGACTTTGTGTCAAAAGGAATGACAGGCATTAGGAAGTCTGTTTATTACTATGCTGGCAAGTCTAAGTTCGTCACATTTTGTTACAATGGCATCGTCACCGCCTTTAGGCAAGTATTTGATGCAGTAACCAAAGTGCAGAAAAGTACTGTATTTGAGTCAGACTTGAGCAAGACTGACAAAAACTTCTACAGGTTTGACACTGGTGTAACAACCCAACAAGATTCACCTGTAAATCGATTGATTTACTTGGCCGATAACTTGGATGATCTTTCTCAAAAGGCAAATTTGAATGATCTTGAAAAGAAAGTTCTGATTAGTCGTATTAAAGAGTGTTTGGGGGATGAAAAAGATTGGATCAATGAATTTCACAAGCGTTGTGGTCTGACCATGTCAAAGAAGAAAGTTCATGACATTTTCAAATCAGCAGCAAAGAAGTTGAGGTCTTATATTGGCAGTGTATGATGTTGATATCATGTTCTATATAAATTTTCGTAAGGTGTTTGTTTTACTGGATGAGGTCTAGGTCATTCAGTAATTAAAATAAGGAGTTTGACATGGCTGTTCAAAAAATCAGGTATTACTACATGGAGAACGAATTTCCTGATGGTATGGAAATTTTGAATCGCATCGTGCGATGCTTCCGCAAGTTTGTTGGCAACAAAAAATGCCTGCAAAAGCTTGGTAAGCTTGCATATGCAACCATGCTCAAAAGAGACCGCAATTGTGGTGGTAACAACCTGATGCTTACTGGTCCAGCCAGTACTGGCAAAACTTCGATTGTTCGTGCTTTTGCCAAAGCTGTTCTTATTCCTTATCTTGAAATTATGCCATACTCCCTAAAGAGTTTGGATGCCATGATTGATATGATGAAGAAAACCATCGATAACTTTGGTTCTGGTATCCAATTGGTCCCAACTGTCGATGAATTTACTTACGAATGCCCTCCCATGATTATATTCGTGGATGAGGCACATGCTTTGAAGCCTGAAATTCAAGATGCTCTGCTTAAAGCTGTTGAAAGTAATGACAGGGTAATGGTGACTGAAAGTGGCATAAAGATGGATTGCCGAAACATTTGTTGGATGTTTGCCACCACTGATGCTGGGAAGCTTTTGCCTCCTCTGCTCAGCAGATTCACCGTGATTGAATTGAAGCAATATTCCAAGCATGAAATTGGTCATATCATTCATAGGCATTTTGACAACAAGATTCCTTTGGATGCTTGCATGCGTATTGCACACTTTGAGAGTCGTATTCCACGCAGAGCAATTGCGTTCGCTAAGGATGTTCTTATGCTGCGTGAAATCAACTCCGTTGCCAATTGGACTGATCTGTGCAATGAGGTTGCCGATGATAATGGAATTGATGAGCATGGACTTTCTGAACAGCATTTGAGAGTTTTGCGACTTCTTAGCAGGGGTCCGATCAGCAAAGATCGTATGGCTATGTGTTTCCAAATTTCAAAAGATGAATTGGAAAAGATGGTCATGGCACCCATTTTGAGCCATACTGATGACAACCCTGCTCTTGTAACTATCTGCAGCAAAGGCTACTATCTCACTGATGCAGGAAAGGATGCCCTTTCCCTCAGAAAAATCGCCTACGCTGCATGAGGCTTGAGATGGATTTCAGTCAAGAGTGGATGTGGCGATTGATGGAAATCAGAAAGAATCCATCAATCGCCACACATGAAGATGTTTTAAAAATGGCTGACGATATTTTTTACACATTTTACGCTGGCAGAGTCCATGGTTCCGAATTAGCCAATGTCAGCAATAATTTGTCTGGTAAAATATCAATCGAAAATATCTCTTAGCAATGATACATCTGGGCAATCCTCAGGATTTTTCTTTGCCCTTTGCATAGCTTTTTGCATTTCGCCATCTGTGAAAAGAAGATGAACTTCTTGTCCATCCTCCAACTGCACACGAATATGATTATATTTTGCAGCAGCAGCAGGATGTGGCAGCTTGTTTAAAACTTTTTGCACATCAGCAATTCTTTTTGCTTTAATCTTATTACCTTTTAATCCAGTGGCCATAATTGCCTCCTTTCACATAAATTAGTAATCGCTAAGAAAAAAAGGTGTTCCCTCACCAAACCAAGCTCCAACCACATTGAATTCAAAATAACCAACGGCATCCTCGTAGGACATTTGTTTCTGCAAAATGTCTATGCATTTCGTAATACTGTAAACTGCCAAGCTTGGTTGCCCACACCTTCTGCTAATTCCAATCAAAGCATCGTCGAATCCATCCGCAAAAAGCGCATCTGGATTTTCTTCTGCTAATATTTCTTTTATCTCTTCGATTTCCATTGGATTACTCTAAATAAAGTATGCTGGACGAAAACTACATCTTGTCTATTTGTAATTCTATCTTGGCTAACAGTAAAATAAAAAAACTGGATTTGTACACCATTTTTCGTCTACTGACAGCCAAGAAAAACAGAATTCAAATAGATTTCAATAAGGTGCCAGTAAGTCAACAAGTCGAGGCTGATGAAGCATCACAAGTTGAAGGATTTATTTCACAGGTAAATCCCTTCTTTCGAAATGATCCTGTAAAAAAAAGTTATTACATTCAAAATTATAAATTGGCAAAAATTCTTTTAGAAAAATGCGAATTACTTGAAACCGAAAGGCAAAAAATATCTTGGTTTAGAATCAAAGAAAAAGACAAACGCAATTGGATGAAAAATGATGATTTTTATGATGACGATGATAAGGAAGCGGCTATTTTTTACACCAAAGAAGAAGCAATTGAGGAAATTCAAAAATTTCAAAAAATATACAAATTCCTAAAAATTGAAAAAGAACTTCAATTATATGGATTTAACAAACAAAATGAAATTTTGGAATTAATTGAATTTAATTGATGGTTATGCTTTCAAATAAATCTCGTTGTCTGCCGTTTAGCAAAATAGTTGCAATTTTTTTACCGAAATTCAATTGGCCATAAGTGGTAGGTCTGCTTCTTGGCTCTCCACCGGGATAATTAGCCAATAAAAATGGTGTGTTGAAATTTAAATTTAAGCAGAAAAAATGTTCTTTATGAGTTGCAATACTTGTTATTTGATAATAATCCTTAGGTAATTTTTTCGGTTTATGCAAATGCCATTTTTTATTTGTTTCACTTAAATTTGTAATCATATTGATTTTAAGCAAAACCTTGCCGGGTGCTTTTAAATCTGAAAGGCTTGTGAATTTATTTGTTGGTTTGTGTGCATGAAATTGAGGAGGTATTTTCTTTTTTTCTGCGTCGAAATAACCAGCACCTATGCTGCCAGTCATAAAAAACTTTCCATTTAGTATTGCTTTTTCAAAATTTGGATTTCTAAAATCAAACTTATCAGCGTCTAAATAAACCCCGTTCATGCCTTGGGGCGGCAAGTAAGGGATCATACCCATTTTTTCTAACTTCCTAATAGGAAGTATCATAACTTTAGCTTCTTTGAGCCAATCATGAAAGTTTTGCATAAAATATTTATATATGGGAGTTCAAAACATGCGGATTGAAAATGAAATAAAATTGGATTTTAATGATGTTTTGATAAAACCTAAAAGAAGTCTGGCTGTAAGTAGGTCGGAAGTAGTTTTAAACAGAGAATTTAAGCTTTTAAATTGCCAGCTTTACAAGGATAAACCTTGGGATGCTGGAATTCCTATTATTGCTGCTAATATGGATACTGTCGCTTCAATCAAGGTAGCAGAAACTTTGACCAAGCATAATTGTTGGACTGCCTTGCATAAGTTTTATGGCTTGGATGTTCTGGAAAAGTTTTTTAAAGATAATGAGGCAAATCACAGAACATTTTATACTCTAGGTACTAGCGATGATGATTACCAGAAATTAAGAATGTTGTATAAATTAGCCGTTCCTTTACCCAACATTCTAATTGATATTGCAAATGGATACAGGCAAAGCTTCGTAAAGTTTGTCAGAGAAATCAGGGAATGGTTCCCAGACAGCGTTATTATGGCTGGTAATGTATGCACACCAGAAATGGTTATTGAGCTTCTTATTGAAGGAAAAGCAGACTGCATTAAGATAGGAATAGGTGGAGGAGCCGGATGTCTCACCCGCCACCAGACGCACATAGGCATGCCCCAATTGACTTGCATCTTAGAATGTGCTGATGCAGCGCATGGAGTGGGAGGCTTGGTTTGCTCCGATGGAGGCATTAGACAACCGGGGCATGTAGCAGCAGCGATAGGTGGTGGTGCTGATTTTGTTATGATCGGTGGCTATTTCAGCGGACATGACGAAAATGAAGGCGAATTTACTTATGATGAAAAAGGCAATAAAAAGGGAATGATATTTTATGGCATGAGTTCGGATACAGCCATGCATAAACATTATGGTACAAAAGCCAATTATAGGGCTAGCGAAGGACGGACCATGGAGGTTAAATACAAGGGTAGCATTAATAATACTATCGAGGAAATACTGGGTGGACTTAGAAGTACCTGCACCTATGTTGGGACAAATAAATTAAAAGATTTAAGTAAATGCACAACTTTTATCAGGGTTAACAGAATACATGATAACCCCACTAAATAAAAGTGAGGTGGTTTATGCTTAAATTGGAACAATTTAAAAGTGCAAAAGATATGGGTGTAGTGTTTTCGAAATTATTTGAAGCAAGAGACTTTACCCACAAGGCTCATTTGGAAACCAAGAGCTATTCACAACACAAAGCCTTGGATGGTTTTTATAATGGTATTCTGGATTTAACCGATGGTTTGGTCGAATCGTATTTTGGAAAATATGGAATTCAAAAAATTCAAATGGGGCAAATAAAAGAAGGTGATCCAATTGCATATTTGGAAGATTTTGCAAATTTCATGGAACAAGCACACGCCAGCGTAGACAAGAAAGACACTTGGGTTCAAAACCAAATTGATGAAGTGTTGGCTCTTACATATTCAACTTTGTATAAATTGAAAAATTTAAAATGAGTAGAATTTTGTAGGTCAAGGAGAAAGTCATGTTTTTCACCGATGATGATTTATACCAAGGTCTTAAGCTATCCCTTGAAACACTTACAGAACTCACTGTTAAAGAAAAAGACCCTGTAAATAAAAGAAAATGTGCGAAGGCACTTAGCTCTATTATTTTGACATTAATTAAAATGCAGTCTGATAAAGAGGATTGGCAGACATTGATGTCAGATGAAAAAGACAAGCCTGAAGATGAATCAGAACCAAACTCTTTTTAATGGCGGTATAATGGCTGATTATAATGATGATCCAGATGATAATCTACAACTAAGATTTTATCCTCAAGCAAAGTGGGAAAAACATTGTAAGCCGTTTTTTAAATTGTTGGATTGTACCGATGAAAATGTATTTATAATGACCCTCAAGTGGCTCAAACCAACTGAGGGCGAAATTCTGTTTCTTGACGAAGATTTCAATGCTATAGAGCCGGTTTTTACAGATAATAGTAAAAAAAAGTTTATGAAACTTTTAAATAGCTTTGCTGATTACAAGTCTGTTTACGAAGAACTCAAAGTTTTGAGTTCAAAATTTGCACCAAAACCTGAAGATTACGGTGTATTCGTAAGTCGTTACCCTATGGAAGTTAGCGAACATTATGCCAAGGCGGCCAAAGCAGGTTTTTATGCTATGGTTGATCCCGATGTAAAAATTTATCTAAAAAAAGATTGATTTTTTTCATAGGTTTACTATAATCCATTTGTTGGATGCATATCGCATCCTGTTTTTAGGAGCCAGTTAATAACTGGATATTTACCATGAAGAATCTTATCGTTGCTTTGGCTGTTGCTTTCTTTGCTTCTACTGTCGTTGCTGGTGATGCCCCTAAGGCACAGGCTCCAGTGAAGCCAGTCGCTAAGGCAGAAGCTAAGGCTTGCGAGTGCAAGACTGTTGAAGTTGCTCGTAAGGCAACCCTCCGTGAACGCCGCAGCCTTGTTGTTGTCGAGAAGGTGCCTGTAGTCGAAGTGAAGAAAGTTGAAGTCGTTAAGGCTGCTCCTTGCACCACCTGCGCTACTCCAGCCCCTGCTCGTCGCCTTTTGGGCGGTCTGCGTCATCGCACCGCTGCCGTTGTTGACTGCGTCTCTTGTTGCAAGTAATACGGCAATTTGCTATATCATAGAACCGGTAGCTTATGCTGCCGGTTCTATTTTTTTGGAGGATTAGCAGTTTTGAAAAAAGTTTGAAAAACTTAGAAAATGTTGTAAAATAATTTAACGGAGGTGCATAGATAATGAGTAAGAAAATTGTTCGGCTTACAAAAGAGGAATTTGAGGTTGAAGATGGAACCGTCTATCCAATCAACCCACCACTTGAAGAAGAATGGACAATAGAAGAATTTCAGGAGCATTATGACCGAGTTCGTATCATTATCGAAGGCATCAAGAATGTTGGGAGTGACAACCAAGACACTACGCAACTGGGATGAATGGGGCAAGATCAAAACTGTAAGGACTTCTGGCAATCACCGAAGAGTTCCTATAGAAGAAGTCACAAGACTTCAAGGCAAGCTACCAATTGAGAAGCCTGAAGGAATCACAATAGCGTATTGTCGTACAAGCACAAAAAAGCAAGAAGAGAATCTTGAACGCCAAGTAGGAAGAGTTCTTGAATATTGTGTCAAAAACGGCTGGAGGACTGAAATACTGAAGGATATTGGATCGGGATTAAATGAAAACAGAAAGAACTTTAAAAAGCTTTTAAAGTTGATTTCTGAAGGTAATGTTTCAAGAGTCGTTCTTGAATACAAAGATAGGATCGCACGATATGGGTTTGAAACATTCAGGACATACTGTGAAAGTTTTGGAACAGAAATAATCATTATGCAAAACGCAAAAGTTAAGGGATTTGAAGAAGAAATGGTAGAGGATATCATAGCTCTGGTTACATCATATTCTGCTAAGATGTATGGCAGAAGGGGCGGCAAAAAGAAATGATTAGGGTAATACACGCAGAGATTTGGAGTAATGATTGGACAGAGTTTAATGCTCTGACCCAAGCTTATTCATCTTGCGTGAGATTTGCCTACAATCGTTTTAAGAAAGATAGTCTCAAATTTAATGATGTTCGCAATATATGCAAGAAGAAATACATTACACTCAATACAAGACAAGTAAGTGACGCAGTTCTTTTTGGCCAATCAATTTTAAAACACAGAAAGTAGTTTTTGGTGGTAAAAAAGCATGGAATGATCTGAAGAATGGCAACATCACCAAAAAACAATGGAAAGCAATTAGGAATAATTGGATTTACAGTCGAGGAGATAAAACTAAATCTGGTAATCCCAACATCAGAATTGTTGGAGATAATCTAAGAATAACCATCGGCAATCGTAAATGGATCAATTATAAGTTGTTTGTGCCAAATAAATTTAAGAAAGAATTAGCCGAATTTCTTAGATCTGGAGAAGCATACAGTGTGCGTTTGAAGCAAAAAGACGCTACACATTATTCTGTTACAATTGATTTCAACCAACAAGATATTGAACCATCCATCAATTTTGATTATGGTTGTATTGGCATTGATACAAATCCAGATCGCATTGCATATTCCGTTGTTTCTCAAGACGGAAATTTGATTGAATCTAATACAATTGTTGAATCAAGAATGATGTATGGATCAACACAAAAGAGAACTAGAGACTTTGCTTTGATTGCTAATCAAATTGTTGAAAAGGCAATGCAAGAAGGTAAAGCAGTTGTTGCCGAAGACCTAAAATTTAAGAAGAAGTTCGATAAATGGCGTAAAAAATGGAATCGTATTAAATCTAATTTTGGATATAAGAAATTTCTTGAACTATTGGAAAGAAAATGTATAAAAGAGGGAATTGAGTTCAGGAAAGTTAATCCAGCTTATACATCTGTTATTGGGAAGAACAAGTACCAACAGATGCACAAGCTATCCGTTCACGAATCTGCGTCCTATGTCATAGGTCGCAGAGGGTTGAGGTGTAATGAAAAAGTTTCATTGCATCAAACATCTGCAAAGCTTGTGAAGTCTTGCATTTTGGGAACCCTAGAAGGAAAGTACCAATCTAAGCGAATTCACAACTGGGTTTTGTGGAAAAAATTAAAAGCTTCGCTTCCTGCGATAAGGACTGAAGAGTTTTTCTCTTCGCTGTCAAACCTACAAGAGTTTGATGGTAATGTTCGATGTGGTGGAATTCCACAGCAGAATCTTCCAGCTACAACTGATCGCTGGGAGTAAACTTTGTTTCAGGGCAATGAAAGGTGCCCTTCCAAGCTTTTACAAGTTTGGTAAATCAGGACGAATGATGATGGAAATTAAACTAGAAGTAAGTCAAAAAATAGTTAATGATAATTATGTGGACGCATGGACTTGGAAAGTAATTGATGAAGCAAGAAATGTTTTGGCCAAAGGTGAGGGAAAAACATTAATAGATTGCATGGAACCCGGCAGGAATGCTCTCAAAAAATATCAAAGAAAGTTTGAAAAGAATTCCTTGAAAGACATGCCCTCAGATGAAGGGGCGTAATATTTCATAAGTTTTTTTGCTAATAGTTTGCCGCCTTCCACATCTGATGGATAGTGAACACCCTTCTTGATTCTGCCATCACTAACTTTTGCAGCAAATTCAAATAGTTGTTTTCTTTTATCGGGGTATTTTCTAGCAAGTACTTCTGCAACAAAATGACCTGTAAATGTGTGACCAGATGGGTAAGCAGCGGTAACACCTGTTTCAGTTTTAATTTTCGGAAATTCAATTTCGTTTTCTTTTGCAAATTGCCAAGGTCTTTTTCTGTTAAATTTATTTTTGAAATACATGCAAATGGTAAAAAGCTGGCCAGTCAAGTCGTAAATGAATTTTTTGGCTTTATCACTTTCGTCATTTATAATTTTTAAAAATTCCAATTCATAAGCCGGATATCTCTTGTCATGTTTTTCAATTTCTTTTTCTTCTTTTTCAGTCCTGTTACGCATTTTGGCTAAAACTTCATCTAATTCTTCAATCGAATCTTCAGGGTAATCTGGCAATTCAATTGATTTCCAACCTTTTTTGAAAAAGGGCGTAGGTTGGTCAACAAATTGTTTTGCGTAGGAATCAGTCTTGATTTTATTTTGTTTTGCCATATGATGTATTTACGATCCTTGAGCCAAAAAAGCTCCAGACTTCAGCTGGGGGAGGATGTCAACAATTCTTATTGATTGTAGGAGGAAATTATGCTGCTTAGCATTCTTTTTTGTTTTGCCCAACAAACCGAAATCACATTGCCTTTTGTCAAATTAGACACTTTGGCAATAAATCCCATCACGGCTGAAAAATACCTATACAGGGATGGTTTGGGAACAAAAGTCACGCAAAATTACAGAGAATGCCCTGTATACATGGTTTTTTATAAGGATCGTCAAGAAGAGCTTGTTCAAGTCGGTACTGTAAGTTGTGTTTTTAGGGGGGGACCTGATCCCAAATGGATGAGTGCCAGCATGAAAATAAAAAAGGAAATTCCAAAAGATTATGTACTCAGAGCGAAATTTGTAGCCACCGAATCAAGACAGGGAAGAGATGCTGTGCTTGAGGTAATCGACGCAACGATTACAGAATTTTATTTGAAGCCTAAAACAAAGGCTTCCTCTTTCGAATGAACATATCCTGAAATTACAAAAACTCCTCTAGATATTTCCTAGAGGAGTTTTTTATGAATATAGGTTTTATAGGACTTGGCAAGCTTGGATTGCCCTGTGCGATGGCTTGCGAAAAAAAAGGTCATCTTGTTTTTGGAATCGATCCTTCGCCAATAACAAAGCAAATATTGGAAACCAAAAAATTAGCATATCTTGAGGAAGGTGCCCAAGAACTTTTAAATGAAACAAGTATCAAACTGGTCGATTATGAATATTTAGTTAAAAATGCTGACATGATATTTGTGGCAGTCCAAACTCCTCACGATCCTAAATTTGAAGGTACTACACCAATTCCACAAGATAGAAAGGATTTTGATTATTCCTACTTGTGTGGGGCAATTGATAATTTGTGCAGGGAAATGAAAGAACAAAATGCCTCTAAAAAAGTTGTGGTAATTTCAACGGTATTGCCGGGGACAATGCATAATTTTGTGAGACCAATCATAAAAATCTATGAATTAGAAAACAAATTCAACATGGTTTATAATCCATTTTTTATAGCAATGGGAACTACCATTGAGAATTTTTTAAATCCAGAATTTGTTTTAATGGGGACAGATGACGGGCAAACGGCAGATTTCGCAGAAGAGTTTTACAAAACAATTCATAATAGACCAGTGTTCAAAACCACTGTGGAAAATGCAGAATTGATTAAAGTAAGTTACAACACCTTCATCGGGATGAAAATTGCTTTTGCTAATACAGTGATGGAAATTTGTCATAAGACTCCAAATGCAGATTGTGATCAAATTATCGATGCATTATCAATCGCTGGCGATAGGATAATTAGTAATAAATATTTAAGGGGTGGAATGGGTGATGGTGGAGGTTGTCACCCAAGAGATAATATTGCTTTGAGTTGGCTAGCTTCGAAATTAGACCTCAGTCATGATATGTTTGAAGATATTATGGTCGCCAGAGAGCATCAAACTGAATGGTTGGCACAAATAATTGAAGAAGAATTTAAAAAGACAAGATTGCCAGTTTGGCTAATGGGTATAGCTTATAAGCCAAATACCAATATAACCGTTGGTAGTCCAGCAAAACTGTTATCGTATTATTTAACACAGAAAAATATACCTCATAACATATATGATCCTTATGTTGAAGAATATAAAAAGGAACCTAATGATTCAGCAGTAATTTTCGTTTCCACTCGTCACGATTGCTGGAGAAATTATAAATTTCCTGATCACTCTTTGGTTATCGATCCATTTAGATACTTGCATAAAAACAATACAATCAATAGGTACTTGCCGATAGGAAAGAAATCATGATTGCTATATTAATCCCAAGCAGAGCCAGACCAGACAGGCTCCACACAACTATAAAATCAGCAATAAATACTACTGATAAAAAAAATATAGAAATTCATGTAAGATTTGATGAAGATGATCAAGTAACTTTGTCTAGAATTAAAGAATTTGAGAAATACGACAAAATAAGAATACATGTTGGGCCAAGAAAAGCCGGTTACGATTCAGTCAATGAATTTTACACAGAAATGGCTGATTCATCTGGTGCTGCTTGGATAAGTATCATGAATGATGACGCAACTTACATTGGAAAAGGATGGGATGAAAAATTGCTAAGTGTCCCAACCCACGGATTTATAGTACAGCCAGAGATATATCAATGGAATCATAGAATTATGAGGCATAGAGAAGGAGGAGCCTTTCCTTTTGTGCCGAATGGAAGCTGGAAAAAATATGGTCCAGCCTGCATACCTAATCCAGCGGACACAGCTATGGATATAATTTTAAGAGTTGAATCGGGGTGGCAAACTCATTATATTGAAGGTTTAACTATTTTACATTTGAGAGACAGCATTGAACAATTAGAGGAACACAGGAGAAAATCATGATTGTTGCAGTATTATTGCCTTCCAGAGCCAGACCCGATAGATTACACAAAACAATTAAATCAACTTATGATACTGCTACAGATTTTGAAATTTTAGTCAGGCTTGATGACGATGACAAAATTACTTTAGATAGAATCGAAGAATTTAAGCAATATGACAAAGTCAGATTAATTATTGGTCCAAGAGAAAGAGGCTATGGCAGTCTTAATATATTTTATACTGATTTGGCAGATATGTCTGAAGCTCCATGGATAAGTATAATGAATGATGATGCTGTTTATCAAGGCAAAGATTGGGATAATATGCTGGCAAGCATACCAACTCATGGTTATATTGTTCAGCCTTATTTGTACCAATTGGGAGGCTCCCACTACTATGATTGCGAGGGTGGAGCATTTCCTTTTGTGCCAAACGGATGCTGGAAAAAATACGGACCAGCTATAATTCCCGATCCTGTTGATACAAGTTTGGACAACATTCTTAGAAAAGAAAATGGGTGGAAGTCACATTTTCTAAAAGGAATTGGTGTGGTTCATGACAGAGAACCACAAGAAATACTTGATGTTCATAGGATCATTAATTGACATCCTTCCCCGACTAAAGTCAGGGGTGGGCTTTCTTGGCTTAAAGATGCGCAAGCCCCCTGATTTTAGTCGTGGTAGTAGTTAGAAAAAGGAGCAAATCATGACAGAAGACGAATTGAATGTTTATATTATTGAAAAATTGCAAAACCGTAAAGGATTTGATCCATTTACGATATTAGCAATAATTGCAATTATTATGCAAGCTTACAGATTATATCAGAATTGCAAAGCAGGCAAGGCTATATTGAAAAGAAATGTTGAAAGAAATGGGCTGGCATCCAGAGTTTTTTTCAAGCAATTTGTTTATGACAAATTAATTGAAAAAGGTGTTTCTGGAGACGCAGCCCAAGAAATAGTCGAAGAGTTGAAACAAGAATTTTTGAAAAAGGCTTAGCCCTGCTTCTGCTCGTTTTGAAATTCTGAAGCCAACAACGCAGCTTCTTCTTCAATTGCTTTAATTTGAGCCTTGTGAGCCTCAAATAGTTTTTTGAATTCAATATTTAAATTCTTTTTCTTTTCATGTAAAGCGGCAACTTTAGATGAAAATTCAACAAACTTGTCGCTCAAAAGCAATTCTGCATTCATGATTCTATCCCCAATAATTATGGATTGGACAAACCATTATAGTACAAAAAAAGAAGAGGAGCATGAATGCCCCTCTTCCAAAAATATTTTTATTAGTAGTTAGGAAACAACCCAGCTTAGGTCAGTCAAGGACTGTGGAGCGTCAGTGAAGACGGTTCCATCATTACACTCGGTCACCTTTACTGCCTGCATGTTGCCAGAAGCTGATGTGGTGATGTATCCAGTTCTCTGGAGGGAAACACCATTAACAACCGCTGTGTCAAGACTTCCCTCTGATGCCATATTACGAGCGGCTGGAGTGAGAGTCAAAGTATAAGTATTGTAAGCCATAATAAAATCTCCTTAATAAAAGACATGCATGCCAATTCTGGCTAAATTATTTACACATCTTATTAATTTTTTTTGTATTTTATATAATCTTCTATACCCATATCAAGTGTATATTCTGGCTTAAAATCAAAAAAACTATTGGCTTTTTCCCAATTTACCTTGGTAAAATCCTGATATTGTTTCTCATATCGATTTGGTATCCACTTTATAGGCTGAGTATATTTGGTATTAATTGCTAACAATTCATGTAAATCTTTAAAAGAAATACTTTGCCCGGAACCAATATTGTAGATACCGGACTGTGTTGTGTAACAAGCTTTTGTGAAAGCTTGACAGACATCTTGTACATAAACCCAATCTCTTTTTTGTTCGCCATTTTCAAATAATTCTACTGGTTGGTTCCTTAGCATTTTATCTAACATGTTGCCAAGATAACTCATTCTACGACCCTTTTGTTCTTCATATGGTCCGTAGACATTACAAAGTCTAAGTGAGGCCCATTTAATGTTTGGGCTTAATTTTTGCATATACTTATCAAATTTGAGTTTTGATTTTGCATAAATGTTTAGCGGCTTTGGCTTTGTGGTGTCATCTAAAATTACATTTTGTTTTCCATATACAGCAGTGCTGCTTGCATACACAAAAAATTTGTGATTATATTTCAATGCCAAGTTTAATAATCTTTTGCTATCATAAAAATTAGCTTCAATCATTTCTCCGCCCTGCTTGCTTATCGTATCATTATTTGCTGCAAGATGTATTATGCCATCCACATTTTTCAAGACAGTGCTATCAAACCCAAACATTCCATTAAATACAGAATTGTTTCCAAAAGCATCGCTTACTATTCCAGTATGATTGCATAGCGGGTATACTTCGTTGCCATGTTTTTGCAAATGAAAACAAAGATTAGTTCCCACGAAACCTGTCGCACCAGACACAAAAATTTTCATAATTCCTCCAATAAAGTATAAGAGTACTGGAAATTTTGTTCCATGAACCTGTATAGTAAAAAGACCAGATGACTTCGCCTGTCTCCATGGTGGTGCCAGACTCTGGAATCTGGACAAACAGAGAATCTATCATGTCAGAAGCATTTCATATCAACAAGAGAAGCAAGTCTGTTGAATCTATGGCAAACAAAGTCAAGGCTTCTGCGCCTGCCTTGATTGAGCAAAAGAAGCAAGAGCAATGGGTGATGCGCCCAAGTGCGAAAAATGCTGAAATGCTTATAGATTATTGCTGCAACGAAGCCATCGCAAAACCAATTGATGAAATCAATCAAAAACTTAAATCCAAGCTCATTGATGTTTGCTTTGATGGTTATTTGAAACGCTGGTGGGCAGATAGGGTTCGTCCAAGTAATCCAATCGTTCAAGCTCTTAATGATGAAGGGCTTGTAGATTCCCAACTACTTTTTGTTCTCAACGACAAGTTCAATGTGAATATTGTCAATCCTCAACAGGAGTCTGAATTTAAAGTAGAATGGGCGCAAAAGGCAGCAGTCGCAGCATTGGTAAATGCAGGACTGCCAAAATCTAAGGCGCAAAAGTTTGTGGAAATGGAAATCAATTGCTGTATCACAACTCATTTTTTGACCTTGTCATAAATGATGGATGGCAGGATTGGTGCTGGTAGAAAGAAAATTCCACCCTCTGCTGCAACTATGGAAGCTGGCAGAAAGCTGTTGCTATTCCTCAATTGGGATGGAAATGCTGTTAAGGATATCGAGGGTTTTAATGAGGATGAACTCTCTGCTATCACATACAATCGTCTGGCTTGGGTTCCAAGACCTAGTATGCTGGAGCGTATTTTCAATTATGTCAAAAGTATCGATGAAATGAAGAGTATTCTGGCAGTATTTAGTCCAGTGCTTACCATTCGCAGCGAAGAGTTTGCGTTGAGTGATACCCCTGACAAACGCAAGAAGAGATTGATTGAAGCTGCCAAGAACAAGCTGAAGGATTAATTTTCGTTAATGTGGAGCCTGCTACAAAGCAATCATCAAGCATTTGAAGTTCATGGTAATCATTTAATTTCTCTTAGATGTTCTGGTACAATTTGAAGTGGTTGCATCCCAATTAAACTCAGGGATGCAGCCACTTTTTGTTTTTTCCCACCATGATATTCGTAGCCAATTTTATTTTTTATAAGGTATTCAGTCAAATCATTACCATCAGATAATTCTATTCTGGCCATAGCCCTGCCAAACTTTTCGGGACCACTATCCCTAAAAATGACAGTTTTGTTTTCAATTAAGTCAATAACAAATTGTTTTGCTTTGATTCCTTTTTCTGTGGTTAATTCAGGAGTATCAATGCCGTCAAGCCTGACATGGAACTCCTGCTTGATACCAAATCCCAAATCGATTAAAGCTTCAAATGTATCACCGTCTAGAACCTTGGTCACTTTGCCAAAGTATTTGTTTTTATTTTTTGCCATAATTTTATTTAGTAATTCAAATCTTTTTATTTTTTTCCTAAATAATTAAATGAGCCTGTATAATCAGCAAGGACTATTGCACAACTTTTACGAGTATTTCCACATGACGGAAGTTAGCTTTCAAGGCAAATTCTCCAATTACTTTGGGGAAAAAAGCATACTTGATGATCACACAGTTATAGTGTTTGATACAGAAACAACAGGTCTTGACCCAAGAGTTCCCCATGTGCAAATCCTTAGCATTTCTGCTGCATCTTTTGATGTGCAACAAGAACAGATGCTGGATGTTTTCAATCAATTTGCCGAATTAAACACAGAAGCCATGGATCGAATGGCTATGGATAAAATGCACCGAGTTGATTATCAAAGTCAAAATTACAAGTACATCAATGATTTTTTAGTAAAAAGCAAGTGGCATGAGAATGAAAAATCAGGCAGTGAAATACAGGTTGCCAAAAATTTTGTCGAATTTTGCAGTAATTACGATAATGTGCTGCTTTGTGGTTATAATGTTGGGTTTGACATGAGAATGGTAAATAATTGCCTTAAAAAGGCTAAATTGCCACCGTTGTCCTATCCCGTTATAGATGTCATGCGCTTGGTAAACATTTTTCTAGACCCAGCACTAGATGCTTTGGCTGCAAAAGGAGTTACGGTTGCTAAAGACATGGTGCAAGGGGTTATGAATTCTGCTAACAAGAAATCATACACCCTGCAAAATGTGGCCAAGATTCTGAATGTACTAAAAGCAGATGGGCATGTCAGTCTTGCCGACATCGAAATGACTGGAAAGGTTCTCACACAATCAGTAAAATTCATCAAAGATAATAGCTCCCAATTAGATGATGACTATTTACAGTTTGAGAAAAGAAGTCGAAAAGTCTACAGAGATAAGCTTAATTGGTTCCATTCAATAAGAAACCAATTTCATGATAGTCATAAGCAAAAACAAAAGTTTATTGCCATGGTGCAAAAAGATGCCACTAATGGTGCTTTGGCATATATAAAACATCTTGAAGCTAAAGCCGATAAAGAAAGGGCTGGAAACAAGAAATATAGCATCCTTAGGGACTTGCAACTTAAAATCAATGCAGTTAAAAATTTATTGAATAATTATAATGGTGACAGCAAAGAAATTGTAAGTTTTATTTATAATAATTAAACAAAATTTATAGTCAACGAGCCAGAAAACCCCGCACTCTTCAGGTGCGGGGATGAATGGCTCTAAATAACACCTGCTTTTCAAATTATTGCTAATATAATAGTTTTAGTAGGTTAACGATAACCAAGTTAAACTACTAAATAGTCTGGTTGG
>Ga0169931_10006849_pt1 | contig 17060 bp, 18 predicted proteins | sample Kivu_15m_20L_FD_129675 | JGI IMG/M metagenome (GOLD analysis project Ga0169931, IMG submission 129675) | Freshwater microbial communities from Lake Kivu, Western Province, Rwanda to study Microbial Dark Matter (Phase II) - Kivu_15m_20L... | ecosystem: Environmental > Aquatic > Freshwater > Lake...
ATTTAGCACTAAATATTCCGTCAAGGAGACGGATGTCACAGGCTGGTCACATGCCCCGATCGAGGGCCAGGCGCACCTCGGCCACGTACTCCCCGACCCCGTCGGCCCCCTCGGCCATGAACCGCCGAACCACCGACGCCCCTTGCACGACACCGTCGGCCACGCGACAGGCCTCCACGGCTTGTTCGGCGTTGGACACCCCCACGCCGACGATCACCGGAACGTCGGTGACGGCTTTCAAGCGTCGGGCCAGCGCGGTGGCCGTGGCCGCCAAGCTGGTGCGCTCGCCGGTGACGCCCAGCAGTCCGACCGAATACACGAAGCCACGAGCACGAGCGCACACGAGTGGGAGCCGGTCGTCGGGGGCGGTGGGCGCAGCGAGCATGATCGTCGACAGACCGGCATCATCGGCCGCGGCACACCACGGACCGGACTCCTCGAGCGGGAGATCGGGGACGATCGCCCCCCAGATTCCGGCCGAGGCCAACATCGCGGCGAATCGCTGATGTCCGGGGTGATGGATCGTGTTGTAGTAACACATGACCACCAGGGGCACGTCCACATCCAATGAACGCACCTCCTCGAGGATCGTCACCGGAGTCGCGCCCGCGTCGAGCGCTCGTTGTGATGCCTCCTGAATGACCGGTCCGTCCATCACCGGATCCGAGAAGGGCAAGCCGATCTCGATGACGTCGGCGCCATGAGCCGCCGCAGCCCGCACGCCGTCGGTCCAGCGCGGCAATCCGCCGGTCAGATACGGAACGAGCAACTTTCGCCCCGAGTCACGGGACGCCCGCAGACGAGTCTCCAATCGATCGAGACCCGGCATCAGCCCAGGATCTCCATCATTTGTCCGACGTCCTTGTCGCCCCGTCCCGACAGATTCATCAGGATCGTCTGGCCCTGCATCTTCGGCGCCTCACGCGAGATCCACGCGACCGCATGGGCGCACTCCAACGCCGGAATGACGCCCTCGGTCCGGGCCATCAACTGAAAAGCCTCGATCACCTCGGCATCGGTCACGGTCGGATACTCCGCACGACCAATCGACGCCAGATACGAATGCTCCGGTCCGACGCCGGGATAGTCGAGGCCGGCCGACACCGAATGCGCCTCCAACACCTGTCCGTACTCGTCCTGCATCAGATAACTACGCATTCCATGAACGACACCGGGTTGACCGCGCCCGACGGCGGCACCACCGGCCGGCTCGACCCCGATCAAACGCGCTCGGGTGTCCACGAAACCGGAGAAGATCCCGATGGCATTGGATCCACCTCCGACACAGGCGACCACGACATCGGGAACGTCCCCGATTCGTTCCTGACATTGGGCGTAGGCCTCGTTGCCGATGACACGGTGGAACTCACGAACCATCCACGGATACGGATGGGGGCCCATCACCGAACCGAGGCAGTAATGAGTGCTCTCGACCGACGCCACCCAGTCGCGCATCGCCTCGTTCACGGCGTCCTTGAGGGTGCGACTTCCCGAGTGGACCGCCTCGACTTCGGCGCCCAACAACTTCATGCGAAACACGTTCAGGGCCTGCCGCTCCACGTCGACGGCCCCCATGTAGACCTTGCATTCCAAACCCATCAGTGCCGCCGCGGTCGCCGACGCGACCCCGTGCTGGCCGGCACCCGTCTCGGCGACGATGCGTTTCTTGCCCATGCGCTTGGCCAGCAGGGTCTGACCGAGAACATTGTTGATCTTGTGTGAACCGGTGTGGTTCAGGTCCTCGCGCTTCAACAGGAGACGAATTCCGAGCCGTGCACCGAGCTGATGGCACTCGGTCAGAATCGAGGGGCGGCCCGCGTACTCCTTGAGGATGGAGTCCAATTCCGCTCGGAAGATCGGGTCGGCCCACGCCTCCGTGAAGGCCGCTTCGAGTTCCTGACAGGCCGGGACGAGCGTTTCGGGAACGAATCGACCACCGAATTCACCGAAGCGACCCGACGACGAGGGATGCGACATGATGGAGGGTGTGGGGTTCATGGGATCTCCGCGGACCAGCAGCGCGCCCTGTGCGCACGACCCCATGTTCGCACTCCGGCGCCGGAACGACACAGTCGTTATCGGAGTCGGGGTGTGTTATTCGTCCGCCCAGTCGTACGGGAAGTCGTCGCCCCCCTCGAACTCGGCGGGGGCCGCGGCCCGGGCGTTCTCGATGAATCGCTTCACCTTCAACGGGTCCTTGCGTCCCGGAGCCGACTCGACGCCGGATGACACGTCCACCCCCCAGGGATTCACGTACTCCACCGCCGACGCCACGTTCTCCGGGGTCAGTCCACCGGCCAGGATCAAACGGATGCCGGACGGCACCTGATCCACCAACGACCAGTCGAAGACCCGACCTGAGCCCGGCTCTGGTGCGTCCACCAAGACCAGATCGGTTCCGAACTGGTTCGCGATTCGCGCTTCACGGCTCCCGGCCACCACCGACTTGATCACCCAGCGCACGGTCTCCGAGACGGCCGCCACGGTGCTGGCCGGTTCCTGGCCGTGCAACTGGACCGCCTTCACTCCCGAACGACTGACGACGTCGAAGATGCGGTCCGAAAGTTCGTTCTTGAACACGCCGACGGTCAGGATCTCGGGCGGCAAACGACGGGTGATGTCATAGACGACCTGCGGGGACACCTGGCGCGGTGACGGCGCGAAGACGAACCCGACGGCGTCGGCTCCCATGGCCACGGCGAGCAGTGCATCGTCCTCGGACGTGATGCCGCAGATCTTCACGAACATGATCCGAGGGTATACCGCTCCTCGACGACGTCAGTGGATGTCGTGACCGCCCGTCAGACCGTGCGCAACTCGCGAACGGCGGCCCGCGGGTCGGACGCGGTGACGATGCTCTCACCCACCAGAACCGCCTGATAGCCGGCGTCACGCAACGAACGAGCGTCGGCGGCGCCCCGTACTCCGCTCTCGGCCACCCGCACGACCGAATCGGGCATGACCGACCCCATCCGCAGGGCCCGCTCGTGATCGACACGAAACGTCACCAGGTCGCGTTGGTTCACCCCGATCAGATCGGCTCCGACGTCCACGGCGCGTTCCAACTCGGCCTCGTCGTGAATCTCGACCAACGCGTCCAAACCCACGGCACGCGCCACCCCGTGCAACTCGGCCAATTCACGGTCGGACAACGCCGCCGCGATCAACAGAACGCAGTCGGCACCCATCAAACGGGCGTCGAGCACGTCCAATGCACTCACCGTGAAATCCTTGCGCAGGACCGGCAACCCACTGGCGGCCGACGCGATCTGCAGGTCCTGTATCGAACCCCCGAAGAACTCCTCGTCCGTCAGGACCGACAGGCAACTCGCTCCCCCCTGTCGATAATTCTCGGCCATCTCGGCCGGGTCGAGGTCGGCATTGAGATCACCTTTGGACGGAGAGCGTCGCTTGATCTCGGTGATGACGCTCAAACCGTCGCTCGAGTCCGAGGCCAGGCGCGAACGAAAACCCCGAGCGGGCGACATGGTCAGACATCGCGCCTCGAGGTCGTCGCGACGACGCTGATCGTCGGAGGCCCGACGACGATGCCAATCGAGAATGCGGTCGAGGTACGTCGCCGGCGGGGACAAGATCAGGCGCCCTTGCCACCAATGGGGGTCACGAAGATCAGTTCGGGGCGACCAGCCAGGAACGGCATGATCGCCGGTCCGAGCGCCTTGAATGCGTCGGAACCCATGTGAACCGTCAATGCGTCCTGGTTCGTGTACATCTCGTACATCCACAACAGGTTCGCGTCCGACGCGTCCTCGAGAAGGATGTAGGCCTCGGTGCCCGGCTCACCCTGCGCGGTGTCGAGCGCCGCTTGCAGGGCACGGGCGAGATCCGCGCGCTTTCCTTCCTGGGCGGAGATCTTGGCGATGACGGCGACCTTGGACATGTTCCCTCCTGAGTGACGACTCGACGACGAGCCCTGCCTCACAGAGTAGACCTCGGACCCCGAGGGTCAGAAGCCCAAGCGCGACCGGATTTCGCTTTCGAGATCGGCGATCGGGATGCGGACCTGCTCCATCGAGTCGCGCTCGCGAATCGTGACGGCTCCGTCCTCGAGCGAGTCGAAGTCCACGGTCACGCACAGCGGGGTCCCGATCTCGTCCTGCCGGCGATAGCGCTTGCCGATCGACTGAGTGTCGTCGTAATCCACCATGTAACGCTCTCCGAGGGACTCGAAGATCGAACGCGCCAGCGGGGTGAGCGTGTCTTTCTTGCTGAGCGGAAGCACGGCGAGCTTGTACGGAGCCAGGCGGGGGTGCAGATGCAGGACGGTCCGCACCTCGTCGCCCACCTGCTGCTCCTCGTACGCGGCCAGCAGGAACGCGGCCATCGCACGATTCACACCCGCGGCCGGTTCGATCACGAAGGGCACGTAGCGTTCGTTGGTGGACTGATCGAAGTAATCGAGCTTCTGACCCGAGTGCGTCGCGTGCTGGTTCAGGTCGAAATTCGTGCGTTGGGCGATGCCTTCCAGTTCTCCCCATCCCCACGGATAGGCGAACTCGACGTCGGCGGTACCGGCCGAATAGTGGGACAACTCGTCGGCGTCGTGTGCGCGCAAGCGGAGCATGCCGGCCGGGATGCCGAGATCCACGTACCACTGCATGCGCGCGTTGCACCAGTACTCGTACCACTTCGGACCCTCGGCCGGCGGGACGAAGAACTCCAGCTCCATCTGTTCGAATTCGCGGGTGCGGAAGATGAAGTTGCCCGGAGTGATCTCGTTCCGGAAGCTCTTGCCGACCTGGGCGATTCCGAACGGCGGCTTCTTGCGGCTGGTCTGCAGGACGTTCGTGAAGTTGACGAACATGCCCTGGGCCGTCTCCGGCCGAAGGTAGACCTCGGCGCCGGACCCTTCCACCGGGCCGGCGAACGTCTTGAACATCAGGTTGAACGCTCGGGCCTCGGTGAGGGTTCCCACCGAACCGCAACCCGGGCAGACCGCGGGGTTCTCGAGGTGATCCTCGCGAAAACGCTGCTTGCATTTCTTGCAGTCGACCAAGGGGTCACTGAAGTTCGCCAGGTGACCACTGGCCTCGAACACTTGCGGCGGACCGAGAATGGCCGCGTCGATCAACACCACGTCGTCACGCTTCTGAACCATCGTGCGAACCCACGACTCACGCACGTTGCGCAACATCAACGACCCGAGCGGACCGTAGTCGTAGGAGCTGCGGAAGCCGCCGTAGATCTCGGCCGACGGGTAGACGAACCCCCGCCGCTTGCACAAGTTGACGATCTGTTCGAGGTCCGAAGCCGGCATGACGGTGAAGGCTAAGGGCGCGAACGACCGTTCACGAACCCGGATCGTGCCGCTCGAATATGGAGACGGACTTCAGGCGCCGCTCCACGTGATGCTCGAAGGCACGAGTCGCCAGATTCGACACCTCGTTGATCACCGGATCGTCGAGGGTTTGGCCCTCGGGATGAAACGCTTTGTCCAGGGCGTCACCGAGGCGCCCTCCGAGAATCTCCCGCATCAAGTCGAGAGCGGGTCCACTGACCGGGATACCCGCTCGACAGGCCGAACACGTCACTCCCCCGAGACGAACGTCGAAGGAGCCGAACTCGTTGTCCCCTTCGGGAACCTCGCCGCACTGGGAACAACGATCAAGAACCGGGTGCACTCCCTCGGACGCCAGCAACTTCCACAAGAAGGCCGGCACCACCAGCGGCGACGGACGCGTGAGCAACGTCCGGCGAACTCCCACCAGCATTCGGTACATGTGGGGAACCGGTTCTCGATCGGGCACCAATTGATCCACCGCCTCGAGGACGGCGATGCTCTCGGTCATGGAGTCGAGGTCACCGAACACGTTGTTGGTGCTGTCGACCGTCTCGACTTGGTTCACGATGTCCAGATCGCGCCCCCGATGGAACTGGACGTCCAACAACGACAACGGCTCGAGTCGACCACCGAACTTGGATCGGGTCTTGCGAACGCCCTTGGCGATGGCTCGCACCTTCCCGTTGTTCTCGGTGAGAAACACGATGATGCGATCGGCCTCACCGGATTTGTAGGTGCGCAGAACGATTCCTCGGTCCCGATACAGGCGCGAGGTCATTCATCGACTCCACCGAAACGACGCTCGCGACCGAAATACACCCCGAGCGCGTCGTCCAGTCGCTCACCGTCGAGGACGGACCAATCGACCGGCAGGAAGACCAACTCGCTGTACGCTAGTTCCCACACCAACGACGGGGGAAGGCGGTCGTCACTTCCGAGCACGACGACCAGATCAGGTTCACCGGCGTCGCCGTGCAAGAGTTGTTCGACCGAATCCTCGTCGAATTTGATGTCGGTGGCACCCCGCAGCGTCTCGGCGATGCGGCGACGCCCGTCGGCATGCGGTGACACGAGCACGCGCACCCCGTCGACGTCGTACGACGTCGAGGTCAGCTGGCAACCGGGCACGGGCCGTGAGCCGAACGGGAAGACCGTCACCCAGCGCGCACCATGGGTCGCGGCCACGGTGGCCAACAACCCGACCCGAGCCGTCCATTGCGCCGCGGTCATCGCCTCCCAGTCGTCGAGTTCCCCGCCGGCGACGACCACGTGGCGCAATTGGGGACCCGAACTCGGGACCTTGGCCTCGCGCTGACGTCGGATGCGGCTGAACACGCTCCCATTGTTGCCGACGGGCGATGGCGCGCGGTGGCTCCGACGATCGACTGCTCCGACGATGTACCGTTCTGGCGTGCACGTCGCCTGCATCATGGATGGGAACGGTCGATGGGCCCGACATCGAGGTCTCCCGCGAACCGCTGGCCACACAGCGGGCGAGGAGAACCTGGCCGCCGTGGTTCGTGCGGCGGTGGGTCTGGGCGTCGATCATCTGACGGTGTTCGGCTTCTCCACCGAGAACTGGGTGCGGCCCCGCCAGGAGGTGCGCCACATCCTCGGTCTGCACGAGAAGTTGTTCGGGCGCATCGTGGAGCTCAACGAGTTGAACGTGCGCGTGCGTTGGATCGGCCGCCCCTTCGACGATCGAGCGGCGAGAACCCCGCGATACGTTCAGCGCGCGATCACCAAAGCCATCCGCGACACCGAAGCGAACATGGGAATGACGCTGACGGTGGCCTTCGATTACGGAAGTCGGACCGAGATCGCCCATGCCGCCGAAGCCCTCCGACGCAACGGCCGGGACATCACCGTCGAATCCATCGGCTCGTGCCTGTACGAGCCCGATCTTCCGCCGGTCGACGTTCTCGTTCGCACGTCGGGCGAGACCCGCGTCTCGAACTTTCTCCTGTGGCAGTCGCACGGTGCTCCCATCTCGTTCGCCGAGGCGGCCTGGCCCGACTACTCGTCGAACGATCTCGAGGCCGCCATCGCCCTAGCTCGACGGGCGTCGCCGTCACCACACTGAGCGACCCTCACACCGAATCGATTCATCCGTTCGGTGATCAATGGGTCCGCCCGGACCTGCTGTACCGTGGCGACGTGCCCAAATCGTCCTCCCGTCGTACCCTGAGCGACGCGCTGGAGATCGCCACCGCGGCGCTTCCCGCCGCCGAGGCCCGCCCGGGACAGCGCCAAATGGCGACCGCGGTCGAAGAAGCCATCGCCGAGGGACGTCACCTGGTGGTGCAGGCGGGCACCGGCACGGGCAAGACCATCGCCTATCTCGTTCCGGCCATGCTGGCGGGCAAGCGCACCGTGGTGGCCACCGCCACCAAGGCTCTGCAGGACCAGCTGGCCAAGAAGGACCTCCCCTTTCTGGTCGAGACCCTGAGCGACTATCTCGGACACGAGGTGTCGTGGGCGGTGTTGAAGGGTCGACGCAACTACGTGTGCCGTCAACGCATCGCCGAGGTGAAGGGACAAGTGGTCGGCAAGAGCAAGCGCGACGACTCTCCCACGTTGCTCGATCTCGACGACTTCTCGGCGACCAACAGGCGCGAGATCGATCGCATCGTCACCTGGGCCGCCACGACACCCACGGGGGATTTCGCCGACCTGGATTTCAATCCGTCCGAACGAGCGACCCTTGCCGTTTCGGTGGGCAGCGAAGAATGCCCCGGCGCCAACCGGTGCCCCTTCGGCGGCAGTTGTTTTGCCGAGATGGCCCGTGCTCGTGCGGCCGAGGCAGAGATCATCGTGGTGAACACGCACCTGTACGGGAATCACATCGCCTCCGACGGGGCGTTGTTACCCGAACACGACATCGTCATCGTCGACGAGGCTCACGGTCTCGAGGACATCATGAGCGACACCGTCGGCATCTCCATCGGAGAGGGCAGCTTCACGTACTTCGCGGGTGCGGTTCGGCGGATCCTCGACGACCCCAAACTGAATCGAGAGATCACCGATGTCGGACTGATGCTCGACGAGGTTCTGGCTCCGAATCTCGGCAACCGCCTGAGTGCTCCGCTACCCGCGAACGTCGCCGAGGTTCTGGCCACCGGACGTCGGGTGGTGGGGAACACCCTCGACGGGCTGAGACGCATCGAGACCAAGGACGACGATTCGAACCAACGCAAATTGCGCGCGCAGACGCTGGCCACTCGTCTCGCCGACACCCTCGACGCGGCGCTCACCATCGACTCCACGTTCGTCCCCTTCGTGACCGGACGCGCCGACCGACCCAAACTGGACATCGCACCCCTCGACGTGGCCCCGATCCTGAGAGAGGGCGTCTGGACGAAACATCCGGCGATCCTCACCAGCGCCACGATTCCCTTCAACATGCCCACGCGCATCGGTCTTCCCGTCGACAATACGGTGATGCTCGACGTCGAGAGTCCCTTCGACTACCCCGAGAACTCGATCCTGTACTGCTCCACCTCGTTACCCGAACCCAACTCGCCGCAGTTCACCCCACGCATGCACGACGAGTTGTTCCACCTCATCTCGGCGGCTGGTGGGCGCACGTTGGCCCTCTTCACCAGCTACAAAGCCATGGATGCCGCGGTCACCGAGATGCGCAAACGTCTGACCGTCACGATCCTCGCGCAGAACGAATATCAGCGCGGTCAGCTGGTCAGGATGTTCACCGACGACGAAACGTCGTGTCTGTTCGCCACGGCCAGTTTCTTCCAGGGCATCGACATCCCGGGGCGCACGCTCTCCCTCGTCACCTTGGATCGCATACCTTTCCCCCGACCCGACGATCCGTTGCTCAGTGCTCGTCGAGAAGCCCTGGGCGATCGAGCGTTCCGCGACATCGATCTTCCGAGAGCGGCCACGTTGTTGGCCCAAGCCACCGGTCGACTCATCAGAAACGCTTCGGACCGGGGCGTGGTGGCGGTCTTCGACCCGCGACTCGGCACGAAGGGTTACCGTCGCGAGATCCTGGCCACCATGCCTCCCATGCGACGATCCACGACTCGATCAGAGGTCGAGGAATTCCTGCGCCACATCACCCGCTGACGTTCGCCGGTCCGACTCAACCGGGAATCAACCGGTAACCGAGTCCACGCACGGTGAGGATGATGCGTGGTTCGTCCGGTTGATCCTCGATCTTCACGCGCAACCGACGCACGTGGGCGTCGACCAGACGACTGTCCCCCAGATAGTCGTAGCCCCACACACGCTCGAGCAGTTGGTCGCGCGACAACACCACGTTCGGGTGGTCGGCGAATTCGCACAGCAGGTTGAATTCGGTCTTGGTCAGCGCCAACTCTCGACCGGCCTTGAAGACCAAGCCTTGCTCGCGCCGGAGATCGACGTCACCGAACGACTCCGATGTCGGGGCGACCACCGTTCCTTGCAACTGCGCGCGCCTCAGATGGGCCCGCACCCGCGCCGCCAGCTCCTTGGGCACCACCGGCTTCGTCACGTAATCGTCCGCCCCGGCCTCCAAACCCGACACCATGTCCGAGGTGTCCGTTTCGGCGGTCACCATGACGATGGGGACGATGCTCATGGCTCGTATCGCACGACACACCTCGAAGCCCGAGATGTCGGGCAGGCGCAAATCGAGGAGAACCAGATCCGGTTCACTCTGATGGAACGCGGCCAGGCCCGAGGCCCCGTCGGCGGCCTCGCGTACCTCGTATCCCTCGTCCTCCAGGGCCAGACGCAACGCCAAGCGAATCTGATCGTCGTCCTCGATGAAGAGCAGCGAATGCACGGCCCGATTCTCGCCGATGGGTCGCGGTGACGGGAATTTGTTACACAAAACGCACACAAGCCACACGGTCCTTTCACAGAGGCTCGGGAAACTGTCCCCCGTTCACGCTGGTGCGGTGGGGGCCGTCCTCCCCCTGGTCCTCACCGCCCGGCGCGATCGAAACCGGATCTCGCCCGGCTCGCTGGTCCTGCCCGAGCCGGGCGATTCGCTGTCCGGATCGGTCTCCCGTGGGGCAGGATTGGCGAGTGACCCCGCGCGAACGACTCCGTTCCATCAGCCTGCGCCAGCGGGTCACCTTGCTCTTCGTGGCGACCGGTCTCTTGGCCTCCATCACCTTGTCCACGGCCAGCTACCTGACGGCACGTTCGTACATCCTCCAGCGTCGTGACGAGGTGGTCGAACGTCAGGCCTTCAACAGCGCCCAACTCATCCGATCGCAGATTCGCAGTCGTCGCAGCGAGGCCTTCGAACTGATCAGCAACGTACGTACCGAACAAGGCGGGTTCGCCGTACTTCATCTTCGACCCGAGAACCTGTTCTTCAGCCAGGAGATCCGCTACACCCAGGCCGCCTTTCCACCCGAACTGGTCGATGCGGCACTGGCCGGCACGACCGCTCGGCAACGATTCAACATCGACGGGCAGCCATACGTCGGCGTGGCGGTGCATATCGCCGACATAGATGCGCAGTACTTCGAGGCCTTCTCTCTCGACGACGAGCAACGAACCCTGACCGCGATCGGATCCGCGCTCATCGTGGGCGTCGTCATCGTGGCCGTGTTGGCGGGTTTGGTCGGCGTGGCCGTCGGTCGTCGCATCATGCGCCCGCTCGAACGTGTCAGCGAGGCCGCCGGCGACATCGCCGAAGGTGGGCTCGACACCCGCTTGGATTCCGAGGTGGACCCCGATTTGGCGCGCCTCGTCACCTCGTTCAACGGCATGGCCGATGCCGTGCAGACCCGCATCGAACGGGAAGCGCGATTCGCCAGCGACGTCAGCCACGAGTTGCGTTCGCCCATCACCGCGCTGGCCGCCGCCGTGGAGGTTCTCGATGCTCGGCGCGCCGATCTCAACGACCGCACGCAGCAGGCCCTCGATGTCGTCATCAGTCAGGTCAGGCGTTTCGATCAGATGGTCATCGACCTGCTCGAGTTGTCCCGACTCGACGTGGGGGTCACCGACCTGCACCGCGAGACAACCGAACTGGCTCCGCTCGTGCGTCGCATCGCCCAGCGCTACGGTGCCGACGGACTGCTCGTCGAGGTCGAGTCGGGCTCTGACGGGATGGCATCGATCGACAAGCGCCGTTTCGAGCGCATCATGGCGAACCTGGTCGACAATGCCCGTATCCACGGCGGAGGGGCCACCCGCGTCGTCATCGGGGACACCCGCGACGACGCCCCCGACGGCGATCGTCCGATGGTCTTCGTGGCCGTCGAGGATTCCGGCCCCGGAGTCACCGCCAGTGAACGGGCCCGCATCTTCGAGCGTTTCACCCGCGGGTCGGCGGGTCGTAGTCGATCCGGTGGAACCGGACTGGGTCTCGCTTTGGTCGCCGAACACGTCCGCGCCCACGGTGGGCGCACGTGGGTCGAGGACTCCCGCACCGGCGGGGCGCGTTTCGTGGTGACGTTCCCGAAGGAGGACTCGTGAGACGGCGCATATGTTCCGTCGTGCTCGTCGCGATGACGACGGTTTCCTGTTCGATCCCGGGCTCGGGCGACGTGCGCACCATCGACCCCGAGGACATCCCCTACGAGTTGAACGCCACGACCACGGTCGCCCCCACGACCACCATCGCGGTCACGACGACGACCCCGGCGGCGGCGAGCACCACGTCCACCAGTACGACCGTCCCGGTGGAGGTCGTGTCCCTTTTCTACGTCGCCGGAGCCCAGTTGGTCCCGATCAACCGACTCTTGCTGACACCCGCGGTCGCACCCCAGGTGCTGGCCGCGCTCGCCGAGGGTCCACCCGATGGCGATCCTTCGGCCGGACTTCGTACGGCTTTGCCGACGGATTTCGTGGCCCCGGTCGAGGTGTTGCGCGGCATCGCCACGGTCGATCTCCCTCCCACGTTCGTCACCGAGCTTCCGGGCGCCGAACAACGCCTCGCGATCGCCCAGATCGTCTTGACCCTCACCCGACGTGCCGGAATCGGACAGGTGACCTTCACGACCCAGTCACGACCACAGAGCGTTCCGCGTGGTCGCGGCGATCTGGCCGGCCCGGGCGAAGCGGTGGCATGCGACGACTACGCGAACCTGTTGCCCACGGGCTACTCGTGCTGACTCAATAGCCCAATCGTTCGACGCGATCGGGTCGGTGTTGCCAGTCCTTGTCGACGACGACGTGAAGCTCGATGAAGACGCCCTCGGGAAGTTGCTTGCGCACGAGGATGCCGACGTTCTTCAGGATCGAGCCACCCTTGCCGATGACCATGCCCTTCTGGCTCTCCCGTTCGACGACGATCTCGCATCGCACGCGGGGCCACTCCCATTCGGTCACGCGGGTGGCGATGGAATACGGCAGCTCGTCGCGGAACACCGCCAGCAGTTGTTCTCGCACGAGTTCAGCCACCCATTCGGCCTCGGGCAGATCGCTCACGACGTCGTCGGGGTAGAACTGCGGTCCTTCGGGCAGTCGCGACGAGAGGTAGTCGACCAACTCGGCGATTCCCTCGCCCGTTTTGGCCGACACGGCGAAGTACGCGAGAGCGTCCAACTCGGCCGAGGCCGACAACTGCTGAAGAGTGCGATCACGACCGGCGCGGTCCGTCTTGTTGACGACCACCACCGTCTTGGAAAGATCCAGACGCGACGCGACCCAACGATCGCCGGAGCCGAACGGCATCGACCCGTCGAGGACCAGGCACGCGATGTCGACATCGGCGAGCGAGTCGATGGCCGCGGCGTTCACCCGCTCACCGAGGGCGGTGACCGGCTTGTGCAGTCCGGGCGTGTCCACGAACACGATCTGTGCGTCCGGACGGGTGAGAACTCCTCGCACCTGTCGACGCGTCGTCTGCGGCTTGTTCGACACGATGGAGACCTTCTGCCCACAGATGGCGTTGAGCAGTGTGGACTTGCCCACGTTGGGACGACCGACCAACGTGACGAATCCGGAGCGCATCGAGGTCGACGCTATCGGGAGTCACACGGTCGCCTGTTCGCTCCGACACGAGGACCGTCGTCTCCTGTGCCAATCTTGGACATGGCTCGAGGATCGATCGACTTCCGCCGCTGGTTCGACCGCATGGCTCCGCAGACCCTGCAGATCGCCACCATGCTCCTGTACCTCAACGGGTTCTTCGCCGTGATCGGCTTCATGGACAAGTCCGACTGGGTCGGATACGCCCGCGTGGACAAGGGCACGATCGGGACGGTCGTGGGCCTGGCGGTGGTCGTATCCTTCATCGCCAGTGGGTTGCTGATGGCGAACGATCGTCGAGCGGGCTACCGCCTCGGGCTCGTCGCGGCCTTCTCCCCGTTCCTGTTGCGCTTCTGGATTCTCTCGGATTCACGCTTCGATCTGTGGGACCGCATCAGCGGTGGAAACACCGTCAGCTTGCTTTTCGACGTGGCCCTGTGCGCGTTGCTCTTGCACCCCACGAGCCGCGAGCACCAACGCGTCTGGTACCGCTGAGCTTGGAGCCGACCCTCTCATCTGGCAGGATGAAGCCATGAGCGCGCGAATCATCAACGGAGTCGAAGGTCTGAAGTCCGCGGTCGGAGAGCACCTGGGCTACAGCGAATACATGGAGATCTCCCAGGAACGGGTGAACCAGTTCGCCGATGCCACGGGCGATCATCAGTGGATCCATGTCGACGTCGAACGCGCCAAGAGCGGACCCTTCGGCGGACCGATCGCCCACGGGTACCTCACCTTGTCGCTCGGACCGGCGCTCTACCCCACGGTGGTGCGCATCGACGGCTTCTCGATGGGCGTCAATTACGGCGCCAACAAGGTTCGTTTTCCCTCCCCCGTGCCGGTGGGGGCCCGCCTGCGCCTCGGTGTGAAACTGCTGCAGGTTGAAGAGATCGCCGGTGGTGTCCAGACCACCATGGAATTCACCTTCGAGTGCGAGGGTGCACCCAAGCCGTCCTGCGTGGCCGAGATCATCTTCCGTTCGTACGTCTGAGCTTTCCGCGCGTTGTGGTGATCACCGGAAGTTGGGCATCACCTTGGTGGCGAAGAGTTCCAAGGTCTCCAGATTCGGATAGTCGGGGCACCACGGGACCAGACCTCGACAGCCGAGGGCCAGATAGCGCTCGATCTTCTCGCTCACTTGCTCGGGCGTTCCGACCAGGTTGCCCTCGCGCCACGACGTGACGTCCTCGCCCCACAAACTGCGACTACCGGCGGCCTCGATCTCGGCCTCCGTCTCGCGAATGAAAACCTCGGGCGACCACGTCATGCGAATGGAGGACGGATCGCGACCCACGTCCCGACAGTGGGTCCACAGGGTGTTCCTCTTGCGCTCCCACTCCTCGGGATTACCCCCGAAGTTGGAACAATCGGCGTACATGGCCACCACCCGCAGTGTCAGCTGCTCGCCTCCGCCGCCGATCCAGATGGGAGGCATGGGTTTCTGCAGCGGCTTGGGGTCGCAGTTCGCCCGGTTCAACTCGTAATAGCGACCTTTGTAGGTGGTCTCCGATTCGGTCCACATCGAGCGGACGATCTCGACGCTCTCGCGCAACATCCCGATGCGGTCCTTGGGCTTGGGAAAGTCGTAGCCGTAGGCGCGGTACTCGTTCTCGTACCACCCGGCTCCGATTCCCCACTCCAATCGACCCCCCGACATGACGTCGACGGTCGAGGTCACCTTGGCCAACAACCCCGGATTTCGATAGCTGTTGCAGCCGACCATCTGACCGAGACGGATGCGCGTCGTTCGTTGACTGATCGCGGCGATAGTCGACCAGCACTCGAAGACGGTTTCGTGCGCGGGACGGGGCACGTTGTGGAAGTGGTCGTACACCCAGATCGAGTCGTAGCCGAGACGCTCGGCCGCTTCGGCCACCTCGACCGTCTTGGCCCACTTGGCCGCCGGATCCTCGATGGACGCCAGTTCCATCTTCCAACCCTGAGGGACGAACATCCCGAAAACGATGCCCTCGGGAGAGGTTCCACGAAGCGTCTCACGGGTCTCGACCATGGGCGCACCATAACCAATCGAGGGTCCATGACCGGATTCGTGAGGCGGCCGGATCACGCCCTAATTTCGAACTCATGAACGAATTCACGGTCGGAGGGGTTCACGAAGCCATCGCCACGACCCGCCCGAACCAGGAGTGTCTCGTCTTTCGCGACCGTCGGCTCACGTGGAACGACGTCACCGAACGCACCCGTCGGCTGGCGGACTACCTGCGCGGGGCCGGACTCGGCTGTCGCACCGAGCGCGCGAACCTACCGACGCACGAGAGTGGCCAGGATCACCTGGCCGTCTACCTGCACAACGGGAACGAGTACTTGGAGTGCATGCTGGCATCGTTCAAAGGTCGCGTCGTCCCGTTCAACGTGAACTATCGATACGTGGCCGAGGAGTTGACGTACCTGTTGCGCGACTCCGGCGCCACCGCCATCGCCTTCCACTCGACGTTCGCGCCGGTACTGCAGTCCATTCTCGACGAGGTGCCCGATCTGCGGGTTCTGCTGCAGGTTCCCGACGAATCCGAGAACGACCTGCTTCCCGGAGCAGTGTGGTACGAGGACGCCATCGCGGCCGGAGATCCGTCCACTGAACTCGACGCCTCACCCGACGATCTCTACATCCTGTACACCGGCGGAACCACCGGCATGCCCAAAGGCGTGATGTGGCGTCAGGGGGACGCGTTGGTGGAGTGCTTCGGTGCCCCACGAACGGCGGAATCGATCGAGGGGATCGTGGCCGCGGCCACCGGACGGCGGGCCCTCATCGCTCCACCCTTCATGCACGGCGCGGGCCACTGGGTGGCCATGGGAACATGGAACGCCGGTGGAACGGTGTTCGTGCCCGGAATCCCGGAACGACTGGATCCGCACGACATTTGGAGCATCGTCGAACGCGAACGAATCGATTTCCTCCTCATCGTGGGCGATGCCTTCGCGCGACCACTCATCGACGAACTGAATACGAACCGGTACGACCTGTCCTCGCTGAACGTCTTGCTCTCGGGCGGTGCCGCGTTGTCGGCGCATCTGAAGGAGGAACTGCTGGCCATCGCCCCACATCTGATGATCATCGACGGGCTGGGCTCCTCGGAGGCCGGAGGACAGTTGACCCACGTGTCGGCCGCTGGCGGTGCCAGCACGGGCACCTTCCCCCTCGCCCCCAACAACCACGTCCTGTCGGAGGACCTCACGCGGGTTCTCGAAGCCGGTGACCCCGAGGTGGGCTGGCTCGCCAAGAGCGGACGCCTGGCGCTCGGCTATCTCGGCGACCCGGCCAAAACCGCTCGCACCTACCCCGTCATCGACGGCGTTCGATACGTCGTGCCGGGCGACCGCGCGGTGCTACTCGAGGGAAACATCGTCGAATTACGGGGCCGTGACTCCGTCACCATCAATTCCGGGGGCGAGAAGATCTTCGCCGAAGAGGTCGAAATGGCGATCAAGCCGCACCCCGACGTCTTCGACTGCGTCGTGACCGGACGACCGAGTGAGCGTTGGGGCAACGAGGTGGTGGCGGTGGTCCAACTACGAGTCGGCACGAACCCGAGTGATCAGGACCTTCTCGACGAGGCATCCAAGCACGTGGCCCGCTACAAGTTGCCCAAGGTCATCGTGCGCGTGGAGTCCATCGTGCGCTCACCCTCGGGCAAGGCCGACTACCGCTGGGCCAAGGAGATCGCGTCGAAGTCCTGATCGTGTTCGACCCGACGGCGAGGTCAGATCGGCAGGTCGCCGGTGGCCTTACTGGTGGTGCCGGTGTCGGTGAACGCCTTGATCGTGTTCTCGGCGATGCGCATCTGGTGGATCTCGTCGG
>Ga0169931_10006851_pt1 | contig 17051 bp, 15 predicted proteins | sample Kivu_15m_20L_FD_129675 | JGI IMG/M metagenome (GOLD analysis project Ga0169931, IMG submission 129675) | Freshwater microbial communities from Lake Kivu, Western Province, Rwanda to study Microbial Dark Matter (Phase II) - Kivu_15m_20L... | ecosystem: Environmental > Aquatic > Freshwater > Lake...
CCACCGCTTGTGTGAGCGCCCGTCAATTCCTTTGAGTTTCAGCCTTGCGACCATACTCCCCAGGCGGAGCACTTAACGCTTTCGTTGCGACTGAAAGGCTATGGAGGACCCTTCAATCCAGTGCTCATCGTTTACGGCTAGGACTACCGGGGTATCTAATCCCGTTTGCTACCCTAGCTTTCGTGCCTCAGCGTCAGAAGAGATCCAGTGAGCCGCTTTCGCCACCGGCGTTCCTTAGGATATCAACGCATTTCACCGCTCCACCCTAAGTTCCGCTCACCTCTATCTCCCTCGAGCACGGCAGTATTGAGCGCAGTTCCTCGGTTGAGCCGAGGGATTTCACACCCAACTTTCCGCGCCGCCTACGCACCCTTTAAGCCCAGTAATTCCGAATAACGTTTGGACGGTTCGTCTTACCGCGGCTGCTGGCACGAACTTAGCCCGTCCTTCCTCTGAGGCTATGTCAAACAGATGGGAGAACCCACCTGCATTTCATCCCCTCTGACAGCGGTTTACAACCCGAAGGCCTTCATCCCGCACGCGGCGTCGCTCGGTCAGGCTTGCGCCCATTGCCGAAGATTCTCGACTGCAGCCACCCGTAGGTGTCTGGGCAGTGTCTCAGTCCCAATGACGCGGGTCGTGCTCTCACACCCGCTACCCATCATCGCCTTGGTAGGCCATTACCCCACCAACAAGCTAATAGGATGTAGACTCATCCTCAGGCGGAATCACACCTTTGATCCGGAGATGTTATCCGGTATTACCTGCAGTTTCCCGCAGCTATCCCGGACCTGAGGGCAGATAATCTACACATTACTGTCCCTTTCGCCGCTGTCCCCCATTGCTGGGTTCTCGCTCGACTTGCATGCCTAATCCACGCCGCCAACGTTCATTCTGAGCCAGGATCAAACCCTTCAATTTTTGTAAGCATCACCGCGTGCCCAGCCGAAGCCGAACACACGGGTTAATAGCCATCAAAACTTCTGAGTTTGGTTTGCCGGGTTACCATCTCTTCGTGAAAAGAAAATGGCCCCAGCTAAGCACAGTCTTGTGCTGGCAAAAAAATTCAGAGGTCACTACCGAATTGTCAAAGATCGAATAAAAATCCCCGGCCGACTTAAACTGCCCGCAGGCAGTGCCTTCCAGGGAGCTCATCATTCTAGAGCGATTAAGACTCCTGTCAACGGCCTCTCGAAAGATTTTTCAGAGCACAGGCTCTGGCTCTCTCGCGGCCGTTTCCAGAGGTTCCCTCTAGAACGGGCGGCAGGTCTCGCACTTGGGCGAGCCCAAGATTTCCGCCTCCATCTGAATACGTCACCCGTCCCAGATGGTTCGTGCATTTTGAAGATTTTCGGCACGCTGTCAATGGGTCTCTGATTGCCATATTGCGAACACGACATTTGGCAAGATTTTCTGCCGCGCGCCTCCACTACGCGCCGCGAACTCTGCGCAACTTCCGCAGCACCTCAGTACACAAGCTCCACCACAATCGGCCGATGGTCCGAACCAACCTCTGGGCCCACACGCCGCGTGACGACGCTAAAGTGTGGCGAAACCAAACAGTGGTCGATCGGTATCCTCAGAGGCAGCGGTAACCACGGCCAGGTGGCCTCCACTCCGTATCCGAAACGCGTGTCGCGCAGTCCCGAAGCGCTCACCAAATCACTGAAATACGGCGACCAACTCGTGCAATTCAGGTCGCCGACAAGCACCACCGGTCCCGAGCGTTCCGCCGCCCAATCGGCAACCATCGCCAACTGAATATTGCGTGCCTCGAACAGTCCAGCCGAGCCAGGGCTCGCAGGATGCGTGCCGACGACGGTCACCGGTCCACTGGGAAGATCTATCCCTGCAATGATCGTCGGCAGATTGATCCCGGGACAGCGTTCGACGTCGAGCTTGCCGATTGGATGCCGGCTAAACAGTGCCATTCCATCCGTTTGATGGCTCGGCATGACATGCTTGTGCGGATAGAGCGCGTCGAGCGACTTCAAGTTTTCGACCCAATCCGGCGTAATTTCCATCAGCAAAATCACATCCGGCTGCTCGTCGGCGATGAGATCGAGCGTCGGCTGAAAGTCGCGATTCAGAAAATGAACGTTCAGCGACAGCAACTTCAGGCCAGGAGTCGCGCCTGCCAGATCATCGGAGCCGAAATATAGCGGCGCGATCAGGCTCAGGTTTATGATCGCCAGTATCGCAGCAATGGATCCTGCAAACCACCGCCTGATAAGCAGCAGAAGTGCACAAGCGGTTGTCAGTGCCCAAAAGTACTGCACGCGGAAGTGCCCTAGCAGCTCCAACCGCCAGTGGCTCCGGCCGAAGAACCCGGCGATGGTCGCTATGCCGGCCAGAACGAGGGCCAATATCGCCCCGGCAGTGAGGCAGCACCGCAGGAACTGTCGCCAGGAGGACCCATCCTCCGGTGGGGGGTACGTGCTAAGATGGTCCAACTCAGTCGTGCTCATCCATCGATCCGCGGGCAAGAACGGGTCGGGCTTTACTTAATTTGACGATTGAAACGGACGATTCAGCCGCGGAACTGCACCATTGGCGCACTCAGATACCAGCCCTATCGTACCTCACGCGCGGCGACGCGCCCTGACCTGGGGACATGTCAATGGCGGGCTCTGGGCTGCGGGAAATGCTCTAACAACCGGCTCGCTCGTTAACTACCTGGCTCGCGACTTGGGGGCCGCGGGCCTGGGCTTGAGCCTGATCCTGGCAGCTCCGAATCTGGCGGGGCTCCTGCGATTGCTCGCTCCGCCGATTATCTATCGCCTGGGTACAGCACGGCGGGCGTCGATCTCGCTCTTTAGTGTCAGCTACTTGCTGATTCTAGGGTTGCCGATCCTGGCGGGTTTTTCTGTCGTTGAACGGTCGCGTGTCGTGGGCTTGATGATCGGCCTGCTCTTCGCCCATCAACTGTTCGAGTACTTGGGCAGCGTGGCGATGTGGACCTGGTGGGGAGATCTGGTTCCCCGGCAGGTTCGCGGACGCTACTTCGCTCGCCGTCAGAGGATTCAACTCGCCGTCACGATCCCCACGCTGCTCGCCAGTGGCTACTTCGCAGACTTGTGGCGAACCGCTTCGGCAAACGATCCGCAGCGGCTCCTGATGGCGTACGCGGTGCCGACGGGCGTCGGCGCCGCGGTGCTGCTGGCTTCCATCTTCCCGCTGCTGCAGATGCCCGCGACACGGCGCTATTCGCGGCCAGGCTGGTCGCTTTCGCTGCGTGCCATCGCGATGCCTTTTGCGGACCGACAATTCCGCGGCCTGCTCGTGTTCCGCGGCTGGTTCTCGCTCGCCAACGGCATCTCGCAAGTCGTGCAGAACGTGTTCCTACCAAAGGACGTGCTGATGATCGGCGTAGCGCCGATGAATGCGATGCGCGTCACCACACAGCTCGGCCAGATCGCCGGCGCTCGGGCGGTTGGCAAGCTTAGCGATCGGTTCGGTAATCGGCCTGTGCTCGTGCTCGGCCAGCTTCTGGTTTCCTTGGCTCTGGTGTTATTTCTGATCGCGCGGCCGGGCACGTGGTGGCTGCTCATCGGCGCCTGGGTACTGTTCGCGGCGTACATCGCCCACAACATTTGCCTGCCGAACCTGACCCTGAAACTTTCGCTTGAGGTGGAGCGACCGGGTTACGTGGCGGCCGCGGAGGCGATCGCCAGCGTGCTGCACTCGATTTCAACCGTCGCCGGCGGCCTCGCGTTCGATTACTTGCGTGCGGACGCTCCGGCGTCATCAGCCGAGTTTTATCGAGCCTGCCTGCTCATCCTCGGCGCCGGGCTAGTAATGCGGCTCATGGCGGTGCCTCTGGCGGCTGCGATACGCGAACCGGGAGCCTGGACCTGGCGGGAGATCCTCGCCGGGCGGCGCGAAGGGTGAATCGACCACTGTTCCAGGCGAAAGTATTCGCCGGGCGTTAGACCGCCTTAAACTTTCGTCCAGCCCTGTTGCGGCGCGGAGAATACTTGCGGCTTAAGTCCGCTCGATAGCTTGCCGATTTCCGCCTCGCACGTGGCAAGCGCCTTGGGATCGGTCAGCAATTCCAACTCCAACTCGAACGTCACGGAAGCGCCTGGAGCGAGTTTTGCGAAGCGGCCCTTTTCTCCCTCGAACGAGCGCGGATTGGGGTAATTCGTCCCAGGCTCAAGGCCCGTCACATAACCGTCCGCCTCAGCGGCGGTGTTTTTCCAAAGCGTGAAGCAGGGCAATTGCTCGCGGCGATATCGCAGGCAGAAGCCGGCTGTACCGTGCGCATTCTTGAGTAGCACGGGCACATTGCCTTTCGCATCCGCGGCCAGGTCGAAGAAGTACACCTGTTCGGTGAAGCCGGCCTGCGGCGCAGGATAGTTTTCCCAGCCCTCGATGCCTTCGGCTGCCCGCGGGTCGCGTGGGACAATCGCCTTCACCGGAGCGACTAGCTTCGCACCGGCGTCGAGCACCGGCGGCCCGAAGTTGATGTGATACAGCAGCTGCGATTCAGCCGGATTGCCCGAGAGGTTCGTCACCTTGTCGGTGATCCGGATCCGATTCTCGCCGACCTTCGTGGCGTAGGTTGTTTCGAGTCGTAATTGATGAAACAGAAAGCGGGATTCATCCACGATACCGCGGACCGCGAGTTCGCCACTTGATTCATCGACGGCCACTTCCACGCGGCTGGCCGGCAGGTTGGCGATGCGACCGTGCAACGGATAGCGAAGCCGGCCGGAGTCGTCGAACTCCGGAGCTCCATTGCTAATCAACCCGCAACGGCAAAGCAGCTCGTCGAAACCTTCCAGCCAACCGAGGCCGTTGGGGTCGAGAACTGGCACATAATGCGGATGGACCGGGCCTTTCACGGCCGAACTCCAGCCGTATTCGGTATCGCCGGCCCAGGCCTTCCACAGCCCCATCCCGCGCAACGGCACAACGCTGAACTTCACCGCGCCATTGTCGACCTCGATGGTGTCGACGCCCTCGCGAACGCCGCCGCGGAGCGTCTGACGCTTGATTGAATAGGAAGCCTCTCCCTTGGCCGGCTCGGGCGACTCGAACTCCGCTTCATGAATGCCCTGCTCCGAATCAGTCAGGACCCAAATGCTTTCCGCCATGTTCGTCGTCCTCGCGAGCCGTAATGACTTTGATGATCGTGACACCCTGGCTGGGGTCAGAAGCGGTGCAATTTACGCTGCCTGAGAGCGCATTGCCAGCCGCCAAGCGGCCGCTTGCCACTGGCCCAGCAAGCGCTTAAAACTGAGCGTTCCGGCCGGTCGGCAATTGTGCCCACGGGACGACGGACACGTGGCGATCGAGCTTCCGCAAGCGAGTTCTGACAGCAGTCGCCACTTCACCAACCGCCTTCCATCCCTGCGATTATTCCATGGCTACCGCGACTCCCCTGAAACGTGACAACGTCGGCAAGGCTCTTTCTTCGGCGCTCGATGCTGGCCAGGGCCTCCTGCGGCTTACGCCCACCTGGGTGCCGCGCAGCTTCCTGCATCCCGGCAAGCGCATCAAGCTGGCTCCGGGCGACTGGTATGCCTACGGCGCTCACCGCGGCGGTATCGACGAGCGCTGGTTCGCGAGCACGACCGAAGCCGCTAACGAAGGCCGCGTCCACGATGAAGGCCTCAGCTACGTATCGCACGGCGGACAACGCTTCACGTTGGCCGACGCCGTGGCCGAGGGCGGCGCGAAGCTGATCGGCAAGGCGATGTTCGACAAGTACGACCGCTGGCCGGTCTACTCGAAGTTCTTCGACAACATGGGACCAATCCCGCATCACATGCACCAGGGCTTCAAGCACGCGGCCCTCACCGGTCAGCAGGGCAAGCCCGAAAGCTACTATTTCCCGCCGCAATACAATAACGTCGACAACAACTTCGCCTACACCTTCATGGGCCTGGAGCCAGGCACCACGAAGGCTCAGCTTCGCAAGTGCCTGGAGAATTGGCACAAAGGCGATAACGGGATCCTCGATCTCTCGAAGGCTTATCGCCTGCAACGTGGCACCGGCTGGTTGATTCCGCCAGGCGTGCTCCACGCACCGGGTTCGCTATGCACCTACGAGCCGCAGTGGGGCTCCGACGTGTTCGGCATGTTCCAATCGCTTGTCGAAGGCCGCGAAGTGCCCTGGTCGTTGCTTGTGAAGGACGTCCCGACCGACAAGCACCAGGATCTCGACTTCATCATCGAGCAGCTCGACTGGGAGAAGAACGTCGACACGCACTTCAAGAAGAACAACTACCTGGAGCCGATCGTCGATCAGGCCCAAAGCGGCAACGGTTACACCGATCGCTGGATCGTCTATGGCACGGTCGATGGCGAACAGCTGTTCAGCGCTAAGGAACTCACCCTTGAGCCGGGCGCAAAAATGACGCTCAAGGATCCTGGGGCCAGCGGCTGGATCACGGTGCAAGGCCGCGGCCGGATTGGCAAGCTCGCACTGCAAACGCCGGCGATGATCCACTTCGGTCAGGAAACCGAAGACGAAGTGTTCATCACGCATGAAGCGGCCAATGCGGGTGTCGAGGTCGAAAACACCGGCAGCGAACCGCTCGTTTCGCTCCGCTACTTCGGCCCCCACACTCACCAGAACTTGCCGGCCGTGGGCGACTATCTGAAGTAGTATCCTTCGTCCGCCCTCCAACCGCTTGCGCTGTCAGCAGCCTATCACCAGGATCCAAATCCATGAGCAACAACTTTCCCAAGCTCCACAATGCGGCCTGGCCCGGCGTCGTCGGTAAGGGCGAGGGTTCCGAGCCGCCGATCGAACTCGACACGATGCTCGATTTGACCGCCGCTGCAGAAGTCGATGGCGTCAAGTTCGATGGGTTCGACTTGTTCCTGTTCGATCCGCACATCAGCATTGATGCTTCGGACGATGAGCTGAAAACGCTGGCCGACAAGGCTTGCAAGCGCAACCTCACGATTGGCTCGGTTGTGGCGCCGGTCTGGCCGCCCACCGGCGGTGGCGCCGCAATGGGCAGTGACGAGGATCGCGAGAACTTCCTCACCCAGGTTCGCAAGGGTTGCAGTATCGCCCGGCGGCTTCGCGAGATGGGCATCCGTCCCTACGGCGTCGTGCGAATCGACTCCGCAACCGGAGTGGGCGAGTGGGCTGAGGGGGATCGCAACGCGAACAGCAAGAAGATCGCAGCCACCTTCAAGGAAGCGTGCAACATCGCCGAAGACGCCGGCGAGCGGCTGGCAGCCGAAGGCGAAATTTGCTGGGGCGGCATGCACAGTTGGCGCCGGATGGTGCAACTGCTCGAGATGGTCGACCGCCCGAAGACTCTCGGATTCCAGGCCGACATGGCCCACACGCTGCTGTATGTGCTGGGGCACAACGCTCCGGAAGACGCGATCCTGCCGGCCGGCTACGACTGGAAGGACAAGAGCGCCCTCGAAAGTGCTCTGAAGCAGCTCACCGCGGCGCTACGCCCGTGGACGATTGACTTCCACGTCGCCCAAAACGACGCAACCGTGCATGGCACCGGCAGCCACGACAAGACGGGCCGCCACTGCCTGCCGAACGATCCGAACGCCAAACTCGACATCACCAAGGTGGCGGGCTACTGGCTCCGCGACGACGCCGGCAACTTGACCAAGAACTTCCAGCATATCTGCTGGGACGGCTGCATGTTTCCGAACGCGACGATGATGAAGCGTGAGACGTGGAATGACATTTTGAAGGCGATGATTGACGTCCGCAATGCTCATGGATGGTCGGCGTAGCCGAGCGTTTCAAGAAATGCCCCTGTTCTTTGCCGGGGCCTCGCAACACCGAATCAAAGCGCACTCCCTCAAGGATCAACTCGCAATGTCCAAGCCTCTCAATATCGGCATGATCGGCTACGGCTTCATGGGCCGGGCCCACTCGAATGCCTATCGCCAAGTGAGCCAGTTCTTCAAGCGCGAGTATCGCCCCGTGCTCAAGGCCTGCTGCGCCCGCAAGGAAGACCAGATCAAAGCTTTTGCCGAGAATTGGGGCTACGAATCGTATGAAACCGACTGGCGGAAGCTGATCGAGCGGAAGGACATCGACGTGATCGACGTCGGTTCGCCGAACAACACGCACAAAGACATCGTGCTGGCCGCGGCCAAGGCCGGCAAGATGATCGTTTGCGAGAAGCCGCTGGCGATGAACATCGCCGAAGCGGAGGAGATGTGCGAAGCGGTCGAGAAGGCCGGCGTCGCGAACATGGTCTGGTTCAACTACCGCCGCGTGCCGGCCATTTCGCTGGCCAAGCAAGTCGTTGACGAAGGTCGCATCGGCCGGCCGTTCCACTATCGGGCAACCTATCTGCAGGACTGGACAATCGCGACCGACGTCCCGCAAGGTGGCGCGGGCCTCTGGCGACTCGACGCCAGCGTGGCCGGTTCAGGCGTGACCGGCGACTTGCTCGCACACTCGATTGACACCGCGGAGTGGCTGAACGGCCCGATCGCTCGCGTTTCAGCCGCTACGGAAACCTTTGTCAAGGAACGCGTGCACGCCGAAACGGGCAAGAAGCAGCCCGTGGGCATCGACGATGCCTGTATGTTTCTGGCCGTGTTCGCGAATGGCTCGATGGGCACGTTTGAAAGCACACGCTATGCCCGTGGTCGCAAGAACTACAACACGTTCGAGCTCAATGGCGAGGCGGGCAGCGTCTTTTTTGACCTGGAAGACCCGCAGTACCTGCAGTACTTCAAGTACTCCGATCCCGAAACAGGCAAGAAGATCGAAAGCCACCTGACCGGCTGGCAGAAGATTCACGTCACGAATCCCGAGCATCCCTACATGAAGCAGTGGTGGGTGCCGGGATGCACGATTGGCTACGAGCATACGTTCACCAACGCCCTGGCCGACTTTCTCGAAGCGCTCGAAACCAAGAAGCCGGTGCAGCCCGACTTTCGGAGCGGTCTCCGCACGCAGAAGGTTTGCGACGCGGTGCTCGATAGCGCGAAGAGTGGCAAGTGGGTCGAGATCCCCTGATTTCCGGCTCGCATTGCGCACGGCGTCCGTAACGCCTGCAGGTTGGTAACGCAACCTTCGGATCTGCCCTCCGTCTTGGTGCGCGCATGAACTACTTTGCCCACGGCCGACGATTCATCGCCGATCCGTACTTTCTGGCTGGCACGGCTTTACCGGATTGGCTGAATGTCGTGGATCGCCGGCTGCGAGTGCGTTCGAAGCAGGCGGCGCCGTTCCTGGACGACTCGGATGAGACCGTCGCCCGGTTGGCGGCCGGTGTCATGCAGCATCATGCCGACGACGCCTGGTTTCACGTTACGCCGGCGTTCGCCGAGATGTCGCTCGATTTCGCCCGCCGCGTTCGCGAGGCCCTGCCTGCCGACGACGGATTCCGTCCGCATTTTCTCGGGCACATCCTGGTCGAAATCCTGCTCGACGCTGAGTTGATCACTCAGGATCCGGGCGGTCTGGAAGCTTACTATGCAGCGATGCACTCGCTGGACGGCGAGCGCGTGGCCGCCGCAGTGAGCACTATAGCACCGCGTCCCGCCGAAAACCTGGCAACATTCGTGGGCTTGTTTTCCCGCGAGCGGTTCTTGTTCGACTACCTGGACAATGGCAAACTGTTGTTTCGTTTGAATCAGGTGATGCGTTGGGTGGGCCTGCCGGTGCTGCCGTCGAGTTTTGCCGATTTGCTCGCCGACTTGCGGCCCCATGTGCGGCAGCGTCAGGTCGATTTACTTACGACTTCCTAGACCACAACAACCCCAACTCCCCCGGAGCAATCCCGATGAAATACGGCATGAACCTTCTGTTGTGGTCCGGCGACATCACGGACGAACATCTGCCAGTGCTCGAGAGCCTGAAGAAGATGGGGTACGACGGTGTCGAAGTACCAATGTTCGCGCCCGATCCGGACAAGTTTGCGAAGCTCGGCAAATGGCTGGATGAGCTAGGCCTCGAGCGCAGTGCCGTGACGGTCCGCAATGCGGCGGACAACCCGATCAGTCCCGACGCCAAGATTCGTGCCGCCGGGGTGGAAGCCAACAAGCGAACGCTCGAGTCGTGCCAGGCACTCGGCGCTCACGCTCTCGTCGGACCATACCACTCCGCGATCGGCGAGTTTACCGGCTCCGGCCGCTCCGACGACGAATGGAAGAGGGGCGTCGAAAGCATGCGTCAAGTGGCGGAGCACGCGGCTAAGTGCGGTGTGACACTGGGGGTCGAATACCTCAATCGGTTCGAGTGTTATTTCCTGAACACGGCGGCCGACGCGATCAAGTTCGTCGAGGCGGTCGGACATCCGAACTGCAAAACGATGTACGACACGTTCCACGCCAATATCGAGGAGAAGGACCCGATCAGCGTCATCAAGACGATTCAGCCGCACGCCGCCTTGATCCACATCTCCGAGAACGACCGCAGCACCCCCGGCCAGGGCAACATTCCCTGGGCCGAGACATTCAAGGCCATTCGCGAGTCGGGTTACGACGGCTGGCTGGTTATCGAAGCGTTTGGATTGTCGCTGCCGGAACTGGCCGCCGCCACTAAGATCTGGCGGAAGATGTATCAGAGCGAAGAACAGCTTGCCCGCGAGGGCTTGGCATTCATGAAGAAGCATACCGCCTAGACGGATGGCATGCCTGAGTCCGCTTGCCGGTAGGTGCCGAGCACGCCTATAGTGCGCTTATGACTGCCGCCAAAGCTCAACCCATTCCCCCCGTCGTTGGTCTTCCGGCCCTAGTGCGCGATTCGGATTGCGCGGGGCTGGCACTCAACGAGTTGAGCCAGGCGCTAGCTGGAATGATCGAGCGCGGTGCCGATCCGTATGTTGCACTGCCGCCCGAGATCGCCGAGAACGAACCACCAACGATAGGTTCGGTGCCGGCAGAGGAAGCCTGCGAGGTCACGCCCCGATCGATTTTGGAGGCCCTGCTGTTTGTCGGAAGTCCAACAAACGAGCCATTGTCTAGTCGCTATGTGGCTTCGCTGATGCGTGGCGTACGAACGGCGGAAATTGACGCGTTGGTCCAGGAGCTCAATGCAGAGTACGAGCGGCGTAATTGCCCTTACCAGGTCCTCGAAGAGGCCGGCGGCTATCGGCTCTCGCTTCGCGAGGAATACGACCGAATGCGCGAGAAGTTCTTTGGGCGCACACGTCAGGCCAGGCTTTCGCCAGCAGCCATCGAAGTGCTAGCCGCAGTCGCTTACAACGAGCCCGTAACTGCCGAGGAAGTCGCGAAACTTCGTGGCGCCGCGTGCGGGCCCATTCTGGCCCAACTCGTACGCCGACAATTGGTGCGTCTGGAGCGCACCCAGGCAAAGCCGCGTAAGACCGTCTACTGGACGACGGATCGGTTCCTCGCCTTGTTTGGGCTGGAAAGCCTCGGTGATCTGCCGCGCGGCGAGGATTCCGTGCCAACCTAATGCCGCAGCCACCCGCTTAAGTCCCTTGCCAGCAGGGACTTGCTGTCATGGCTTCGGAACTTGCGCAGGCGCGGCCTTTCCTGATTGCTAGAATATCGCACTGGTTTGACGGACATCCGCAAGGGTTGCGGATGCACTGCGACGCTCAAGCGGCTTCGTGGAATTCGCCAACCGAGGTGAGGCACCACCGTGTGCCGCGCTCCCATGGATATTCCGCTAGCCGGCGGTGCTCAACAGGTTACAAGCAGTGCGTTCCCACTCGTGGTAGACACGCCTTCCCAATCTTCCCGACCTCGGTATGTGACACTGCGCGCCGAAGGGCCGGCCGTTGTTCCTTCGCTACTGCTGTGCGATTTCGGGCACCTAGCCGACGAGGTCAAGCGGCTTGAAGACGCCGGCGTGCGCGCTCTGCATTTGGATGTGATGGATGGGATCTTCGTTCCCAACATCACCTATGGCCTGCCCATTGTCGAAGCCGTTCGCCGGGCGACCGAGCTGCCCATTGAAACTCACCTCATGATTGCCGAACCGGCGAAATACCTGCGGCAGTTTCGAGATGCTGGGGCCGACGCGATGACATTTCACTTTGAAGCGGTCCCTGACGCCCGACCGCTGCTCGAGCAGATTCGCGGAATGGGCGCAGAGGCCGGTCTGGCAATCAATCCCGCGACTCCGGTCGCGGCAATCAAAGCACTCTTGGACGCCTGTGACATTCTGTTGGTGATGAGCGTCTCCCCCGGCTTCGGCGGACAGAGCTTTGAGCCGATGGCGCTTGAGAAGCTTTCACAACTCCGGGCGCTGGTCACGACGGACCAGCTACTGGAGGTCGATGGTGGTGTGAATGCCAGAACGATCGGTTCGTGCGTCGCCGCAGGCGCGTACTCGCTGATCGTGGGTTCCGCGATCTTTGGACATTCCGATTACACCCAGGCACTCGATGCTCTGGCCGTGGCCATGCGTGCCGTGCCGAACTCGTAGCCCACTACAAGTCAAGTTTCCCTAAGAGTAACTCACGAAACATGGTTCAGATCGTATTGATTCGCCCTGCCGCCACCGACTACGACGAACAGGGGCGAATCGTCGGTGGGCTCGACATTCCACTTAGCGAACAAGGCGCTCGTGACGTTGAGCGAATGATCGAGGAACTTCGTCCCTTGGGAATTCAGGCGATCTACACCGGCCCTTGCAAAAGTGCCTGTCAGACGGCCGAAGGGCTCGCCGACGCACTGGACGTGAAACTCAAGAAGCTAGACGACCTCCGGAATATCGATCACGGGCTGTGGGAAGGCATGCTGATCGAGGATGTCAAACGAAAGCAGCCCAAAGTATATCGCCAATGGCAGGAGCAGCCGGACATCATCTGTCCTCCGGAGGGTGAGATGCTGGGCGAGGCTCGAGAACGGATTCAGGGCGTCCTGGCCAAGATCCTGAAGAAGAATCCGGAGGGGACCGTGGCCCTCGTAATTCCGGACCCTCTAGCGGGGGTCGTGCAGTGCGAGTTGCTCCGCCAAGACATCGGGATATTCTGGAAGACGCGTTCCGCCTGCGGAAAATGGGAAATCATTAACGGCCAGTCGCAAGACGTGGCTGGAGTTCATCGTTAGAAGTTGACTAAATTCCAGCCGTCGGCGTCTAAGGATTGCCGATGGAGTTCTAAGCACGAAATCGATCCCGGCGCCCCATCACCTTTTCGCCGGAAACATAAAAACTATGTCGACAAGTCCGATCGAAACGAACCTGCAGATTCCAGGCACCCGGCGTCCCAAGCGAGGTGTGCCCGAGGGGCTCTGGCAGCGTTGTCCGGGTTGCCAGCAGACCATTTTCCGCAAGCAGGCCGAGCGCGCCCTGGGCGTTTGCCCGGAGTGCGACTACCACTGGTACGTCTCGGCTCGCGATCGAATCGCCCAAGTGCTCGACGAGGGCACGTTTGAAGAGTGGGACGCCGGATTGATGCCGGCCGATCCGCTCGGGTTCGTCGACAAGTCGGCCTACGCCGACAAGCTCAAGAAGGAGCAATCACGAACGGGACTGAACGAAGCTGCGGTGGTCGGCACTGGCATGATCCGCGCCCGTCGCGTGGCATTTGGCGTCACTGACTCGGCGTTCATCATGGGCAGCATGGGATCAGTTGTCGGTGAAAAGCTGACCCGACTGATTGAGCGAGCCACAATCGATCGCTTACCGCTAATCGTCATCAGCGCTTCGGGTGGCGGCGCGCGAATGCACGAGGGCATTCTTTCTTTGATGCAGATGGCAAAGGTTTCTGCGGCGCTGGCCCGTTATGACGCAGCCGGCGGGTTGTTTATCTCGGTGCTCACCAACCCGACCATGGGTGGTGTAGCGGCCAGCTTCGCATCGCTCGGTGACATCATCTTCGCCGAGCCCAAGGCGCTGATCGGTTTTGCCGGTCCGCGCACGATTCAGGCCACGATCAGGATCGAGCTGCCCAAGGGTTTTCAGACCAGCGAGTTCCTGCTCGAACACGGTTACATCGACCGCATTGTGCGCCGCTGCGATCTGAAAAGTGAGATCGCCCGGTCGATCGACTACTGCGGCAAGATGCCACGCTAGTTTGCCTGAATCGGCTCAACGCTTGCCCGCTCGTGCGCGTCGGCCTAAAGTAGCGCTAGAGGGTCTCGGCACACATCGCAGCCCTCGCTGCTTCCCGCATTCGCACCGGAACGAGGCACCACTTCTAATGGGGCTATTCGATAAGCTCTTCAAGGGCTCAAAAACGAATCTGAAGACACGCTTCGAGCTGCTGCGCGAAGCGATCTCCGGAACGATGTCGACGTTTCACATGGCCCGAGATCGCCAGACGAAACAGATTGTCGGGCTGAAGATCCTCGATCGCGAGAAAACCAACCAGCTCGAGTCGCGGTTTGTCGGTATGGACAAACCGAAAGAAGGCGAGATCGCTGTCACCTTCGAGCATCCGCATATCGTCAAGACGCTCGAGCACGGTATCTCGACCGACAATCAGCAGTTCCTGGTCATGGAATTCCTCGATGGCCCGGGCCTGAATTCGTTGATCGTGGGTCGCAGTGAGAAGCTCGAGGGCCGAAGGATCGAATTACTCCGCCAGGCGGCCGAGGCTCTCGCCACGGTCCATCGCGCGGGCTACATACATCGCGACGTTTGCCCAAGGAACTTCGTCGCCAATAAAGACTGTGCGTCGCTGAAGCTGATCGATTTCGGTCTCACCGTCCCGAACAATCCGCCATTCACCTCGCCCGGCAACCGCACCGGCACTCCGAACTACATGGCGCCGGAAGTCGTGCGGCGCCGCCCAACTAGCACAAAACTGGACGTCTTCGCCTTTGGGGTGACGGCCTTCGAGCTGTGCGCGTTTGACCTCCCGTGGCCGCGTGGGCGGGGCGAAGCGGCAATGACTCACGGCTCGATGGAGCCGGCCGAGTTGCGGAAGTTCTGTCCGAAGATCGATCCGCGACTCGAAAAGGTGATTTATGCCTGTATCGACGCCGATCCGGACAAGCGACCCTCGCTCGAAGATTTCTTGAAGGCGATCAAGGGCTTGAAGCACGAATTTACCGATTGAACTGGCGATTCGACGACCGTTGGCCTCCGTGAGCTAGGCTTTTCGACGGGAAGCGTTCCTGACCCGCGGAGAGAATTCATGTGCCAGTCTGCCCGGCTTGCTTCGATCGTCTGCATCCTCCTCGCTCTAGGTTGTAAAGCCACCCCTGAGGAGCAGGCACTGGAACTAGTGGCCGCGTACGGAGGGGAAGTTCGAACCGACGCCGCAGGTCATGTAACTGCCGTCGATCTTAGCGATTCGCCCGCAGGGGACGATGTGATCGCGGCACTGGGCGTATTTCCCACGATTCGGACGCTCAATTGCACGAATGCTGGGCGAATTACAGGTCAGGGCTTTTCAGCCTGGTCCCCGGATGCATCGATCGAATCTCTCTATCTCGTAAGTACTGCGCTGGACGATGCCGGACTGCATCAGATCGGTCGACTGAGCTCGCTCAGGACGCTCCAACTGGGGCACACCAAGATCACAGACGCCGGCCTACCTGCCGTCGATCACCTCTCAAACCTTGAGACCCTTTCGCTGAGCAATACGGCCGTGACCGACACTGGTCTCATCTCATTGCGCGACTTGCGCAAACTTTCGACCCTAATGATCCGGGATACCGGCACCAGCCCGCGGGGAGTCCAGGAACTGCGGCGCATGCTACCGAACGCCCGGATCCTGAAGTAGCCGGCTCCAAGGCGTCAGGGGCGGGGAAAACTGAGCTCAATTCGTCGCTTGCTGCCCATCGGGGCGAGGCTTATACTGGCGTTCTTGTACGCTTCCCGAAACGCCCCATTGGGTCATGCTCGTGGTCGCGTGCCGGGCCACGGCTCGCGAGTCAGTAGCCGGCCCGAATCACCGAACAAATATGCCGCGACCTGTATGGTCTGCAGCTCAGACGAGGTAATTCGACATGACGATGGACAAGAGTCTCCGCGTTCGCCGCGGAATGGTACGTAGTCGCAGCGTGCTCACCCGTGCCGAGCGTCTCGCACGTCTGCAGGAGGCCGACAAGTGGCAAGAAGGCGGAAGCCCCCTGGGTCTGCCCAAGGTGCGCGTCTACAAGCTCGCCATGAAGAAGAAAAAGAAGCGTAAGGAAGACGAAGACGGCGCTACCCCGGACGCGAAGAAGGCCGACGCGAAGAAGAAGTAGTTGGCAATGTCCACCGGTTGGATATGCTGTGTCCCGCGCTAGTGCGGCACAAGCGACTCGCCGGATTCTCAAGTTGCTCATTGCGCAAACGGTTGAGCCACGATGCGAGTCCGCCTGGAGTATGGCCGAGACGGACTCGATGTCGAGCTTCCCGACGACCGGGTCGTTCGCACGCTCACTTATAAGAACGCCACGCCGCTGGCCGATCCCGTCGACGATCTCGAGCGATTGCTCGTCTCTCCAATCGGTGCGATCCCGCTCAGCGAACTGGCTCGCGACCGGCGCGATGTTTGCATCGCAATCTGCGACATCACGCGCCCCGTGCCCAACGAGTTGATCCTGCGGTCCGTGCTGCGGACGCTCGAAGCGGCGGGAATCGCACGCAACAAGATCACGATCCTCATAGCCACCGGTCTGCACCGCGAGAGCAAGCCGCACGAAATCATTGAAATGGTCGGCAAGGAGATCGCCGCCAATTACCGGATCGAGGATCATCGTGGCCAGCAGATCGATGAGCACACGTACCTCGGCGAAAGTCCACGCGGCGTGCCGATCTGGATCGACTCGCGCTACGTTCGTGCGGATCTTAAAATCACGATTGGCTTGATCGTACCACACTTGATGGCGGGTTTCTCTGGCGGGCGAAAGTTGATCTGCCCCGGGCTGGCGGGAATCGAAACCGTGAAGGTGTGGCACGGTCCTGAATTCATCGAGCATCCCCTGGCGGATTGCGGCCACCTTGATGGCAATCCGGTGCACGAAGAGAACACTTGGATCGCCCGCCGCGCAGGGTGTGACTTCATCGTAAACGTGGTGATCGATGCCCAGCGGCGCCCGCTCAAGTTCGTGGCAGGCGATATGGAGCAAGCCTTCCTTGCAGGCGTCGAATTCGTACGCGACGTAGTGATCGACACGGTCCCCCGACCGGTCGACGTTGTGGTAACGAGTGCCGCTGGCTATCCGCTCGACACGACTTTTTATCA
>Ga0169931_10006852_pt1 | contig 17048 bp, 6 predicted proteins | sample Kivu_15m_20L_FD_129675 | JGI IMG/M metagenome (GOLD analysis project Ga0169931, IMG submission 129675) | Freshwater microbial communities from Lake Kivu, Western Province, Rwanda to study Microbial Dark Matter (Phase II) - Kivu_15m_20L... | ecosystem: Environmental > Aquatic > Freshwater > Lake ...
AATATTCTTTGCCGTGGCAATAATACAGGCTCATTCAGCGTAAGTGTTTCAGGCGGAACCGCAGGATACACATTTAATATTGGATCGGGCCCCTTCTCAAGTACAACCTTTAATAATCTGGTAGCCGGATCCTACACTGTAACGGTAGAAGACTTAAATTACTGTGCTACAACAGTGAGTACAACAATCACAGAGCCTGCTACAAATATTTCTGCTATCGCGGCACTCACGCAGCAGGTAAGTTGTAACAATGCTTGTAACGGAGCAGCAGCAGTTGCCGCTTCTGGTGGTATAGCGCCTTATACCTACTTATGGTCAGCCAACGGCCAAACAAGTTTTACAGCAACAGGTCTTTGCGGCGGAACAAATTATGCTGTCACCGTAACGGATGCCAATGCTTGTCCGTTTACAGCAACTGTATCGATACCTAATCCAGCACTACTCACAGGAGCCTTGGTAAGTACAACCAATGTTGTATGTAATGGAAATCCCACAGGTGCAGCTACGATTAGCGCCAATGGAGGCACCTTACCTTACACCTTCAGTATCGGAACTGGAAATCAAAATAACGGCAACTTCAATAACCTGAACGCAGGAAATTATGTGGCTACCATAACAGATGCCCGTGGGTGTACCGCAACAGTGCCTTTTGTAATCAACAGCAACCCATCTTTGGTAATCAGTTCCATTGCGGTGAGTTCAAACTATAATGGTCAAAATATATCATGTAATGGCAATTGTGATGGAGCCGCTACTGTGGTAGCTGCCGGTGGCTCAGGAACTTATCAGTTCCTGTGGTCTAACGGACAAACAACCTTTACCACAACGGGCTTATGTGCTGCCGCCTATGATGTAACCGTTACGGATCAGTTTGGATGCAGAGCTTTCTCCTCCATAACCCTAACAGCACCTACTGCCTTAACTGCCAGTATTGTGAATCAAATTAATATAGGTTGCGCCGGTGCTACAACGGGATCATTCCAGGTAACTGCAGCGGGAGGAACAGCACCCTACACATTCAATATCGGAAATGGTCCATTGAACAATGGCAACTTCAGTAATTTGGCAGCGGGCTCCTACTGTGTGACAGTAAGTGATAGAAATAATTGTCAGCAGGTGGTTTGTACCAGTATTGCACAAAATTCACCACTTACCTTAACAACATCCGTATTGGCCAATAATTTTAATACATGTAACAATGCCGCCAATGGATCAGCACAGGTAACAGTTGCCGGAGGTACGGCCCCATATAGCTATCAATGGTCAAATGGTCAGAATACAGCTGTAGCAACTGGTTTAGCAGGTGGGGTGTATTGTGTCACTGTGACAGATGTCAATACTTGTGTGCAAAGCGCTTGTGTAACGATAACGAATATAGGTCCGGGACCTTTGGATATTATAGTAAATACGACTACGAATGCAACTTGTTTTGGTGTGGCCAATGGTACTATAACCGTTAGTGCATCAGGGGGTGTTGCTCCATACATTTACTCGATCAATGGTGGATTAAGCTTTAGTAATCAGGTGACATTCAATAATTTGGCAGGAACAGTTTTAGGGGCGAATTACAATATCATTGTAAGGGATAATTTGGGATGTCAGGATACGGTAACTGCAGTTGTATTTGAACCTGCTCAATTGCAAGGAATTATCATAAATGAAACGGATGTAACTTGCTTTGGAGGTAACAATGGTTCTGTATACGTTGGAGCCAGTGGAGGTACTGCCCCTTATGTGTATTCATTCCAGGGGGGAGCGTTTACCACAACAGATAGTTTTGTAGGCTTAACTGCAGGGAATTATGCCATTGCGGTGAGAGATGCCAACGGTTGTCAGGCTAATATTCCGGTGATTATCAATCAGCCGGCAGTAATTGTGCTGAATTTAGTAGCTCAGGTGAATCCGAGCTGTAATCAGGCTTGTGATGGACAGATTCAAATCAGTGCTACGGGGGGTACCTCACCATACAGCTATTCAAATGATGGTGCTGTTTTCCAAAACAATGGTGTGTTTAACAATCTGTGTGCCGGTGTTTATCCTATGACGATTCGCGATGCACAAAATTGTTTGCGCACGGTTAACGTAACTCTGAATGATCCAGCTCCTCTAAGTGTAACTGTGTCGATGGCACAGGCAGTTTCCTGTAATGCAGGATCTAACGGAAGTGCTGTAGCTGTAGCTTTTGGCGGCACGAATCCTTATACCTATCAATGGTCTCCATCGGGTCAACTAACAGCCATTGCTACTGGTTTAACAGCAGGATCTCAGTCGGTTATTGTTACCGATGCCAATGGTTGCACCGTGCAAGGCTCTGTTAGTATCACACAGCCTAACGCGCTTGCTGCTACGATAGTAAATCAAATTAATCCAAGTTGTTTTGGCGCTAATAACGGAAGAATTACCATACAAGCCAATGCAAATTCAGGTGTAGGACCATACAGTTACAATATTGGCAATGGTAACCAGCCGAGTGGTAATTTTGTAAATCTAAGTGCAGGTGTTTACACTATTACCGTGACAGATAACAATGGGTGCTTTATCATTCAACCTGTTATTTTAACTGAACCAAATGTACTTGAGGCAGGAGTCTTATCCGTAAGTTCAAATTACAATGGTACTTCTATTTCTTGCTTTGGAGCTTGTGATGCCAGTTTATCTCTTGGTAATCCTACTGGAGGTACAAGCCCATATAACTACACTTGGTCGAATAGCAATACAACTCAAAATATATCTGGACTTTGCGCCGGTTTTTACAGAGTAACTGTAACTGATGCTAGAGGGTGTACTGATACTACTTCTATTTCAATTACACAACCAGCAACTTTGAATGCAAGCATTACTGTTAACAATGCAGCCTGCACAGGAACAAATACAGGAGAAATAACTATTAATGCCAATGGAGGTAACTTACCATACCTTTACACGCTGAATGGTATTTCACAGAGTTCTAATATCTTTAGTAATATTCCAGCAGGCACATACAATGTTATAATTAGTGATGCTAATGGTTGTTCAATTACGAGATCTGCAGTAATTAATTCAATACCACCAATCGTAGTCAATACTTTTGCTTCAACGAATTACAATGGATTTAATGTGAGATGTTTTGGATCTACTGATGGATCTGCAGTTGTTTCTGTTGCCTCTGGATTAGCGCCTTATACCTACTTATGGTCAAATGGACAAAATACACAGATTGCAACTGGACTAGCGGGAGGTACTCCTACAACAGTAACGGTAACTGATAATAATGGCTGTACACAAGTAGATACAATCATTTTAACAGAACCTACAGATCTTACTATCAATGTAATCGACACTAGTAATTTGTCTTGCGGAAGCGCTCCTACTGGTTCTATAACTGTATCTGCTAGTGGTGGATTAGGATCTTATACCTATAGTATAAACAATAACTTATTCCAATCAAATCCAGTATTCAATAATCTAACAGCTACAACGCATACGATTGTAGTGAGAGATTTAAATGGTTGTAGAGATTCAATAACCCAAATTCTTCAAGCTCCTACACCTTTGATTGCCAATGTGACGGGAACTAATGTTAGTTGCTTTGGATTTAATGATGGTACAGCAACTATCAATGCAACTGGAGGTGTAACTTTTGGAGGAGGCTCCTATCTGTATAACTGGTCCCCTGGCGGTCAAACCAATCAAAGTATTGGAAACTTAGCAGGAAACGTTACTTACACTGTTACTGTTCAAGATGCAAATGGTTGTTTAAGTTTTGGATCCATATTTATTAGCAGGCCTACTCAATTGATTGCAAATATTATTGATGTTAATCATGTAAGTTGTAATAACCTAAATGATGGGAACTTCAGCATTAACATTACTGGGGCAAGTGGTTCTTATTATTACTCAATTGATGGGGGCCAAAACTTCAATTTAGCTACTACTAATCCGGTATTAGTCTCTGGCTTATCAGGCGGTACTTACCAAATAGTAGTGAGAGATTCCATCAGTGCTTCTTGTGAAGTACCTGTTAGTGTTGAAATACTAGAAAATGGTGGGTTACAAGCACCATACAACTCAACCAATGTAGCTTGTTTTGGTTATACAAATGGTACATCAACAGTACAACCCTTGGGTGGTGCCGCACCGTTCCAATACAATTGGTCAAATGGTCAAACTACACAAACAGCTACAGGACTAACAGCTAATTTTATAGACAGTGTATTTGTTAATCTACCCTATTCTGTAACAGTTACTGATGCAAATGGATGTACCGCTGTCAATAATACCATAGCAGTTGGATCTCCTGATTCAATTCAACTCAGAGACAGTATTTTATCACAGGTTAGTTGTTATGGCGGTAATAATGGATCACTGGAAATTTATGTTGCTGGTGGCAATACATCCATAGGATACAGTGTATTATGGAACACAGGAGCAACAACTAACAGATTGACAGGTCTTGATGCTTTTGTTTACGAAGCTGTGGTTACTGACATAAGAGGTTGTAGAGATACAATTGAAATAGAAATTACAGAACCGGCCCAAGCTTTATTTGCAAGATTTGAAACAGACTCCGTCTCTTGTTATGGCTTAAGTGATGGTAGAATACTGCTAGATACTGTTTATGGAGGTACAGCACCATATGAATATTCATATGCTATCAATGGTCCTTTCACTACAGATAGTTTGTTTAATGCAGAACTACCCATTGGAATCTATGAAATCACCGTTAGAGATACAAATGGATGTATATTCACGGTAGATAGTATCAGAATCGCTCAACCGGCCAATATTATAGTTTATGCTTTCCAAGATCAAACTATTAATTTGGGAGATTTGGCATCTGTATATGCTAACACGAATGTTTTACAAATAGATAGCAGCTTAGTATCTTGGTATTATTATAGAAATGATTCTATAGTAAATCTATGTACCGGAGCAAATTGCTTTAATATTGACGTTGCCAATCTGTTTGAAAATACGGAACTAATTTTCAACCTAAATAATGGTTGTGGCGATAGTGCATCAGTAAACATTACCGTAAATCAGAGAGAATCTATTTTTGTTCCTAATGCCTTCACACCGAATGGTGACGGACAAAATGATGTGATAACAGTATTCGGATCTACTGATGTTCAAATTGTGAATAAATTCATGGTATTTGATCGTTGGGGTGAGTTACTTTTTGAATCTTCCGATTTTACTCCCAATGATTTGTCGAATGGTTGGGATGGCAAATTTAAAGGTGAATTTTTAAACCCAGGTGTATTTGTTTACTATGCCGAATTTACTTTGGTTAACGGTAGAAAATCTACTAGAAAAGGTGATATCACGATCATTAGATAAACAACACTCTTAGGATACAATTAAAAAGGGTCGGATAAATCCGACCCTTTTTTAATATACAAAGGTATCTATGATATGTTTGTAATATTCCTCGTAGATTGGGATGATTTTTTGAATGGAGAATTTATTAGCCTGTTCTAATGAATTTGCTCTCAAAAGCTCTAAATGAGAATCATTGGTAAGGATTTGAAAAGTTTTTTCTGACATATCTGTAATATCCCCTACCTTACAACAATATCCTGTTATGCCATTTATATTCACTTCAGGTAATCCTCCCACATTTGAAGATACCACAGGAACTTGGCAGGCCATAGCCTCCAATGCAGATAAACCAAAACTTTCCGATGCAGAAGGCATTAAAAAAAGATCAGAAACACTTAACAAATCCTCAATTGCATCTTGTTTACCTAAAAAATGAATATGATGCATTAAATTCATTTCTCTGGCTAACATTTCTACATTTTGTCTTTCTGGACCATCACCAACAAGTAATAATTTTACAGAAACCCGTCCAACTAAATTGCTAAGAATATGAATGGTATCTTCAACTCTCTTAACAGCCCTGAAGTTTGAAACATGTATGAGAATTTTTTCATTGTTAGGCGCAATAAAATTACGGTAACTACAATTCTGTTTTCTCTTAAACCGTGAGATATCTACAAAATTTGGAATTACCACAATCTGCTTTGAGATTTGAAAATGATTGAACGTATCTTTCTTTAAAGATTCAGAAACTGCAGTTAATCCATCAGATTTATTCATCGCAAAGGTAACAACAGGTTCATAAACAGGACTTCTACCTACAAGGGTTATATCTGTTCCATGTAAGGTGGTCACAGTGGGTATATAAATTCCCTCAGAAAGAAGTATTTTCTTCGCTAAATAAGCAACTGAGGCGTGAGGTATCGCATAATGAACATGAAGAATGTCCAGCTGATAATTTTTTACAACATCAACCAATTTTGAGGCAAGTGCTGTTTCATATGGTGGATAATCAAACAATGGATAATCAGCAAAGCGTACCTCGTTGTAAAAGATATTTTCGTGAAAATGATCCAACCTGGCTGGTTGAGCATATGTAATAAAATGAACAATATGACCCAGAGCGGCCAGCCCCTTACCCAATTCAGTTGCAACTACACCACTACCGCCATAAGTAGGGTAACAAACAATTCCAATCCTCATTTTGATATCTTTTTTGACAGATCTTGCCACTAAAGATAAAAATAAATGACTAAGATTTGTGAGTTTCTGTATTAACGTTATTATCTAGTTGATTGTTCTCGTCGCGATATTTTTTATCAAATGGAACATAAATATGAATCCAAATTGTACGGGCGTACCTTGCTACCAATGGAAAAATTACTATACCACCAAGGATGGCAATTAAAAATGAAAAATTTACGGACCATTGAAATGCTAAAATGAATAAGGTAACAGTAGAAAGCATATAACCACCACTCAACCCATATCCGATATACATGGCACCCCAATAAAATCCAGGTTCAATTTCGTATGGCTGATTGCAATGTTTACAAGATTTGTGCATTTTATATATTCCCTCAGTAATCGGACCTGCATATAGATCTCCCGTATGACATCTAGGGCATTTCATTTTTACAATTGATTGAAGAACATTCAAATTCGCCATAATTAAAATCTTTAGTAGATTTGTAAATTGTTTCCAATATCAAAGGTAAATAGTTTATTCCTTGATTTTAGTGACAGAAATCACAAATAGAAAAAATATGGTTGATCAACATTTGTTACACAATTTTATTCAAACAGCTTTAATGGAGGATATTGGATCTGGAGATCATACTTCATTGGCCTGCATTCCCAAAGAAGCCCGAGGAAAAGCTCACTTATTAGTTAAAGAAGATGGAATAATTGCTGGTGTGGAAATTGCCAGACAAATTTTTCTATTTATAGATCCTCATTCACAAATGCATATTTGGATTCCAGATGGTATGGAAATCTCAAATGGTCAAAAGGTTTTTGAAATAGAAAGTAGTAGTCAAAATATTTTAAAAACCGAAAGACTGGTACTAAATATTATGCAACGGATGAGTGGTATTGCAACACTTACTAAGCAATATATACAAGAAATAGCAGGAACTAATGCGATTATATTAGATACCAGAAAAACAACCCCGCTCATTCGTTTTTTAGAAAAAGAAGCTGTTCGTTTAGGAGGTGGTCAGAATTATCGGTATGGTTTGTATGATCGTATTATGATAAAAGATAATCATGTTGATTTCTGTGGCGATATTAAAAGTGCTATCGCCAAGGTAAAGGAATATTTATCCACAAATGAGCTAGAACTAGAAATCACTGTTGAAGTTAGAAATTTGACTGAATTAAAAGATGCCCTTGATGTAGGAGGATTTCAAAGAATTATGTTTGACAATTTTACACCAGATTTAATCTCAGAGGCATTAAGCTATGTACAAGACAGCTACGAAACAGAAGCATCTGGAGGAATTAACCTGGATAATATCCGAAACTACGCAGAAACGGGCGTACAATACATATCAATCGGAGCTCTTACACATTCGCATAAAAGCCTTGATTTAAGTTTAAAGAAGTCTAAATAATTTTTCTGCTACTACTGAGCTAGAGAGAAACGTACAGTTAATCCACCCCTAACATTTGTTATAGGGAAAGAGGTTGATACAGCAGGAATCGTTTGATTATAATCAACAAATAACCTTAAGGTCAACCTATTATTGATAATGTAATCAATAGAGGGAGATATTCGGATTGTTTTCATACCTCTGGTAGCAACATGGTTATTTTGATCTAAAATATGATTCACTGTTTTATCATCCCTATAAGAAAAATCAAATTTAAACTCCATTTCATTTTTTGGAATCGTCTTTCCAAAATCAAAAGAAAATCTGGTTTTATCAATTGGTTTTTTCTCTTTTTGTGGTTTTTTGGGATTCTTAAACAACTTTCCTAATACTACATTTTTTATCCTGAAACCAAAGCCCGCCGTTATATCTACCGTATTGGTTTCACTTAATTGATAATCAACAAAAGACATAGAAAGATTACGTGACATTTTATAATTAAATCTACCTGAGATATCATTTTTAGTTCTAAAGTCTATTCCAATCAGAGGGGAAAATTGTTCAGAAATTAAAATGGTTGGAATTTCAAAAGTAGAATAATAATTCAAACTATTTGGATCTTTTTGATTTGGATCCTCTTGAAAATCAAGGTCTGTGGCGAAACTATTTACTGTTAATTTAGATTGATACCCATGGGTTAAACTAAAGCTTGAAAACCATTTTTTGAAAAGCGGTAGTTTTGTTAGTCCATTGTAAGTAAGTTTCCAATTGGGTAAAGGTAAAATATCGCGAATATCGCCCAACTGGAAATTTTTTGCATCCTGACCAGTATATGCCGACAAGAAAGCAGGTATGAGTACGTCTTGTTGATACCTACCAAAACCCTCTCTAAATCCAGGATTTACTATACTATCATCATGATTGTTAAAATTAGAATACAAATCACCCAGTCTTTCTGAAATTAATTGCCTGTTCTGCTCAAAAGTGTTAAAATTGAAAGAAGAATTATCGCCAGGATTGCTACTCAAAGGTTTGTCAAAAAGAGTTTTCAAAGTAAAATAAGACACAGTCACTGAACCCATTTGCATGGGATTTAAATGACTGAAAGAACCACCGAAAGTGTCAATTTTAAAATTTTCAGAGAAATTTTCTGTAAGATTTTTATCTATATCCACATCAATTTTAAAATCAGCAAATGGTTCGAGAGATATCTTGGCAGAATAGGTCTGCGTATGAGTTTGAATTACCTGCTGGTTTAAAAATATATTTTCTGTGATCCAACCCTTTTGAGCAGCATTATCCAACCAACGTGTAGTACTTTCCTTTCCAAAAGGTTGTAATCCAAAAATAAAATCCCAACCAGGAGCACCTAAGCCTGATATTTTAAAATCCTGCCCCAGGTATTTACTCTGACCCATAAATCCAGGGATTGAAGTTGTGTAATCTTCCTGGTAAGTAATTCGGGCTCTTTGTAAAATCATCAGTGGCCGTATTAAAATACGTTCAAAAACAGAGGGGTTCCTCTCTTTAGGTTTTTTATCCTTAACTCCTTTTTGATTTTCTGCTAGTTTTGGATCTTTCGGATCTTTCGGGTCTTCTTTTTCTTTAGATGTAGATTTATCCTTCTCGGTTTTGGGTGGTGGAGGAGTACTGATTTTTTTCAAATACTTCCATTTACTGTATAGTTTAGTAAAGGTAAAATCACCATTTACTTGTCGGCTATGAGAATTTGTAATTACATTACCCAAGGAGTCTGTGTTTAAACTTGCAACACTCCATGTATAACCTGTTGTATATTGTGCTCTGATGTTAATCCAATCCAGCAATGGAATTTTGTCTAAAGGTAAAGTGTATGTAAGTGTAGCATTATGCTTGTAATTCTTATTTCTACCAAAACTTAAAATTCGATTCCAAACAGTGTCACGTTCTTCTTTTGTATCAATTCTACCATAGGGTTCATCTATAATAGAAAAGTTGGTAGCTGTAAAGTTAAACTTCAAAGATTTAGCCAGATCCCATTGCAAGGCATAATCTCTATTCCAGCTAAATTTCTTATCATACCAGGTTGAAAATGCATCCTCGGAAAATCTGTAGGTAGTTTCTGTGAAATTTCTTCTTAATTCATTTCTAAAACCAATTGAATTTGGTAGTGGATTAAAATTAAAATCCTGAATTAAAGCCAACCATTTACTTTTTTTCTTAAAAAGTTTTTGGAAAGGATATATTGGCTTCAGATTGGGTGCATAATTGTAATCAATAACACCCCGGTGTTCTAATCTTTCCTCGTTTGCGATGATGGGCGATCTAAACACATTCGCAGACTGTGCATAGGTAAAATTAAAGTTGGATATATCAATTGGCAGCGCAAGTTTAGAGGTTCTTTCCTTTCTTACATTGGTAAAATTAAAACTGGTTATGGTTCGAACAGTTTCTGCCTGGCGACGAATTGAATCTCTAGCCTCTGGAGTTCTTGCTGCATTTAAACGGTCTTCCAATCGAATATCAAGCTGGTAAGGATCATATTCGGGAGTTTTGATTTCTTGGGAATACTGCGCATAAAAGGGAATCTTCAATTTCCATTTCTTAGGAAAAAATTTGTCTAGATTAAATGTGCCGGCAATATCATATTGCAAAAGTTGCTCTCTGCTTCTCTGATTTACCCTTTGCTCTATTTGACCAAATCCGATGGATCGGTATTGACCTGAAAGGGTGATTTGACCAAAATCAGCTAATTTAATATCTGTGCGCATGAGCGCAGCTTGTCCTCCTCTTTCATCAAAACCGGTCAACCTTAATTCATTAATCCAAGCTTCTACACACCTGGGTATACCATCATTTTTAGGATTCCTAATTCCAACCATGATACCTTTTACCAGTCCCATATCGGGATTACCTATTATTTTAATCAAATTTGCTGGTACATTAGGGTCTGTCTCAGAGTAAATTGTGTTGAGAGCTATTCCCTGATTTTCTCTGCTTAGTTTTAGATTTCTCAATACTTCCAAACTAAAATTTAATTCGTTTGCAGACAACCAAATATCTTCAGGAGCATCAGAACCTGCGTTGGATGACATGGTTAGCGGAATTTCATACTCGTAGTAATTGCTTTCAAAATCAGAACCTATTCTCATGAATAGTGACAAATCTCCAGGTAAATTTTCAACTCCACAATCAGGTAAGGACTCTGCATGCACCCACATTTTAAGTCTTTGATAAACACGCATGTCAAAATTTACTATTTTGTAGATAGCCCTGGCATCTCCATCCTGTAAGTTTTGAATGTTCATGGAAAGTGATTGTTCATTCTGAAGAGTGTTGGGCAAAGCTCCAATTGCCTGCTCTCTCTGTACACCAGGTGGCAAAACATATGGGAAGGGTGTTCTCTGACTATTTTCCTCTATATTGACAGCATTAACATCAAAGGCAGTTTGATTGGAATTTTCTGAAGGCAGATATACACCAGGTTGTACAAGACTTCTGATATACCGTCTCCATTGATTTCTAATCAAATCTAATCTGGCAAATCTCAAAACAGCTTTATCTTCAAATCCTGTCATATACATTCTTATAAAACGTACAGCCCTGAAGTCGTTTATGCCACCTACTCTTTTAGAAAATTGGTCAATAGGAATTTTTAACTGATACCAATAAACTGTTTCCGTACCATTAGGTCCCTCATAAGTAACTCCTACGGAATCAAAAGTGTAACGGGTAAATTCCATCTCATCCGTTCCCACAATTCTTTTGATGGGAATATGGTATTGATAATACGATTCCTCTTCATTTAAAGTATTATCCCGATTAATATCTTCCGAGTCTGGAATATTGGTAGAGGTTGAAACAAAAGTGGTATTTTCCTGTGGATCAGAAGATGAGTTTCCTTGTGGATTATTAAACTTTTTATAGCGCCATAGCAGGGCATTTTCCCCGGGAGGGGCACTTGCATTGTCAAAAGATTCATCTCTAAAATACAGGAAGTCATCTCCTGAAGGATCTGCTTCAGCTGCGATATATTCAGGACTATTTGTACCATAGGTTGCTGCTAACACATTTAAATAGTCTTGAAAATGGAGTCTTTCTCCCTCATTATCAAAGCCATCTAAACCTATATCCTGTAAATTTCTTACAGCGGGGTCATTGTCAAAAGCATTTGTAACAGCCTGAGCCCGTGGAATTCTAGACCATCTGGTTGTATCTGTTCTTAAAGTGCTACTATCTCTCAATCCATGTTCAAAAAACAAACGGGAATCCCTGAGAATATCCTCAGAAACATCCCCCAATTCTATGTACAAATCACCTCCATTACCACCGTATCCTTCTTTAAAAGGGCTCATCATCCATACTTCCACAAACTCAATATTATTTGCTTCAAAATCATTGTTTGGAATGCTTCTCATGATTCCTCCCCAGTGTTTATCTACTGCTAAGGTGTCAAAATTTGGATCAAAATTATAGGGCCCCTTTTCCTTTGGATAATAGGCCAAATCAAAGGTTCTCAATAAGGTACTCTGTATAGCAGACACTGTAAAGTTTCTGAATATTTCGTCTTGTCTGAACTGGCGTACATAAATACTGTTTCTATCCGCCTGGGGAACATTGGCAGGTGTATTGGTAAGTAGATCTGGATCTAACTGATACCAAGCGACTCTTGCCCTGTTATAACCGTAGGCCAAAGTATCTATGAGATTTGCTTCCGGAAACAAATTGTTCCCATCTCCTCTTGGTGTGCTTGAAAGATTCCAGTTTAAGCTGGGAATAGTTAAATTAAAATTGCTCGCAGCACCTTCAAAATCATCTAAATAAACAACGCCACCTTTATCATTACCCTGATTGATTACATCTGGTGAGCCAGGCAACAAGTGTGCAAACTCCCCACTAAATGTTATAGAGGACATTTCCTTCGTACTCAAAAATGGTAAAAAATCTACTACTTTCGTAAGCCATGGCAATTCACTACTATATTGAATATCAAATCCGTAGATACTATTTGCTATGGGGTCATCTCCGTAGTTAACTTTTTGTGTAAAAGGCCTTTCATTCAAATGTAGGAAAGTGGCTCCAATATTAAATTTATCATTTATGTAGTAATCCAATCTGGTACCAAAAAAAGCTTGTCTATTGAACCCAAATTGAGAATTATCTTCAAAGGTAACACGAACAGGTTGACCAGAATTTAAATAAGCTTCATTTAATATTTTAATCCTACCCAGATTATAATCAATACTATAATCTGTACCTTCAACCAATCGGGCACCACCGGCAGATACAACTACAGAACCTCTTGGAATATTAAATCCACCAAGGGAAATCTCTGATGAAATACTAGATTTATATCTTCCTCTGATAATAAATCGATTGAATTCTGGATATTCCCGAGCTCTGGTTACAGTAGAATCGTACAATTGTTGATACACATACTTTCTTGCAATTGGTGAAACCGAATTGGGATCATTGGGATCTGTTCTAAAACTCTTTTCCAAAGAAGACCCAAAAGGCTCTAATACGGGAAAAATGATTCTACCGTTTTGAGGTAAAATAGTGATTCCGGGAACATAGTCGAATTGACCATCAGGAATAGGATCTCTTGCCCTGTTCAAATTATCCAAATTAAATAATCGTAGTAAAGGCACAGATGCAATAGGTCCCTCTGGAATAAATCTCTTTTCTCCGCCACCTGGATCTTGATAAAAAACATCCAACATGAAATCTTCTTCATTGATCTGGTATGCACCCAACGAATAAATATTTTTCATCATCAAATCCCATATGGGCAAATCAATGGTCCTTCTTACAGATTTTAACAATTTAAGATACATGACGTTGAGCGTATCTGAATCAATTGGTAAATCCTGCGCAAATTCACCCACTTGAAAAGTCTTACCATTGTAAGTATATTGGTAAGCCACAGCAATAACGTCTGTAGGTTTAACAGAAACATTCAAAGAAATAAAACCAAGCTGCGGATGAAATGAATATTCTGTAGGTGCTAATTTCCTCGCTCTTATTTTTGAAAAATCATTGCCATCTGTCATTCCAAATCCTGACTGTAATTCTGATATGGCGGTTTGTAAACCTCTCGCTTGTGAGTTTCCCAACAAACTGGAATATAAAGTATTGGCATCCCTGTCGGGCAAATTTTTACCCCTTAAATCTCGACCCTGACCAATAGCGCCATTGAGTAGTGTAGGATCAACCAGATTTGCTGATTCAGTTTCACCAAAATCGGCAAATCCGACCACATCTCTTACCCCTTCCGTTACATTACGATCATTAGTTATCCAAACCTCTAATTTCGTTACGTTAAAAAGGGTATTGATTTGGGGTAAATTCTTTAAGTTGTCTTCAAAGGTTTCTCGATTGTAATGCGAGAGGAAAAAATGTCTGTTCTCATCATACTTATCAGCCGTTACCTCAAAAGTTTGTTGCTGTGCACCTCCTTGAATTTGTAACTCTTTCCTTTGTGTCTGACTTTGAGAAGCAACCATTGAAACTTTCAATCTTCCAAACTGCAGTTCGGTCATAAAACCGAAAAGGTTCTGCCTACCTTGAATTAAAGAGGTTCTTAAAGGGAAATTTACATTACCTGCATCAATTTTTCTCACAATATCATCTTCGGAACAAGGGGTTTCCGTTAGATATTGAACTTTTATCTGTCTATCAAAATCAAAGGTTGCTGCTGTATTGTAGTTGAAAGAAAGTTGTAGCTTTTGCCCTATTTTTCCAATGACATTCAATTGTATATTCATGTCAAAATTAAATCCCCCCTGTAGCTGTTGCCGCTCAGTTAGTATCGGATTTGCAATTTTCTGAAAATCAAAGCCAAATGTTAAATCTATATTACCTTGAGGCCTGACATCCACGGTAGATCCACAAAACAAACGATCGATAAGCGTATTGCTGATTCTTTCTTTGTAAGGTTCAATGGGATCACCTGCTGCACTGGTTCTATTTTGTCTGAACAAGGAGCGCATATATGATCTGTCTTCCTGTTTGGACTTCCAATTCATATATTCCTGAAAAGTCAGATAAAGCACAGGTCTGTAATATCGCCCATCAATCAATTCCTTAACAACATAAAAGCCGGAAACAGGGTCGTACTCTACTACTTTATTAATAATTTTAGGATCTTTTAAATCAAATGGATTTTGAGAAGCAGATGGCAGGAAATCAGTATTTCTCTCCCTTATGGGAGGTAATGAGTCAGAAGTTATTTCTGTAAAAATAGCCGATGGATGGTTTTCGGGGCCTCCAAATGCAAAAACTGATTGCCCCAAAACTATGAAGCAAATCGAGAAGAAAAAGAAGTGAAGTCTTATCTTATTGGAGTAATGCATGAAAACCGGCCTATGATTAAGTCTAAAACGCAAAAATATAAGTTTTTATCCAATTTATTTCAATATATGTCATCTGTTTTAAGATAAATGTCCTAAAGCCAGTCTGATAATTTCACCTGCATCAATTAATTGCGGATTTCCTTTCAAAACAGCACTTACAGCTTTTATTATATTTGCACGAACAAAACCTAAGGTTTGCAATGCTGCAATAGCCTCTTCCTTTGCCGGATTATCTGCATGTTGAACAGAAGCAGCAATAGCATCACTCAAAGCACCGCTGTCTTTTAGTAATTTATCTTTTAATTCAATGATGATTCTTTTGGCTGATTTCACCCCTATCCCTTTGGCAGACTTTAATATAGCTTCATTTTCAGCAATAATAGCCATTCTAATATCTTTTGGAGACATGGCAGACAGCATAAGACGGGCTGTAGAGGGACCCACTCCGGATACCGAAATTAAATGCTCAAAAATATTCAACTCTTCCCCGTCTGCAAATCCATACAATGAATGACCGTCCTCTTTGACCAAATAATGAGTTAATAATTGCACCTCATCTAACTGAGAAATTTGCTTGTGTGTATAAATACTGATAAATATTCTATACCCTATCCCATTAGTTTCTACAATCACCTCAGTAGGCGACTTGTAAGTTAATTTTCCTTTTATGTAAGCTATCATGAATTATTAAACGATTCTTGTTTGTAAAATGAATTGAGAATTTCAAACTTTAACATTTGATCTTTGTCAAAGATAAGGATGAAAATCAATCTAATCTTTTTTATGGGGAAGTTTCCATTTGATTTGATGCATACAAAATTTTTCAAGCCCTGACTTTGTCAGTAATGCCAGGCATCCTTTTTCATCAACATGATCAATTATTCCTTTTTCATTTATTCCATTTTGATCTCTTGTAAATTCTATTGACTCATTTTTACAAAACAATAAATCATTGTATTGTTTGAGTAATTGATCAAATTTTCCGGTTTTGAGATCCAAATAATATTTTTCTAAAGATTCAAGCAAAGCATTCATTACACTAATTATATCAAACTCCTGCTTCTTTAATTCATAAATGGAGGTTGGCGTAAATTCATTTTCCGACCAAAGGTGCTGATTGACATTTACCCCGATTCCTAGAATCGAGTACTCAATTACCTGACCTTTCAGGGTATTTTCTATGAGTATACCTGCTATTTTTTTACCATCGACATAGATGTCATTGGGCCATTTGATTCTAATTTCATGTGTTACACCTAAAAATAGTTTCAAACTTTGTTCCAATGCCAGGCTACAAAGTATGCTCAAAAAAAAAGACCTGTGAATTTCCAGGAACTTGGGCTTATAAATAACTGACAACATTAGGTTGACTGCTTTATCAGAATGCCAAATCCTGCCATATTGACCTCTACCGTGGGTCTGGAAATCTGCCCGAATGGCAGTACCTTCTATTGGATTGGTTTTTGTAATAATTTCCTTAGCAAAAGTATTGGTAGAATCTACTTCGTCTAATTGAATCATTACTTTCCCTGTAAAAAGACTGTTCAGTGATTGTTTGTTCATTAATCGAATGTTATATTTACTAAATATTTAGTGATATAATCGTTTAAAATTAATCAACATTGGCAAAAAAAAGGAATTCAATTCAAGTAAAGCAAATTTCTAATACTTTATTGGCCTGTATATTGGATGCACTACAAGAATTAAAAGCGATCGACATCGTTGTGCTAGACTTGAAGGAAGTGAAAGAAGCAAGCTCTGATTTTTTTGTCATTTGCAATGGAAGCTCATCTACTCATATCAATGGATTATCTGATCG
>Ga0169931_10006853_pt1 | contig 17046 bp, 15 predicted proteins | sample Kivu_15m_20L_FD_129675 | JGI IMG/M metagenome (GOLD analysis project Ga0169931, IMG submission 129675) | Freshwater microbial communities from Lake Kivu, Western Province, Rwanda to study Microbial Dark Matter (Phase II) - Kivu_15m_20L... | ecosystem: Environmental > Aquatic > Freshwater > Lake...
AAATGCTCCGAAGGCTCCCGAGCCAAGTGCTGCGCCAGCTGAAACGGCAGCCGAAGCTCCCGCTGAGGAATCGACCGGCGGCGAAGAAGCTGCAAGCTAGTATTTGGCAGCATGCAGCCCCGACGGCGCGATGGAATCACGTTCAGGTTTCTCTGTTCGTTTCTCACGCCAACCGCCGCTGGAACCCTGGTTTAATATCAAATTGATCTGCCGGCGGAAGTGTGATGCTTTGCCGGCAGATTTTTTTTCGTATCCATCAATGGCGAACAAGCTCTCGGGAATCCGTCGATAGGTAATGAGCCATGCAGTTTGAAGTCCTGACGCTCTTTCCGGAAATCTTCTCTGGATACCTGACTCAAAGCCTATTGCACAAGGCGATCCAAAAAAGGCTGGTTGCCGTTCGACTGCACAACCTCAGAGATTGGGCTGACGGAAGACACTCGCAAGTCGACGATCGGCCTTACGGCGGCGGTCCAGGCATGGTGCTGATGGTCGAACCCGTCGTGAAGGCGGTGGAAGCGGTCCAAGCGATGCCGCCGGAGTCCATTGCGGTTAGCTCGGAAACGCAGACGAAACAAGATGCCGGCGCCGCGGAAACTGCGATGCCGGGCGAAGTGATTCTGCTAACACCATCCGGAGAGCGGCTCAATCAAAGACTCGTTGAGGAGTTGGCTTCGACTGCGCCGAGAAAAATTCTACTTTGCGGGCGATACGAAGGCTTTGACCAGCGAGTCATGGACCTGCTGCGACCACGAGAGATCTCGATTGGAGATTATGTTCTCAATGGCGGTGAGGTTGCGGCGATGGTGCTGATCGATTCCTTAGTCCGCATGGTTCCCGGAGTACTGGGAGACGAACAAAGCAGCATTGAAGATTCATTTTCCCGAGGCAATCGCTTACTCGAGTATCCCCAATACTCCCGGCCTCGTGAGTTTCGTGGTTTAACCGTTCCCGAAGTGTTACTGAATGGGAACCACAAAGAAATTATGGAATGGCGAAGACAACAGAGCCTCTTGCGGACGCGAGAGCGACGGCAAGATTTGCTGGATGCGGATTAACTTCAATGACAGACGATGTAAGTCGGACGCTCATCCTCCAGGTCTATCGCTCTTGATTGGCCTTCGCTTCAGATTTCGGTTTTGCGTCTCTTAACCGAAGGGAGCTCTCTGGCTCGAGTTCGACTAGTTGATTAATCTCGCCTTTTGCTTTCACTAGCTCAAACGCATCATACAATTTGCCCGTCGCCGTGCGAGCTTCAAATCTCAGTTTCGTCCCGTCGATCGAGATGACTTGATACAACTGCGTGTCCTCGGCGAGTCGAGGCATGAAGGGCGGGCGGCTGTTGTTGTACATTTTGGGGCCGCTGACGGAGACGACGTAAACGGTTCCGCTGGTCGGGTCCAGATTCTGGACACCATAGGGAAGATTCAATTCTCCTTTGGGGTCGAGACGCTTCTTTTCTTCAACAGCTATTTTCCAATCTTCGATCGATGGGACGTGAAGCCCCGTTCGGCCGTAGGAGTGATCGTGACCTTGGAGCACGAGGTCGACTCGATACTTGTCGAAAATCGGTTTCCAGAGCTTTCGCAGCAACTCGTTATCGCGTCCGCTACCGGTCGAAAAGACGGGATGGTGGAAGAAGCAGATGACCCATTTGGACTGATTCGACTGCAGAGTCTCTTCGAGCCACTTTGCTTGCACGTCGAGCATTTGATTGCTGTCGAGCGCGATCAGTCGCAGATTGTGGTAAGTCAGGGTAAAGCAAGTCTCCTCGAGTCCCGCCGGCCCATTGAGCGGAAATTCAAACTGGGATCGCCAATGAATGGTCGTTCGCGACTTGCCCTCCGCGTCCTTGGCCATCTCATGGTTTCCGGGAACGGCGAGATTTGGAATCATGCGATTGATGAAGCCACCCGCTTCAAACCACTCACCCCAATCCGGGTCGGCCTCTGCCGTGTTGATCAGGTCGCCCGCGTGCAGCAGGAAAGCGGCTTTCGGGGCGTCGCGATACGCTTCGCGGATGACTCGTGACCATTGCGACCGCAGGTTGTTTTGCGCATCGCCAAAGTAAATAAAGGAAAAGGGATCCGGCTGCTCGCTCGCCGTGCGGAACTGAATCCATTCGCTCCAGTGGTCGCCATCGCCAACCCGGTAGGTGTAGGTGGTTCCCGGTGTCAGGTCCGCGAATTGGCAGGTGTGGCAGTGGGCTTCGTAATCCGCCGTCTTCAAGGGAACGGTTGTGGCGGGGAGTTGCTTTGCTCGCTCGGCGAAATAGGGGCCATCATCGGCAACGACAATTTCTGCCAGCCCTCGGTTTACCTCAGTTGAAGTTCGCCACGAGACGGCGACCGAGGTGCGTGGGTCGCCATTCAACGTTAAGACGATTCGGTCCGGCAGTTGACTCGGCTGATAACGTAAGTCGGCCGGCTTAGGTTGCGCTTCTGACTTGGCTTGCTCTTTCTGCTCTTGGCCGAGGGTTTGAGCGTGTAGCCAACTGCAACCCGAGAGCAAACCAATCGAGAGACAGAAGGATTGAATGAGTCGCGATGTCGTGTTCACTGAGTTTTCGCTTTCGAGAAATGGTGCGGAGGTGGCAAGCCCCTCGACCAGTCCGATATTTTCAATTAATCCGCCGGTTTTATCCCCGCTTTGAGCAAACTTCAAGCTGCTCCCCTTGCGGTGAATTTAAATTAACCAAAATGGAACAATTCATCATTTCGGGAATGAGACCGGTGGGAGAGCCGAAAGTTGAACGGGTTTGGAATTGAAGTGAAAACGGGGAGGCGGTCGAAGCAGTGAGGCCATACATTGTTGGAATCGCAGGCGGTTCCGGTTCGGGGAAATCAACGGTCATCAACGCCTTGCTTTCAAGTCGCCACGGACCACAAATGTCGCTGTTGAACCACGATGCGTATTATCTCGATCGTGAGCAGATGCCGATGATGATCGCCCAGCAGGAAAACTGGGATCATCCTGAGGCGCTGGATAACTCGTTATTCGTTGCCCACTTGCGAGCTTTGATCGCCGGGCAGGGAATTCTCCGTCCGGTTTACGATTTCACCTGCCACCGACGTTCGAGAGATGTTGTTCCAGTCCAAGCTCGCCAGTTAATCCTGCTCGACGGCATTTTGGTTCTGGCGATTCCCGAAATTGAGCAGTTGATTGATCTGAAAGTTTTCGTCGACACACCGGCTGACGAGCGAATCCTGAGGCGCATTCTTCGCGATACTCGCGAGCGTGGCAGAACCATCGAGTCGGTGATCGACCAGTATCGCACGACAGTGCGTCCAATGTATGAGCAATTCGTCGCCCCGAGTCGCTCTCGAGCCAACCTGATCGTGCCTTGGGATGGACAGGACCATAATCACTCCGCAGTCGAAGTTCTGCTCAATCACGTCGGTACGGTTCTGGCGGGAGCGGGCCTTTGAAGCGAAAGTGAACCGACTCCTCCCGGTTCCCTAACGGCTGATGGTTGGTTGCTCCAAAATCCGCCATAATCTTTGCCGAGACAAAGACGGTGTTGGGGAGGGGAAACGTGATGCGTTGGTGGGCGTGGAATACTAACAAGCGAGTCGTTTTCAGTTTGCTTGTTTTGAGTCTTGGTTGCCTTTTTGCATCGCCAAGTTCAGCTCAAGAGCCCAAGCCTGTCGATTTTCTCTTCCTCGGTGACAGTAACACCTATGCGGGTGACTATGTCGCGATGTTTGAAGCGGGCGTCCAGATCTCGTCCAAGGAGCCCCTGACTTTTTTGAACCTTGGATTACCCAGCGAAACGGTCTCGGGACTCTCGGAGCCCGGGCATGCGGGCGGCAATTTTCCTCGGCCCGACCTGCACGAGCGTCTGGAGCGAGTGCTGAAGCAGGTCAAACCCAAAAAGGTCTTTGCTTGCTACGGAATGAATTGTGGGATTTATCACCCTTACGCCGACGATCGCTTCGCAGCCTACCAAAACGGTGTGAGAAAATTGGCTGCGGCGGTCAAGGCGGCCGGCGCAGACTTGGTAATGGTCACGCCGCCGCTGTTTGATTCACTCCCTCTGCAAGACCGTGCTCTTCCGGCGACCGCCGATCGCTTTGACCGTCCCTTTCAGGGCTATGACCAGGTGCTCGACGTTTACGCTGCTTGGTTGGTTGCCGAGTCCGCCGCAGGAAATTGGCAAGTTGTCGATCTTCGCCCGAATTTGAAAAGCTTTCTCGCGAGCAAGCGGCAAGGCGATACGAATTTCACGTTTGCACCAGACGGTGTGCATTTGAGTCAGCAAGGGCATTGGCTGGTCGCGCGAGAGTTGCTGCGTCGTTTTGCTCCTGACGTGTTTGACCTCGAGGCGGAGGAATTCCCAAAAGCGGCAGGTGAAAAGGCCGATTTGCAGCCGCTCCTGGACGTGCTTCGCAAGCGGCAACGGTTGTTGACCGACAGTTATCTCAACGCAATCGGCCACAAACGTCCCGGAATGGCTGCGGGGCTGGCTCCGTCCGAAGCTGATAGGCAAGCAGCTGAGTTGGAGCAGCAGATCGTCGCCAGCCTCGCGAGCATTCGCGAGCAGTTGGCCGGCGATACTTCTCCAGTCATGGTTTGCACCGACGCGGGAGCTGGGGAATATGAGGCTTTCCCTGACATTTGCCGGTTGGCGGATGGTCGCCTGTTCTGCGTGTTCTATGCAGGCTACGGCCATGTTGCCCTGCCGAACGACCGGCTGCCCAAAGGTGGACGGATTGCGGGTTGCTATTCTTCCGACGAAGGCAAAACATGGACCTCCGCGACCACGGTGTACGACGGTCCGGACGATGATCGCGACCCATCGATCGTCCAATTGCCAGACGGGCGGATACTCTGCTCGTTTTTCTCGCTGCGAAAGTCTGACCAGCCTCCCGGTTACGAGGGGCTCGGCGCTTGGCTGATTGAGTCAGCGGATGGAGGTTCGACTTGGTCTGAGCCGCGGCAACTGTCGGCAACGCACTACTGCAGTTCGCCCATCAGAGTCCTCAGCAATGGGCGATTGATTCTGGGACTCTACGTGCAGAATAAGGATATCTCGCAAGGCTCGGTCATTTTCAGCGATGATGGCGGGCGAACTTGGCAACCGGAAGTCTTGATTGACAACGCCGGGATGAAGCTCGATGCGGAGACCGACATTATCGAGTTAAGAGATGGGACTTTGTTTGCCGCGCAGCGCCCCGAGATGGCTTCGGCCAAGTCTTCAGACCGCGGTGCGAGTTGGACAATCTCCAAGCCGATGGGCTTCGCCGGGCATTGTCCGTATTTCCTCCGCGCGGATTCAGGCGCAATCGTGCTCGCTTATCGCTTGCCGCAAACCAGCTTGCGATTCAGCCGCGATGAGGCCGAGACTTGGAGTGAGAACATAGTGGTTGACGATGTGGGCGGGGCTTATCCTTCGCTGGTCAACCTGAAAGATGGTTCGGTTTTGATTGTCTACTACGAAGAGGGGGCGGGGTCAAATATTCGAGCCCGTCGTTTTCAGATTGATGAGGCGGGCCTGAAATGGCTCCCGGTCGGCCGCTGAGCGGCTTGATTGGGGTAGCTCCGCTCGGTTATCCCGGCGATAATTTCCAGCGTAGAATCCCCCGGGCTTGCACCGTTTTTGTGCGACCGGAGATTCGCCGGTGTTTGCTCGCGAATCGAAGAGCGTGGCTTAAGGGAAGCCACCTCCATCCGCTCGCTTTTTGAAGCGGCTCCGCCGAGACTATGGAAAAAGGATTGCTTTGCATGACTGCCGCGACAATGGGTCCGAATGTTCGCTTCTTAATTGCGGCGGTTGGTTGTTTTTTCAGTTTGCTCGGGAGTGCCGTTACATTCGCACAGCAAGCAGAGCTCAAGCCGAAGTTTGATTGGGCCAATCCAACGAAGGCCGAGGCTGGTGGGGAGTTCGACCAGCAGGCAGCTTACAACGCCCTTTGCTCAATCTGCGATATCGGCCCGCGAGTCAGTGGCACGGACGGGATGCGTCAGCAGCAAGAACTGCTGGTCGAATATTTTCGCAAACTCGACGGCGAGGCCTACGATCAACAATTTCAGGTTCGCCATCCGCTGGACGGCTCTCAAGTTTCGATGACCAACCTCTGTGTGCGTTGGCATCCGGACCGCAAAAAGCGAATTCTGATTTGCTGCCACTACGATACTCGCCCGTTTCCCGATCGGGACCCGGTGAACCCGCGCGGAGTCTTTCTCGGTGCGAACGATGGAGCGAGCGGAGTCGGATTGCTGGCCGAACTGGGACGGCACCTCTCTTCAATGGAGGGGAAGTGGGGAGTCGACTTTGTATTTTTCGACGGCGAGGAGTTGGTCTACGTTGCGGGACGCGATCAGATGTTTTTGGGATCGCAGTTTTTTGCCCAGCAGTACGCTGCCCGGAATTGGGACGTGAAGTACCAGTACGGTGTGCTGGTCGACATGATTGGCGATAAGGACTTGCAGATTTACTACGAAAAAAACAGCATGCAGTCCGCTTCCCGCATCGGCAAAAGCATTTGGGGTGTAGCCAAGCAATTGGGTGTCAAAGAGTTTATTCCCGAAGAAAAGCATCAAATTCGGGATGACCACCTTCCGCTTAACGAGATAGCTCGAATTCCGACGCTCGACATCATCGATTTCGACTATCCCAATCCGCAGCGGCCTAATGAATTCTGGCACACGCTCCAGGACTCACCGGAAAACTGCTCGGCAGAGTCTCTAGGCAAAGTTGGCTCGGTATTACTCGAATGGTTGAGGCAGTTGCAGAAGTTATGACGCTGGTGCCCTTCAACTGCCGACTTTGCGATATCGTCAGCCATTCAGCCCTGGCAGTCTTGGGCCTCAATGGCAACGTGATTCTGCTGCTGATGGGGATCAGCTGTTTCTGCGTCGGCGTTCTTTTGATGTTTCACCACCGCCGGGAGTGGGAAGCGAGTTTTGAAAGAGCGGTCGACGCGCGGACAAGAAAGTTTGAGGACCGCAAGTTCCGCCGCCGCGCGGTACTGGCCACGATGATTTCCTCCGCCGGTTGCGTGATGGCTTCAACTTATTGGTTAGTTGATCCTCGGCGCTGGGCGACGATGATGGGCGTCCTGATTCTGATGCTGCTTGGGATCATCTTGCTGGCGTTTTTAGATCTGTTCAGCGTCGGTTTGAGGGAAATTACCAAGGGGAACGAGACGGCTCACCAAGAGATGGTCCAAAAGTATTTGGAACTGCGGGAGAAGAAGCAGCGTGAGCAGGCCGCGATGGAGAGCTCTACCGACGAGTCGAACGAGGAAAAATAGTTCACGAATCTGCGGAAAACGCAGTTGAAAAATTCCCTGTGGGAAGTGCTGGCTTCCCCGGTTTGACGAATGGAAATCGCCCAACCAAACTGAAGGTTTCGCTTTTTCCTCCAAAGTCTGAATAGGTCGGCGGGCAAATGATTCTTCGCAGCACGCGTTGGTTGGCAGCATGGTTGGTCGTTGGTGTAACCTGTTTGGGAGGCTCGATCGGTTTGGCTCAGGAGTCTGCTCCTGCTGAGAAGCCTGAGACGCCGAAGTTCGACTCGGGTTGGGCCGAGCCTCTCTCATTTCGCAATATTGGCCCTGCGTTGATGGCTGGCCGAATTGCCGATATCGCAGTCGACCCCGAGCATCCCAACACTTGGTACATCGGCGTTGGATCCGGTGGCGTTTGGAAGACCACCAATTCAGGCACGACTTGGACTCCGATTTTCGATGGCCAGAGCGTCTACTCGATCGGTTGTATTTCGCTTGACCCAAGTGACTGCAACACGGTGTGGGTTGGCACCGGAGAGAATGTGGCTGGGCGTCACGTCGCAATCGGCGATGGGATTTACGTCAGTCACGACGGTGGCAAAAGCTGGGAGAACAAAGGACTCAAACAATCGGAACACATCAGCAAGATTTGGGTTGACCCACGCGATTCAAAGGTGATTGTCGTTGCGGCTCAAGGCCCGCTCTGGTCACCCGGAGGCGAGCGTGGAGTTTACAAATCGACCGACGGTGGAGCGAGTTGGCGTCAAGTGCTCGCGAAGGGGCCCTACACGGGAGCGACCGACGTCGTTGCTGACCCGGAAAATCCGGATGTCCTTTATGCAGCGCTGCATCAGCGGCATCGCACTGTCTGGGCACTGCTCGATACGGGTCCCGAGAGCGGGATTTATAAGTCGGTTGACGGTGGGGAAACATGGAGTCAACTTTCGAGCGGCTTGCCCGGCGAAGACAAAGGCAAGATCGCACTTGGCGTCTCGAAGCAAAAGCCGAACGTGGTTTACGCTACGATCGAACTGCCGAATCGTACCGGCGGCTTTTGGCGAAGTGAAAACCGCGGAGCGAGTTGGGAAAAGGTCAGCGACTTTGTCTCCAGCGGAACCGGTCCGCACTACTATCAGGAAATCTATGTCGACCCGCATCATTTTGATGTGATCTACCATGCGAACAACGTCCTGATGCGGAGCGAAGATGGCGGCCGCAACTGGAAGGCAATTGAAGGACAGTGGAAGCATGTCGATAACCACGCAGTAGTATTTCATCCGACGGACCCCGAGTATGTTCTCGTCGGTACGGACGGTGGTTTGTACGAGTCCAATGATTACGCTCGCTCGTTCCGGTTCTTCCCCAACTTGCCAATCACCCAGTTCTACAAAGTCGACGTCGATTACGACCTGCCTTTTTACAATGTCGTCGGCGGCACTCAGGACAATAACTCGCAATATGGACCGACGCGAACACGCTTCGTTCAGGGGATTCGCAATTCCGACTGGAGCATCGTCGTCGGAGGAGACGGACACGACAACGCGATCGACCCCTCCAACCCAGATATCATCTACGGCGAATCTCAGCAGGGGTTCATTCGCCGTTTTGATCGCCGCACTGGCGAATCGGTTGATATCCAGCCGCAGCCGGGCAAAGGTGAAGAGGAATTGAGGTTTAACTGGGACTCGCCGATTCTGGTAAGTCCGCACAACCCTAGCCGCATTTATATCGCCAGTCGCCGTCTCCATCGTAGCGACGACCGAGGTGAGTCTTGGGAAGCGATCAGTCCCGACCTTTCGCGAGGGGAAGATCGCTGGGGTTTGCCGATCATGGGTCGCGTTTGGGGAATCGACGCTGGCTTTGATTTGCTCGCGATGACGCAGTACGGGAATATTACTTCGGTCAGTGAATCACCCAAAGTCGAAGGGCTGATTTATATCGGCACGGATGATGGTTTGGTACAAGTGACCGAGGATGGTGGTAAGACCTGGCGGAAAATCGAAAAGATTTACGGCGTCCCGGAGAAGGCTTTCGTTAATGACATCAAGGCGGACCGGCATGACCCGAACACCGTCTATGTCGCGCTCGACCATCACAAGACGGGCGACTACAAGCCGTACCTCCTGCGTTCTCGCGACCGTGGTCTGACTTGGGAATCGATTGTCGGCGACCTTCCAGAACGCCACCTTGTCTGGCGATTAGAGCAGGACCATGTTGAGCCAAATCTGCTGTTCCTCGGAACTGAGTATGGCGCGTTTGTGAGCGTCGATGGCGGAGCGAAATGGAGCAAGCTGGGTGGCTTGCCGACCATCAGCGTTCGCGACCTGGCGATTCAGAAACGGGAGAACGACCTCGTTGCTGCGACCTTCGGCCGTGGCATCTATGTACTGGATGACTATTCGCCGCTGAGAGAGATGGCAAAGGCGACCTTCGCCGAAAAGCCGTTCCATATTTTCGCTCCTCGTAAAACCCCGTGGTATCTGCCGGGCGACGAGTTGGGTGGCGAAAAGGGTTTTCAAGGCGATGACTTTTTCACGGCTCCGAACCCGACCTTTGGCGCAGTCTTCACAGTCTTTATTAAGTCAGTGGAAAAGACGCTGGCGCAGACTCGCCAGGAAGCTGAAGGTTCCGCGAAAGGCGAAAGTCGCGATGCGGTTGTACCAAGCTGGGAGGAACTGCGGGCAGAGAGCGAACAAGAAGCAGAAAGAATCTTCCTTGAGATTCAGGATGCTTCGGGAAAAACCCTCAAGCGGATCGACTGTCCTGTTGCGGCCGGCGTGCACCGAGTTAGTTGGGACCTCCGATATAACTTGCCGGTGACGAACTATCCGATTTTGGCCGCGCCAGGCACTTACAAGGTACAAGCTCGTCGTCTTTGGGAAGGCAAGCTGACCAACTTAGGTGACCCGGTCGAGTTCGTGGTTGAGCAAATTTTCCAGCCGGCTGTCGCTGCGGTCTCGGCTGAAGATCGAAAGGCTTTCCAAGAACGAGCGACGAAGGCTCAGGTTGCACTGATGGAAGTTACCAGCCAGATGGTGCGATTGGAGAAGGAACTGGATGGTCGAGCTGGGTTGGTTCGCGAACATGCAACTGACTTGGAACAGTTCGAAGAGCTGGTGCGTAAGGCAAAGCGAAAGCTGGGTGGGCTGAAGCGTAAGTTCAGCGGTGACGAGTTGAAATCAAGTCGCCATGTTCAAGAAGTGCCCGCCGTTGCCCAGCGTGTAGCGGCGGCCATTTACAATTCGGCTGGCAATTTACACGGTCCGACGAAGACCCATCGTCAGCAGTTGGAAATTGGCGAGCAGGAGTTGAATGAATTGCGGGCGGAAGTTCAGCAGTTGGAGGGAGCCGAATTCGCTGACTTGCGCAACCGGATGAATTCAGCCGGCTTGCCTTACATCCCGCCTGCGGATGGGATGCCACTGAGCCCCGAGCGGGATTAGTGAGACGCGTAAGCCCTAGGTTGCCGCGAGGCGATGTCGGGTAGAGCAAGAATTGAAATCTCGATCGGCGTGGGTCTTGCGACCCCGCCGATTTTTTTGATTTCAACACCCTTGATGGCTCCCTGAGTGCAAGCCGCTTTTAAGCTTCGCCTCGCCGTTGGCTACGGGCTAAACGAGGGAGTGCGAACCGCTTTTAAGCTGTGTCCTCTCCGTTTATCCTTTCCTCTTTCTACCGGACAAGGATCTCGACTTTACGGAAATCGATTGGGTGGCTTTCGCTTTGCAGGGAGATCGAGCCTCGATCGAGTTGGAGCTGATTGTCCTTGATTAAGGGCTTGGAGTTGCCGTCGTTGGGGTCGAGTTGGGGACGCTGGTATTCCAGCACTACCTCGCCATCAATGATGTGACGGATGACTTGGTTGCCAACCACTTCGATTTCAGCAGTCACCCACTGATCGCCATGGTAGGTCTTCGATTTGGAGTCGGTGCAGTGCCGGGTAACAAGCTTGCCATCCATTTCGACGTGGGTTCCCGGTGTGCAGAGGTTGAGCGTATGCCGCTCGTTGACTCCGTTTCCACCGAGCAATTGGACTTCGATCGATGACGGGAAATCTTGAGCGAGCGTCATTGATTCCGGGGTTTGCCCGTGGACCATCACGCCGCTGTTGCGAAAAGCCCATCCGGGTCCACCGGGGACTTGGTCGCCTACAAACCGATACTCAAGTCGCAAGCGATAATTTGAGTAAGTCCCCTCGTGAAACAGGTGCCCGAACTTTTCGTTGAATTTGTCGTAAGCTTCATAGCGGACTTTCAGCAGCCCGTCTTCTACCCGAAACGTGTTGCCGAAATTATCCCCAGGCTTGTGCCCGCGGATTTTCGGAGTCCAGCCCGTAAGGTCTTTGCCGTTAAACAACTGAACCCATTTCTCTTCAGCTTGCTTTGGGGCTTCTGTCCCGGTTGTTTGTGCCCAAAGGCAAGGACTGGCAGTCAATGAAAGGGAGACAAACAAAGTGAGTAGCTTAGAGAGCTTCATCGTTTTTCCTTCAGTCAGCAAGGTTTAATGGCATGAATCACGAGGGCGAGGTCCGGCAGCAAGGCCGGAGCGCTTAGGGTGGGTTGCAACCGCGCGGGCAATGCTCAATCAATCAAAAACACAACCGCGGTGCGCACCCACCGCGCCCGGCAATCCCGGAGTAAGACCTGTGTCGAAGTTCAAGCTCGAGAAAGGAATTCGCCGGTGCGCGTGTCGACTTTGACTTTCTCGCCTTCCTTCAGGTATTCAGGAACTTGGACAACCAATCCGGTTTCGAGCGTCGCTGGCTTGGTTCGAGCAGTAGCCGAGTTTCCGCGGACTGCGGGATCGCACTGGGTTACTGTCAATTCGACGGCAGTTGGCAATTGCAGTCCTACGCACTCGTCGTTGTAAATCAGCGCCATCATCCCTTCTAGTTGCTCGGTAACGTAGGCACGTTCATTCGCGACGTCCTCGAGGTCGAGGCTGTACTGATTGAAATCACTCTGATCGAGCACGTGGATTTGGTTGGCATCCGTGTACATCAGTTTCACTGGTCGGCGTTGGAAGTCCGCTTCCGCCAAAGAGTCGGTTCCTTTGAGCGTGATATCCAGCTTCTGCTTTGTGATCAGATTGCGTCCCCGGAATTTGTAGAGTGTCGCCGCGCCTCGAGCAGAGGGAGATTGCACGCTGATTGACTCGATGATGACGGGTTGGCTTTCATAGACCAACACTGATCCGTTTTTGATTTCCTTGGCCTGCATAGAGATATTTTTCCGCGGGAAAAATTAGGGGAGAGTTACATCAAGCTGAAACTTTGGGGATCCAAGCCGACTCCGTGCGTCAGTTGCCCGAGTTTGCTCATAACAAGCAGCAGTCCGCCGGGGTCCATCTGGTCGTCGTCTTCGGCTGCCGAATCAACTTGCTCGAAGTGAAAAATGTCAAACCGAGCATCACACTTGGCCAACAATGCAACCATCTTCGCTTCGGCGCCATCCAGCGTCATCGACTTGAATTCCTCGAGCAGTTCTTTGACTTGCTGTTGGACCTCACTGCCTTCGACATAGGCAATATCCATTGCCGAGAAATCATACGGAGAGCGAAGCGTGAAAGATTCCATCGTCGCTTGACCGTCCTCGCCTTTTTCTTGTTCAGCCGCCTGAGGCACCAATTCGTACCTACTGCCGAGGCTGGAGAGGGCAGCCCACACTTGTTCGGTCGTCGGCCGGTTCTTTCGCTCGAACAACACGAAAAACGTGTCGCGGTAGACATACATGTCGTCTTCAAACAGGCTCACGTTGGGCTCCGATCGGAAGGAGTGGTTGACCGCCAAGTCACAGCATCACAGGGAGCATTGTACCGCATCATTCGTGTCACCGAGGAGCAGGGCGGTCTCGGAGCGGGGCTTGATTTCCTCGATGTATACGGCAAGGTCAGGCATCGGCGCTCCCCAGTTCTTCAGCGCGTTTTGCAGCCGCTACCACGCAGTCCGCAACGGTCCTCTCAAAATCCCCCGCAGCGAGGACTTCCAGCCCGCGAAGAGTGGTTCCCCCTGGACTGCTGACTTGGGCAATGAGCTCCTCAGGCGTTTGCTGTGACTGGCGCAGCAGTTCGACTGCCCCATATACAGTTTGCAGGGCCAATTCTTGTGCTGCTTGAGGACTTAGTCCCGCTCGGACTCCTCCGGTGATGAGTGCTCGGATAAAGCTAAACACGTATGCAGGACCGCTGCCCGAAAGCCCTGTCACTGCATCCAGTTGCGGCTCGGTCGTGCGGGTGACTTGTCCGACGCTCTGCAGTAACGACTCGATCAGCTCTAGATCGCCAGCCCGCACGGAAGGGTGAGCGGCCATTCCGATCGCTCCGGCGTTAACCAGGCTTGGTGTGTTTGGCATGCAACGGATCAATTGATCCGTGTCGAGCCACTGCTCGAGTTTCTGTAGGCGAATTCCTGCCATCACGCTCAAGACTTTTGCCTTTGAGATCACGGCTTTCAGCGGGGGGACGGCGACGGCGGCGAATTGAGGCTTCACAGCGAGGACTAGGAGGTCGACATCATCTGGCAAGGACCGCCCACTTTCGTAGAGAGCACAGCCCGGGAGTTGCGCTGAGAAGCTTTGAAGACTGGCCGGTGAAGTGTCTGCGGTGGAAATCTGCTGGGGTAATACTTGGCCCGATTTTACGAATCCCCTAGCCAAAGCGGTTGCCATTCGGCCAGAGCCGAGGAAAGCGATTTTGTAAACCGAGGGAAACGGTTTGGCTGTCATCGGTAAAGCTCTTTCGACTTTGGAGTGATAGCAACCTGTCTGGGGCGATGAATTGGGCCATTTTAGAGGAAATCTGGGCTGGACAGCAGGTTGCTGATTTGGAAAACTCCCGCCGAATTTTCGTCGAGTCGTAAAAGTTCGGAGTTGGCCGTCGACCGCTCCGGAAATCCAAGCCACTCCTCGTTATCGCCTCGGAGGCGACGGGGGGGAACTGGCGGCACGGTTGCTCGACTAGCGATAGTTCTCGTTGAAGTTTGGGTTAACGTCAGAGTTGAAGCCATGAAAAAAATCATTCGAAACATGAATCTGCTCTTCGTTGCAATTGCCATAGTCAGTTTGAACTGTGTGGCTGGAATAGACTCGGCCTGCGCTCAGTCGCCATTTTCCGGTCGGGGAATTCCCGATGGTTCGGCAGAAGCATCAAAGAAATCAGGCTGGATGTCGAGCGAGTCTAGTGGGCAAGCGACAAGTTCCGGATTGCGATTGCCATTTAGCAAAGAGAATAGCCAAAGTAATGTTGTCGAGCCGACCAGCGGCAACACCGGGTTATTTGGCTTTCCCAAGCCGACGTGGATGCAACCAAGAGATCCGAATGCACCAACATTAATGCAGCAGGCAAGTGAACGAACGAAGGCAATGTGGGGAAGAACCCAAGAGGGGTTTAACCATTTCGGCACTAAGACTAGTGAGTCTTTCAAGACGATGAATCAAAACATTCGGACCGCGACAAGCGAGTCGTGGGCTCGAATCACTGGAAATGCCAAACCGACCGACTCACGCGGGGGAGAGATTAAGCCACCGGTCGGCGACAACGAAAGTTGGCTGAACAAGAACAAGGACCGTTAATCACCGCCTTGACCAAACGCTCGGATGAAGTCCGTCGCGTGAGTAAGATGGTCCAAGTTCGCGAATTAAGAGAAATTTCGAATCTATTGAGGCAGCTATCCCAGTCGGGATAGCTGTTTTACTTTTGCCCCAGACCGAAATGAATCGTTTAAAATGCTCGCATGAGCAAAGACTTCATTCTCGGTACTGCTGGACATATCGACCATGGCAAGACCTCGCTGGTGAGGGCTCTGACCGGCGTTGATACAGACCGACTCCCCGAAGAGAAGAAACGCGGAATCACGATCGAGCTGGGGTATGCCTATCTTGAGGTCGGGCCATATCGCTTGGGAGTGGTCGATGTTCCGGGGCACGAAAAGTTCATTCGGCAAATGCTCTCTGGCGCGACCGGGATGGACTTGGCGATGTTGGTCGTCGCGGCCGACGATTCGATTAAACAGCAGACACGCGAGCACCTTGATATTCTTAGAATGCTCGATCTCGCCGCCGGAGTCATCGTGATTACCAAGGCGGACCTGGTCGAACCGACTTGGCTGGAAATGGTCAAAGAAGAGGTCCGCGAATTAGTTGTCGGCAGCGTCTTTGCTGATGCCGAGATGATTGCCACCAGTGTCAAGACACTTGCCGGGATCGAGGAACTCAAGGCCGCGCTCGGTCGAGCGGCGGAGCGGGCGGAGGCGAGGCAAGAACTACGGCGGTTGAAAGCGCCCTTTCGTCTGCCAATCGATCGCACCTTTGTCGTCGAGGGCTTTGGAACCGTGATCACAGGGAGCGTGGTGAGCGGCAAGGCGTCGGTTGGCGATTTGGTTGAACTGCAGCCGGCGGGCATCGAGGTTCGAATACGCGGCTTGCAGAATCATGACCGCGCTGCGGAGATGGTCAGTCAAGGTCAGCGAGCTGCGGTGAATCTCGCGGGGATTCACCATGAAGACTTGGAGCGTGGTCAGGAACTTGCTGCTCCCGGCTACCTCCGGGCAGCGACCGTGATGACCTTGGAACTCTTGCTCCTTCCGAACACGGTGAGGGAGTTCGAAGATCGGACGCGCGTCCGCTTTCACCTCGGAACGCAGGAAAACCTGGGGATCATTCGCTTGCTGCGTGGCACGCGGGCGAGGCCGGGCGAAAGGGTTTTGGCTCAGGTTTATCTCGATTCACCAAGCGTAGCGACTTGGAATCAGCCGTTTGTAATTCGCCAAGAGTCGCCGATGTTGACGCTCGGTGGTGGGCGAGTTCTCGATCCGCACGCGGAGCCGCTGAAACGCCCGACAGAAAGCGATCTGGAGTTCATCGGCAAACTGACGAGTCCCGAAGATCTCGCTCGAGTTGAAGCCGCTGTCTATCTCGATGGCGGATTCGCTTGGTCCTCATCACAGTGTCCCGCCTCAGTAGGCGTGTACGAGGCACAATCGCAGGTCGAGGCTCTATTGAAGCAGGGGTCGCTCGTTGAGATTCCCGTTTCGGCTCAGCGCAAAGTCTGGATTCATCGCCTCCGTTTTGAACAGTTGGCGGAACAGATAAAAAGTTTGCTGAAGAAGATGCATGAATCCGCGCCACTGAAGTTGGCGCATCCGGCAGGCGACTTGCTCTCCCGCTTGAAGTTCTTGAATGAGCCCGAAGTGGTCCAGGCCGCAATCGGACTGCTTTCGCGAGGCAATCAAGTCACTGTCGTCGGCGGGCAGATTGCGTTGGAAGGGCAGGGGCCAAAGTTAAGTCGGGCCGAACGCCTGCTGTTGCCGCAGTTGGTCGAGAGGATTCGCGTCGCTGGATTAAGCGTACCGCTGGTGAAGGAACTTCAGGCCGAGCAAGTGAAAAACCGCGAGTCAGTACCGCAGCTGCTGAAGCTGGCTGAGGGAGCGGGTGATTTGGTTGGCCTCAGCAGTGACATCTACTTACATCGCGAGACGATGGAAGAGGTAAAGCGGCGGCTGGAGCAAGCGTTTCGGGATCGCGGCGGTTTGACGGTGAGTGAGATTCGCGAGTTGCTGGATACCAGTCGAAAATACGCTGTGCCATTGTGTGAGTACTTCGACGCCAGTGGCTATACGGTGCGCGAGGGCGACGTGCGAAGATTAAAAGAGGCAGCACCCGCGGACTGAGGAAAAACGTCAACAAACGGTCTTCGTTGAAGGAACCATTGGCTTTTTGCTTGCACAATGGCTGCTCGGAACAGTGATTGCTTGCACAACCTGTAGAAAACCGGAACCAAAAAATTAGCTTCGTTGAACGGTATTGCGTTTAGCCCGTAG
>Ga0169931_10006854_pt1 | contig 17045 bp, 11 predicted proteins | sample Kivu_15m_20L_FD_129675 | JGI IMG/M metagenome (GOLD analysis project Ga0169931, IMG submission 129675) | Freshwater microbial communities from Lake Kivu, Western Province, Rwanda to study Microbial Dark Matter (Phase II) - Kivu_15m_20L... | ecosystem: Environmental > Aquatic > Freshwater > Lake...
ACCAAACTTCGACGACAACACCGTCGTGATCGCCGCCGTCAACGTCGTCTTGCCGTGATCCACGTGACCAATCGTACCCACGTTCACGTGTGGCTTCGTACGCTCAAACTTGCCCTTTGCCATCTCAGTAACTCCAGATCGAATGATTGAATGAAAACCCAGCCCGCTCAACAGCGATTATTTGGACCGGGCCGATATGACGCCCTCAGCCACATTCCGGGGCGCTTCCGAGTAATGCTTGAATTCCATGGTGTATGTGGCACGACCCTGGGTCAACGAACGCAAGGTCGTCGAATAGCCAAACATCTCCGCCAACGGGACCTCGGCACGGATCGCCTTGCCGCCGCCGGGCATGTCCTCCATCCCCTGGACCATGCCCCGCCGCGATGAGAGGTCCCCCATGACCGTACCTGCATAGTCCTCAGGGGTCTCGACCTCCACTGACATCATCGGCTCGAGCAAAACCGGGCTCGCACGCCTCATCCCTTCCTTGAAGGCCATTGACGCAGCCTGCTTGAAGGCATTTTCGTTGGAGTCAACATCGTGATAGGAGCCAAAGAAAAGCGTCGCCTTGACATTGACCACCGGATAGCCAGCCAGAACACCCGCAGGCAAGGTCTCTTCGATACCCTTCTGCACGGCGGGAATGTACTCGCGCGGGACCACGCCACCCTTGATCGCATCGACGAACTCGAAGTTGGGACCGCCTGGTTCGAGCGGCTCGATCTTGAGCACGACGTGGCCGTACTGACCGCGACCGCCAGACTGCTTGATGAACTTGCCCTCGACCTCATCGACCAGCTTGCGGATGGTTTCGCGGTATGCGACCTGCGGCTTGCCAACCGAGGCCTCAACGCCAAACTCCCGCTTCATCCGGTCGACCAGAATCTCAAGGTGCAATTCGCCCATACCGGAAATGATGGTCTGACCCGACTCCTCATCGGTGCGCACCCGGAAGGAGGGGTCTTCCTGGGCGAGACGACCCAGCGCGATCCCCATTTTCTCCTGGTCAGCCTTGGTCTTGGGCTCGACAGCCTGTGAAATCACGGGCTCCGGGAACACCATACGCTCGAGGATGACGGGCGCATCCGGAGTGCAGAGCGTTTCACCGGTGGTAATTTCCTTCAGACCCACGCAGGCCGCAATGTCGCCTGCGCGCACTTCCTTGATCTCTTCGCGCTGGTTGGCATGCATCTGCAGAATGCGGCCGATACGCTCTTTTTTTCCACGGATTGCGTTCATCACCGTGTCGCCGGAATTGAGCACGCCGGAGTACACGCGGATGAAGGTGAGCTGGCCGACAAAGGGATCGGTCATGAGCTTGAAGGCCAGGGCGGCGAACTTCTCACTGTCCTCGGCCTTGCGAACGAGCTCGGCGCCGTCTTCGTTACTGCCCTTGACGGGCGGAATATCGACGGGTGACGGCAAATACTCGATCACTGCGTCGAGCATGGCCTGTACGCCCTTGTTCTTGAACGCAGAGCCGCAGAGCATCGGCACGATCTCGCCCGCGATGGTGCGCTGACGCAGGCCGCGCTTGATATCTTCAACCGAAAGCTCCCCGCCCTCGAGGTAGCGGTTCATCAGCTCTTCGTTGGCCTCGGCTGCCGCTTCGACCATCTTTTCGCGCCACTCCTCGCAGGTGTCGAGCAAATCGTCGGGAATCTCGACGAGGTCAAATTTCATCCCCTGAGACGCATCGTCCCAGAGGACAGCCTTCATACGGACCAGATCAACCACGCCCTTGAAGCCGTCCTCGGCACCGATCGGCACCTGGATGGGGATCGGGTTGGCACGAAGCCGGGCCCGCATCTGATCGTGCACCTTGAAGAAATTCGCGCCGACCCGGTCCATCTTGTTGACAAAGGCGAGTCGCGGCACGCCGTATTTGTTGGCCTGCCGCCACACTGTTTCGGACTGGGGCTGAACGCCGCCCACCGCGCAGTACACCATGCACGCGCCATCAAGCACCCTCATCGAGCGCTCGACCTCGATCGTGAAGTCGACGTGCCCAGGGGTGTCGATGATGTTGATCCGGTGCTCGGCGAAGGACATGTCCATGCCCTTCCAGAAACACGTGGTTGCAGCCGAGGTGATCGTGATGCCACGCTCCTGCTCCTGCTCCATCCAGTCCATCGTGGCCGCGCCGTCATGAACCTCACCGAGCTTGTGGTTGACGCCGGTGTAAAACAGGATCCGCTCGGTGGTCGTGGTCTTGCCGGCGTCAATATGCGCCGAGATGCCGATATTGCGATATCGGTCGATGGGTGTCTTGCGCGCCATGATTCAAGCTCTTTTCAGTTGAATGTGAGGAGGTCGAGTGTGGAGATCGGGGCCGACTTGCTGAACGTTCGGCCGGCCCGACCCGTCACAGAGACATGACGACCGGGCACACGCCCAACAGGACATCAGAACCTGAAGTGCGAGAAGGCCTTGTTGGCTTCAGCCATGCGGTGCACCTCGTCGCGACGCTTGACCGCGCCCCCACGGTTCTCCGCCGCCTCGAGCAGCTCGTTGGCCAGCCGCTGACCCATGGATTTTTCACCGCGCTTCTTGGCGGCTTCACGCAGCCAGCGCATCGCAAGCGCGGTGCGACGCACCGGACGAACCTCGACAGGAACCTGATAATTGGCCCCACCGACTCGGCGACTCTTGACCTCGACCATCGGACGGGCGTTGTGAAGCGCCTGGCTGAAGACCTCGATCGGATCCTTGCCGGAGCGGCTCTTGATCTGATTGAATGCGCCGTAGAGCATCCGCTCGGCGACGGCCTTTTTGCCGTCGAGCATCAGCACGTTGACGAACTTGGAGACCTCGACGCTCGAGTAGATCGGGTCAGGCAAAATCTCACGACGGGGAACTTCACGACGACGGGGCATGACTCACCTTTCATCTTCAGCTGGCAGAAGCACAGAGCCCCTGCCTGGCAACACCACCGCGACCGCAATGGTCGGGGGCTGCCGCTTACTGGCGATCTGCCGACAGAAAACCCGCAGATCGGCCCAGAAAAACCCGCACCTGCGGGTTCGTTTTGAACCTAGGTACGCGATCAGCCCTTCTTGGGGCGCTTGGCACCGTACTTGGAGCGCGCCTGCTTGCGGTCTTTGACCCCCTGAAGGTCGAGCGAACCGCGCACGATGTGATATCGAACACCCGGCAGATCCTTGACGCGGCCACCCCGGATCAGTACCACGGAGTGTTCTTGAAGGTTGTGCCCCTCGCCGCCAATGTAGGAGATGACCTCAAAGCCGTTGGTGAGCCGGACCTTGGCCACCTTGCGAAGCGCCGAGTTGGGCTTCTTGGGCGTGGTGGTGTAGACGCGCGTGCAAACGCCACGCCGCTGCGGACACTCTGCGAGCGCCGGGCTTTTGCTCTTGTCGACGGCCGACTCACGACCCTGGCGCACGAGCTGATTGATGGTTGGCATGCCTTGCAATCCTTGGCTGGGCAGCGGGCTTGGGGGATCGAAGATTGATCGGAAAACCCATAACGATAGGTTCCGATGGTTGACGACCCGCAAACCCTTGAAATTAAGAAAGCCTTCTATGATAGGCGTAAAGCGAGCGCGGATCAAGCGGAAGGCGATTCAAGTGGACCGCCCGCAACAGGATCCGCGCCGGGGCGATTGCCTCAGACCGAGCCGCCCTGGTCCGCAGACACCTCGTCTTCGGCCTCGGCATCAGCAGGCTGGAACAGAGCCTCAGCCGCTGCAAGCGCGGCCTGCTCCTGGGCCTCGGAAACCTCCTTTGCCTTGCGTGCCCGATGAAACGCAAGGCCGGTACCGGCCGGAATCAGGCGGCCGACGATCACGTTTTCCTTCAGACCGCGCAGATCGTCGCGCTTGCCCATGATCGCCGCTTCGGTAAGCACTCGCGTGGTCTCCTGGAATGACGCAGCCGAGATGAATGAGTCGGTCGACAGAGACGCCTTGGTGATGCCGAGCAGCAGATTCAGGTAGGCGGCAGGGCGTTTGTCGGCGGCGATCGCCTTGTCGTTCTCGTCGAGCATTTCCGAGCGCTCGACCTGCTCGCCCATGATGAAACCGGTGTCGCCCGGATCGGCGATCTGAACACGGCGCAGCATCTGACGGACGATGACCTCGATGTGCTTGTCGTTGATCTTGACGCCCTGGAGACGATAGACGTCCTGGACCTCATCGACGATGTAGCGAGACAGCGCCTCGATTCCAAGCAGCCGCAGGATGTCGTGCGGATCGGCGGGACCGTCTACGATCAACTCGCCCTTGTTGACCACCTGACCATCGTGGACCAGTACGTTCTTGTCCTTGGGAATCAGGAACTCGTGCGCGTTGCCATCGAGATCGGTGATGACCAGCCGTTGCTTACCCTTCGTATCCTTGCCAAACGAAACCGTCCCAGTGACCTCGGCGAGCATACCGGCATCCTTGGGCGCACGCGCCTCGAAGAGCTCGGCCACGCGCGGCAGACCGCCCGTGATGTCGCGGGTCTTCTGCGACTCGAGCGGGATCCGGGCGAGAATCTCACCCACCCCGACGGCCTGTCCTTCGCGCACCGAGATCAATGCACCGACCGGGAAGCCAATCGTCACCGCGTGATCGGTGCCCGCAATACGCACCTCCTCTCCGGCATCATTGACCAGTTTGACCTGCGGGCGCACCGAGCGGGCACTCGAACTGCGGCGCTTGCCGTCGATCACGACCAGCGTCGACAAGCCGGTGACCTCGTCAATTTGCTTGGCGACCGTTGCGCCCTCCTCGACGTTTTCGAACTTCACGCTGCCGGCGTACTCGCTGATGATGGGCCGGGTAAGCGGATCCCAGTTGGCGATCGGGTTACCGGCGCGAACCGACTTGCCGTCCATCACGAGCAGGGTCGCACCATAGGGGACCTTGTGACGCTCGCGCTCGCGCCCGTTGTCGTCGGTGATCGTGAGCTCGCCCGATCGGGAAATCGCGATCTGTTCGCCCTTGGCATTGGTGACATAACGCATCGTCATCGCAAAACGCACAATGCCATTGGATTTGGCTTCGATGTTGCTCACGACCGCAGCCCGGGACGCCGCACCGCCAATATGGAAGGTGCGCATCGTGAGCTGGGTGCCCGGCTCGCCGATCGACTGCGCAGCGATCACACCGACGGCTTCGCCGGAATTGACCAACACCCCACGGCCCAGATCACGCCCATAGCACTTGGCGCACAACCCATAGCGGGTCTCGCAGGTAAGCGGCGTTCGGACCCTCACCTCATCGATTCCCAGGCGATCGATGAGCTCGACCGCATCCTCATCCAGCAAGGTCCCGGACTCGAAGACGGTCTCCTGCGTCTCGGGATCAACCACATCAGCGACTGCGACGCGTCCTAGAATCCGGTCGCGCAAGGCTTCGATCACTTCACCGCCCTCGATGAGGGCTTTCATCGACACGCCATTGGTAGTGCCGCAGTCATCCTCGGTGACGACCAGGTCCTGGGTCACGTCAACCAGACGGCGCGTCAGATAGCCGCTGTTGGCGGTCTTGAGCGCGGTGTCAGCCAAGCCCTTTCGAGCACCGTGTGTCGAGATGAAGTACTGGAGAACGTTCAGGCCCTCGCGGAAATTCGCCGTGATCGGGGTCTCGATGATCGAGCCATCGGGCTTGGCCATCAGCCCGCGCATCCCTGCAAGCTGGCGGATCTGCGCAGCCGAGCCCCGCGCGCCCGAGTCGGCCATCATGTAGATCGCATTGAACGATTCCTGATGTACGGTATTGCCTTTCCTGTCCTGCACGCTTTGCGTGGCGAGCTGCTCCATCATGGCCTTGCCAACCTGATCGCCCGCCCGCCCCCAGATGTCGACCACCTTGTTGTAACGCTCACCCTGGGTCACGAGACCGGAGGTGTACTGCTGCTCGATTTCCTTGACCTCGGTCTCGGCTGCCTCGAGGATCTTCTGCTTCTGGGGCGGCACCAACATGTCATCGATCGCGATCGAAATGCCGGCCCGGGTCGCCAGACGGAATCCGTTTTGCATCAGTTGATCCGCGAAAATCACGGTATCGCGCAGGCCGCAGCGTCGAAATGAGGCATTGATGAGTCGCGAGATCTCTTTTTTCTTAAGCGACTTGTTCATCAGGTCAAACGAAAGCCCCTTGGGCAGGATCTCCGACAGCATGGCCCGACCAACGGTCGTATCGACTCTGCGGCGAATCGGCGTGAGCTCGCCCGATACCTGGTCTTTCGAGTACTCGGTAAGACGCACCGAGATCCTCGTGCCGAGCTCGACCTGACCGCCATCGTAAGCGCGATGCACCTCGCCGAGGTCTGAAAACACCATGCCTTCGCCCCGCGCATTGATGCGCTCGCGCGTGGTGTAGTAGAGGCCCAGCACGATGTCCTGGGAAGGCACAATGGAGGGCTCGCCGTTGGACGGGAAGAGCACGTTGTTCGACGCAAGCATCAGCGCTCGTGCCTCGAGCTGTGCTTCGATCGACAGGGGCACGTGCACGGCCATCTGGTCGCCATCGAAGTCGGCGTTGAAGGCGGCGCAGACGAGCGGATGCAACTGAATCGCCTTGCCCTCGATCAGAACCGGTTCAAAAGCCTGAATGCCCAGGCGGTGCAGGGTCGGCGCTCGATTGAGCATCACGGGATGCTCGCGGATCACTTCCTCCAGGATATCCCAGACAATGGGCTCCTGATTCTCGACAAATTTCTTGGCTTGCTTGATCGTGGTGGCAACGCCCATCAGTTCAAGTTTGTTGAAGATGAAGGGCTTGAAAAGTTCCAGCGCCATGAGCTTGGGCAACCCACACTGGTGCAGTTTCAGCTGCGGACCGACCACGATGACCGATCGGCCCGAATAGTCGACACGCTTGCCCAGCAGGTTCTGACGGAAGCGGCCGCCCTTGCCCTTGATCATGTCGGCAAGCGACTTGAGCGCTCGCTTGTTTGCGCCCGTCATCGCCTTGCCGCGGCGACCGTTGTCGAGCAGTGAATCGACCGATTCCTGAAGCATCCGCTTTTCGTTGCGGACGATGATCTCTGGCGCCTTGAGTTCGAGCAGGCGCTTGAGCCGGTTGTTACGGTTGATGACGCGCCGGTAAAGGTCGTTGAGATCCGAGGTGGCAAAGCGGCCGCCATCGAGCGGCACCAGCGGTCGGAGCTCGGGCGGCAGCACCGGAAGCACTTCCATGACCATCCACTCGGGCTTGATCCCCGAGCGCTGGAATCCCTCGAGCACCTTGAGCCGCTTGGCGATCTTCTTGATCTTGGCTTCAGACCCGGTGGTCTCGAGATCCTTGCGCAACTGCTCGACCTCGTGGTTGATATCGATCGTGCGCAAGAGTTCGCGAATACCCTCCGCACCCATCGCCGCGCTGAAGTCATCACCGTATTCGGCCTGCTTGGCGAGGTAATCATCCTCGGTCATGATCTGGCAACGCTTGAGTTGGGTCAGCCCCGGGCTGACCACGACGAAGGCCTCGAAATAGAGCACACGCTCGATGTCGCGCAAGGTCATGTCGAGCACCATGCCCAGACGCGAGGGCAGGGACTTGAGAAACCAGATGTGCGCGGTGGGCGAGGCGAGCTCGATATGGCCCATGCGTTCACGCCGGACTTTTGCCAAGGTGACCTCGACCCCGCACTTCTCGCAGATCACGCCGCGGTGCTTGAGGCGCTTGTACTTGCCGCACAGGCACTCGTAGTCCTTGATCGGACCGAAGATCTTGGCGCAGAACAGACCGTCGCGCTCGGGCTTGAAGGTTCGGTAGTTGATGGTCTCGGGTTTCTTCACTTCGCCGTACGACCACGAGCGAATCTTTTCGGGCGAGGCCAGACCAATGCGAATCGCTTCGAAATGCTCGTCTTCCTGGACCTGTTTGAACAGATCAAGCAATGCCTTCATGTGATGCTCTCCTGTTGCAGCGCCGGTGTCAGCTGCGTTCGAGATCGATGTCGATACCCAGCGAGCGGATCTCCTTGACCAGCACGTTGAAGGATTCGGGCATGCCCGCATCGATCGTATGCTCGCCCTTCACGAGATTCTCGTAGACCTTGGTGCGACCATTCACGTCATCGGACTTGACGGTCAGCATCTCCTGAAGAATGTAGGACGCCCCGTACGCTTCCAGTGCCCAAACCTCCATCTCGCCGAAACGCTGGCCGCCAAACTGGGCCTTGCCGCCCAGCGGCTGCTGGGTGACAAGCGAATACGGCCCAGTCGAGCGCGCGTGCATCTTGTCGTCGACCAGGTGGTGGAGTTTGAGCATGTGCATGTAGCCGACGGTGACGGCGCGGTCGAACGCGTCGCCGGTGCGCCCATCGTGCAGCCTCACCTGCGTCTTGCTCGGCGTGAAGCCGACAACGGCGGTTCGGGGGTCTTCGTCGGGGTAGGCGAGATCGAGCATCCGATGAATCTCCGGCTCTGATGCACCATCGAAGACCGGGGTGGCAAATGGCACGCCATTTCGCAGGTTGCCGGCGAGCTCGACCACTTCGTCGTCGGACAGCGCATCGAGATCGGCTCCCTGCCCGCCGCTCTGGTTGTAGATCTTGTCGAGCAGATCGCGCAGCGCCTGGGCTTGCGCCTGCGCCCCACGCCTGAGCATCGCGCCGATCCGCAGACCAATCCCCTTGGCTGCCCAGCCAAGGTGCGTCTCGAGGATCTGTCCGACATTCATCCGGGAGGGCACGCCCAAGGGATTGAGCACGATGTCAACCGAGGTTCCGTCCGCCATGTAGGGCATGTCCTCGACCGGCACGATACGTGAAACCACGCCTTTGTTGCCGTGGCGCCCGGCCATCTTGTCGCCGGGCTGAAGCCGCCGTTTGACCGCCAGATAGACTTTGACCATTTTGAGTACGCCCGGAGGAAGCTCATCACCCTGGGTGAGCTTCTTGCGCTTTTCCTCGAAGGCGAGGTCGAACTGGTGGCGCTTTTGTTCGATCGAGTCCTTGAGCGCCTCGAGCTGCGTGGCAGCAGCCTCGTCGGCCAACCGAATCTCGAACCAATGATAGCGGTGCTCAAGCCCAGCAAGATACTCGGAAGTGATTGCCGCGCCTTTGACGAGTTTCTTGGGCCCGCCATTGGCAATCCTGCCGATCAGCATCCGCTCGATCCGCTCGAAGGCATCATTTTCGACGATCCTCAACTGATCGTTGAGGTCAAGGCGGTATCGCTTGAGCTCGTCATCGATGATGGACTGCGCGCGCTTGTCTCGTTGAATGCCCTCGCGCGTAAAGACCTGGACGTCGATCACTGTCCCGGTCATGCCAGACGGCACGCGCAGCGAGGTGTCCTTCACATCAGAGGCCTTCTCGCCGAAGATGGCCCGGAGCAGCTTTTCCTCGGGGGTAAGCTGGGTCTCGCCCTTGGGCGTCACCTTGCCGACCAGGACGTCACCTGCCACCAATTCGGCGCCAATGAAAACGATGCCCGAGTCGTCAAGCCGGCCCAGTTGCGCTTCAGACAGATTGGAAATGTCACGGGTGATCTCTTCGGGCCCAAGCTTGGTGTCGCGGGCAACGACATTGAGCTCCTCGATGTGGATCGAAGTATATCGATCGTCGGCGACGACCCGCTCAGAGATCAGGATCGAATCCTCGAAGTTGTAGCCATTCCAGGGCATGAATGCGACCAGCATGTTCTGGCCGAGCGCGAGCTCGCCGAGATCGGTCGAAGCACCGTCGGCCACAACGTCACCACGCGCGATCAGGTCGCCCTTCTTGACGATGGGACGCTGGTTGATGTTGGTGTTCTGGTTGCTGCGCGTGTACTTGATGAGATTGTAGATGTCGACCCCGACCTCGCCAGCGGTGGTCTCCTCGTCGTTGACTCGCACAACGATGCGGTTGGAGTCGACGTAATCGACCACGCCCCCTCGACGCGCGGTGACGACCGTACCCGAGTCGACCGCGCAGGTGCGCTCGACCCCTGTACCGACCAGCGGTTTTTCGGGTCGCAGGCAAGGCACGGCCTGGCGCTGCATGTTGGAGCCCATCAGCGCGCGGTTGGCGTCATCGTGCTCAAGGAAGGGAATCAGTGAGGCGGCAACTGAGACGATCTGGCTGGGCGCAACGTCCATGTATTCGACATTGGCAGGCGAGGTCAACTCGGACTCGCCTGCCTTCCGAACCGAAACCAGGTCGCCCGTCAGCCTGCCTTCGTCATCGACTGCGGCGTTCGCCTGGGCGATCACGTACCGGCCCTCGTCGATCGCCGAAAGATAATGAATCTCATCGGTGACACGACTGTCGACCACCCTGCGATAGGGAGTCTCGAGGAACCCGTACTCGTTCAGGCGGGCATAGAGCGCCAGCGAATTGATCAGGCCGATGTTCGGACCTTCGGGGGTTTCGATCGGGCAGACCCGGCCGTAGTGGGTCGGGTGCACATCGCGCACCTCGAAACCGGCCCGTTCGCGCGTAAGGCCCCCCGGGCCGAGCGCTGAGACCCGACGCTTGTGGGTGATCTCGGACAGCGGATTGGTCTGGTCCATGAACTGAGACAACTGGCTCGAGCCAAAGAACTCGCGAATCGCGGCGCTGATCGGCTTGCTGTTGATCAGGTCGTGAGGCAGGAGATTTTCGGTTTCGGCCTGGCCCAGGCGCTCCCTGACCGCACGCTCGACCCGTACGAGACCCGCTCGGAACTGGTTCTCGGCCAGTTCGCCCACGCAGCGCACGCGGCGGTTGCCGAGGTGGTCGATATCGTCGATCTCGCCCTTGCCATTGCGCAGATCCACCAGGATCTTGATCACCGCAAGGATGTCATCATCAGCGAGCGTCATGGGGCCGGTCGCTTCCTCCCGCCCGACCCGGCGGTTGAACTTCATCCGACCGACCCTGGAAAGATCATAGGCATCGGCGTTGTAGAACAGCCGGTTGAAGAGCGCCTCGACGGCTTCCTCGGTCGGCGGCTCGCCAGGTCGCATCATCCTGTAGATGGCGATGCGCGCGGCCGCCTGATCGACGGTCTCATCGACGCGCAGGGTCTGGGAGATGTACGGCCCCTGATCGAGATCGTTGGTGTAGATCGTGCGCAAATCGCTCACGTTGGCGGCACGAAGCTTGGAGAGAAGCTCCTCGGTGATCTCGTCGTTGGCACGCGCGACGATCTCGCCGGTCTCCGAATCGATGACGGCTTGAGCGAGAGCCCGGCCCAGCAGGTAGTCATCCGGCACGCTTGCAAAGCGAACGCCCGCTGCGTCAAGGTCGCGTATGTGACGCGCGTTGACGCGCTTGTCGCGGGGCACGATCACCTTGCCGTCGCGATCGGCGATATCGAATCGGGCGATCTCGCCGCGCAGACGATCGGGCACCAGCTCGAGCTGAGCGCCTTCGTTGTGAAGCTTGAAGTTGTCGAAGACGAAGAAATGGGCCAGGATCTGCTCGGGATTGAGCCCGATGGCCTTCAACAGGATGGTTACCGGCATCTTGCGACGGCGGTCGACCCGGAAATAGAGAATGTCCTTGGGATCGAATTCGAAATCGAGCCAGGATCCACGGTAGGGAATGATCCGCGCCGAGAAGAGGAGCTTGCCGGAGCTGTGGGTCTTGCCCCGATCGTGCTCGAAGAACACTCCGGGCGAGCGGTGCAGCTGCGACACGATCACCCGTTCGGTCCCGTTGACGATGAAGGAGCCGGTCTCTGTCATCAAGGGGATTTCACCCATGTAGACCTCCTGCTCCCTGGCCTCCTTGATCGTTGGCTTGGCCGCTTCGCGGTCCATGATCACCAATCGTACGCGGGCGCGCAGCGGCGCGCAGAAGGTGAGGCCGCGCTGCTGGCATTCCTTGACGTCAAACGCCGGGTTGCCGAGCAGATAGGAGACGAATTCGAGTTTCGCCATCTGGTTGTGCGAAACGATGGGAAAGATCGAGGTGAACGCCGACTGCAGACCTTCATCGAGCCGGTGGGCCAAGGGCACGCCGGACTGCAGGAACCTGTCGTACGACTCGATTTGAGTCGTCAACATGTAAGGCACGTCAAGCACGACCTGGCGCTTGGCGAAGCTCTTGCGGATACGTTTTTTCTCGGTGAACGAATAACTGGACGCGGTGGCCATGGACACTCCGGGTCGGGTCAGCGGACGGTGCGGCAGAGACGACGAAAACACCCGACGGCTACCCGTCCTATCGGACAGGTACCCGCCGGGCGAGGCGACCGCATCGAGGTGCGGTCAGACATAACATGCAAGGCAGTCGACTTACTTGACTTCGACCTTGGCACCTGCAGCTTCGAGTTGCTTCTTGAGCGCCTCGGCATCGGCCTTGCTGATGCCTTCCTTGACGGCCTTCGGCGCACCATCGACCAGATCCTTGGCTTCCTTGAGGCCAAGACCGGTGGCGGCGCGAACCACCTTGATCACTTCGACCTTCTTCTCGCCGGCTGCACCGAGGATGACGGTGAATTCGGTCTGCTCTTCAGCAGCTGGCGCCGCGGCGGCGCCGGCTGCAGGCGCTGCCACTGCGACGGCGGCAGCAGCGGCCGATACGCCGAACTTCTCTTCCATCATCTTGATCAGCTCGGAGAGTTCCAGCACGGTCATGCCGGCGACTGCTTCGAGGATGTCTTCTTTGCTCATTGCCATGTTTGACTCCAAAAGGTATTCAGTTCAGATCAGCGGAAAGGTTCTGGGGGGCAACAATCGGGAAAACGGTCAGGCTGAAGCCTTTTCCTTTTGGTCCCGGACAGCATCAAGCGTACGTACGAAGCGGCCAGGCACTTCGTTCAGCGTGCGCACGAAGGTTGCGATCGGTGCCTGCATCGTCCCCAAGAGCTTTGCCAGCAACTCCTCACGACTTGGCATCGTGGCGAGCGCCTTGACGCCATCGGCATCAAGGATGGAGGCGCCGAGGGCACCCGCCTTGATGATGAGCTTGTCGTTTGTCTTGGCAAAGTCATTGAGCACCTTCGCCGCTGCGACGGGATCGCGAGAGGCGCCATAGATCAGCGGACCAACCAGTCGGTCGGCCAGGCTGGCACAGGGCGTTCCTGCCATCGCACGTCGGGCGAGGGTATTCTTGAGCACGCGCAGATGGATACCCGATTCCCGTGCCTTGCGGCGCAGTTCGGTCATCGCACCCACCCCCAGACCACGGTACTCGGCCACCACCACCACGGCAGACTCGGCCAAGACAGCACCGAACTCCGTGACTACAGAGGCCTTTTCTTCGCGGTTAAGACCCACGGTCTTACTCCAGTTGATGAGCGTCGGCACCGTCCATGAAGAAATACCTGCACGAAACCCGCGCACGCATCCTTCAGACAGGGCCTTGGCCCGTTACGACACGGCGACCGATCGTGAGCCGCTTGACCGGGACAGCGCTGGACTGAACCCATTCATTTGAACTCGCGCTTCGGGAGCGCCATCTGCGCAGGGACCTCGCGGAATTAAAGCTTTCGGCCTTTGAAGCCGAATTCCCCCTGCGGTCTTTGACAACCCGACCAACCGATCGGCTCGCCCGCCACCGGCAGGCTGGACGATCGGTCGCTCGGCCCAAAGTTCCTTGTCCTGCCCGGTGCCCTCACCGCCGCAGGACGACTGCTGAATCAATCTCAGGACGCACTCGCCGAAAACGACGAGGCATCGACCCGAACGCCCACACCCATCGTGCTCGAGACCGCAACCTTCCTGAGGTAAATGCCCTTTGCACTCGATGGCCGAGCCCTGTTCAGTGCTTCGACGAGCGCACGAACGTTGGTCTCGAGTTGCTCGACGCCAAACGAGGCGCGCCCAATCGTTGCGTGGATGATGCCGCCCTTGTCCGTGCGGTACTGGACCTGCCCCGCCCGGGCGTTACGCACCGCAGTGACCACATCCGGCGTGACCGTGCCGACCTTCGGATTGGGCATCAACCCGCGGGGGCCGAGAATTTGTCCAAGAGAACCCACAACGCGCATCGCATCGGGCGTGGCGATCACGATGTCGAAATTGATCTGACCGGCCTTGACCTGCTCGGCAAGGTCTTCCATCCCCACAATGTCTGCGCCCGCAGCACGCGCCTCTTCCGCTTTGGCCCCTTGGGTGAACACGGCTACGCGAACAGTCTTGCCCGTGCCGGCCGGCAGAACTACCGAGCCTCGTACCACCTGATCGGACTTCTTGGGGTCGACACCGAGGTTGACCGCGACATCGATCGATTCGTCAAACCGCGCAGTGGCGCATTGTTTGACGAGCGACAAGGCATCGGCCAGCGGATACAGTTTTTGCCGGTCGACCTGAGCGCGGAGCGCGCTCTGGCGTTTGGTCGTACGAGCCATGTCAGAGGCCCTCCACGGTAATGCCCATGCTGCGCGCCGAGCCAGCGATCGTCCGGACGGCGGCCTCCAGGTCGGAGGCAGTCAGATCGGGCATCTTGAGTTTAGCGATGTCCTCGACCTGCTGACGCGACACAGAGCCGACCTTGTCGCTATGCGGGCGGGCCGAGCCCTTGTCGACCTTGGCTGCCTTCTTGATGAGAATCGAGGCAGGCGGCGTCTTCATCACAAAGGTGAAGCTCTTGTCCGCGAAGGCCGTGATCACGACGGGAATCGGCAGACCCGGCTCCATGCCTTGCGTCTTGGCATTGAACTCCTTGCAAAATGCCATGATGTTCAGGCCGCGCTGGCCGAGCGCCGGACCGATCGGGGGTGAGGGATTGGCTTTTCCTGCAGGGACCTGCAGTTTCACAAAGCCGACAATCTTCTTTGCCATCTGGCTACTCCAGTTTGAGTCCTAACGCGCGTTCGCGGGCGCCACCGCCCCTACTTGCGCTCCTCGTCCGGACTCAGGCACCCTGCCCGGCCGGTCGCTCCGGATCAACAGACCCGGATCCGACAAGTCAAGTCAAACTTTTTCGACCTGTCCGAATTCCAGTTCAACCGGGGTCGCGCGTCCGAAGATCGAGACCGAAACCCGCAGTCGACTCTTGTCGTAATTGACCTCTTCGACGTTGCCATTGAAATCGGTGAAAGGCCCCTCCTTGACACGGACCATTTCACCCACCTCGAACAGCGTCTTGGGGCGCGGCTTTTCAACGCCCTCTTGCATCTGCGCGAGGATCTTTTCGACCTCACGCTCCGAAATCGGCGATGGGCGATTGCCGCTGCCCCCAACGAAGCCCGTGACCTTATTGGTGTGCTTGACCAGATGCCAAGTGTCGTCGTCCATCTCCATCTCGACGAAGACATAGCCCGGAAAGAAACGGCGCTCGGTGATCGTCCGCTGGCCGGCCTTCATTTCGACCACCTCTTCGGTGGGAACAAGAATGCGGCCAAACCGATCCTGCATGCCCGCGCGCTCGACCCGCTCCTGGAGCGCCCGGCCGACACTTTTTTCCATGCCCGAGTAGGCGTGAACCACGTACCAGCGCTTAGACATTATTTTTTCCAGCCCAGCAGCAGATCGTAGAGCACCCACTCGAGCGTCTTGTCGACCAGCCAGAGAAAAATCGCCATGATCACCACGAACACAAAAACGGTGAGCGTCATCTGCACGGTCTCCTTGCGGGTGGGCCAGACCACCCGCCGAGTCTCGGACCAGGCATCCCTGCCAAACGCAAACAGCCGTTGCCCGGGCATCGAGAACCATGCAATCACCGCGCCGGCAATCAGACCGCCCAGCACGCTCAGCACCCGCAGCACGGTGGGCTGCTGCGCCAGCAGGTAGAACCCGACCACGCCCCCAATGACCGCGGCGATCGCCAAGGCAATCTTCACGCGGTCAGCAGCACTCGAAACGGTTTCTACGGTCTGGTTTTGTGACATGCGATACTCATGCGCGAGATGTGGCAGGGGCAGAGGGGATCGAACCCCCAACCTTCGGTTTTGGAGACCGACGCTCTGCCAATTGAGCTATGCCCCTTGATCCGTTTTTCGCTCGAACCAGACTGTTCCGGCACCCGTTCCGACACTCAGGCGATGATCTTGGCGACGACGCCGGCGCCGACCGTGCGGCCACCTTCGCGGATCGCAAAGCGCAGACCCTGCTCCATCGCAATCGGCGCAATCAAGGTCACCGTCATCTTCACGTTGTCCCCAGGCATCACCATCTCAACACCCTCGGGCAACTCCACCGCACCCGTCACATCGGTCGTGCGGAAATAAAACTGCGGTCGATACCCCGCAAAAAACTCCTTGTGCCGACCACCCTCTTCCTTGCTCAGCACATACACCTCGCACTCAAACTTCGTGTGCGGATTGATCGAGCTCGGCTTGGCCAACACCTGACCACGCTCCACATCCTCACGCTTGGTGCCCCTCAGCAACACCCCAACGTTGTCACCCGCCTGGCCCTGGTCCAGCAACTTCCTGAACATCTCCACGCCCGTGCACGTCGTCTTCACCGTCGCCTTCAGACCCACAATCTCAATCTCGTCACCCACCTTCACAATCCCACGCTCGATCCGACCCGTCACCACCGTCCCACGACCCGAAATCGAAAACACATCCTCGATCGGCATCAGAAACGTTCCGTCAATCGCTCGCTCAGGCGTCGGTATGTAGCTGTCCAGCGCATCCGCAAGCTTCATGATCGCCTGCTCGCCCAACTCACCCTTGTCACCCTCCAGCGCCTTCAACGCACTGCCCTTCACAATCGGGATGTCATCGCCAGGAAAATCGTACTTGCTCAAAAGCTCCCGGACCTCCATCTCCACCAACTCCAGAAGCTCCTCATCATCGACCATGTCGCACTTGTTCATGAACACAATGATGTACGGCACTCCCACCTGCCTCGCCAGCAAAATGTGCTCGCGCGTCTGCGGCATCGGACCATCGGCCGCACTCACCACCAAAATCGCACCATCCATCTGCGCCGCACCCGTAATCATGTTCTTCACATAATCCGCATGCCCCGGGCAATCCACGTGCGCATAGTGCCGCGCCGTCGTCTCGTACTCCACGTGCGCCGTGTTGATCGTGATCCCGCGCGCCTTCTCCTCCGGCGCCGCATCAATCTCGTCGTACTTCTTCGCCTCGCCACCAAACTTCGACGACAACACCGTCGTGATCGCCGCCGTCAACGTCGTCTTGCCGTGATCCACGTGACCAATCGTACCCACGTTCACGTGTGGCTTCGTACGCTCAAACTTGCCCTTTGCCAT